>ERZ1645187.875-NODE-875-length-28981-cov-8.804501_pt1 | contig 28981 bp, 29 predicted proteins | sample MGYA00575352_ERZ1645187 | MGnify/ENA primary metagenome ERZ1645187 (study PRJEB40837, sample SAMN11349314) | freshwater sediment metagenome | isolation source: river sediment | host: Sediment | place: India: Wazaribad , New Delhi | collected 2017-02-21 ...
CCAGAGCGACGCGCGCGCGGGCCTGCGGATCGGCGGGCCGCGCGCGCGCGATGTTCTCGCCAGAGGCGTGATGATCGACCTCGACCCGCGCGCCTTCGCGGTCGGCGACGTGGCGATGACGTCGATCGCGCATGTCAACCTGCATCTGTGGCGCGCGCAGGACGACGGCGATCCGACCTACGAACTTCTCGTTCCGCGAAGCCTCGCGGCCTCGTTCTGGTCGTGGTTTGCGGCGAGCGCGGCGCAGTTCGGATGCGCGGTGAGCGGCGCGCCGGACTGACCGGCCGGGCGCGTGGGCTGCCTGACTCTGCCGCCGGTCAGCCGATACCAGGCGATGATCGCCGAGACGTAAGCCTGTTTGTCACCCAGGCGCGCAGGCCGTTCTCCGACGCGTTGGTGTGGAGCCGGGCGTTCGAGCGCCCTCAGTAGCGAGGCCTTGCGGCGATCAGTCCCTCCGCCTGCACCGCGCCGTCGCTGAGCGTGCGTGAGAGATTGCGTCGAACACGTCGATGAGAAGGCTCATCGGATGCGTGAGCCAGGCGCGTTCGCGGGCGCGATTCCACAGTCGTCGGCTTGCCGAACGGAGCGACGCCGATACGCCAAAGCCTCCCCTTTTGCGTACTTTCCGCCAAGGTAGGGGACGCCCCTCAGCCTCCCCCGTCGCATCGCCAACTCCGCAAAGGCGCGCCGTAGCGTTCAACTTGGTACGGAGTCCGGGCAAGCCCGACGCAGAAACTCGCGACCGCCTCCTGCAGCTTCTCCGCGAGCCGTTTCGTCGGCGCGTTGGCCGCCGCCAGGCGATTCCGCGCCGACTCAGCCTGGCGGGCGAGCGCGGCGAGGTCGAGCGTCAGAAGCTTGCGATCCTTGACCACGAACCGACCGCCGATCATGACGTCGCGAACCGCGCCGCCGTCTTCGACGTGAACGATCTGGTTGGTCGAGTGATTATGCGGCAGCCAGTTGATGTGTCCGAGGTCGAGGAAGACGAGATCCGCCTTGAACCCGACCGCGATGCGCCCGATCCTTTCGAAACCCAGCGCGCGGGCGCCTCCTTCGGTCGCGGCGTGCAACGCCTCCGCGGTCGTCACCCATGACGTCACGTCGGGACCGCGCACCTTCGAGACGAAGGACGCAAGCTTCATCGCCTCGTACATGTTCTGATTGTCGCCGCTGTTGGAGCCGTCCGTTCCGACGGCTACATTGACCTTGGCCTCCAGCATTGCGCGCACATCCGCCAGACCGCTGCCCAGACGCATATTGCTCGCCGGATTATGCGCGACGGACGAGCCGCGATCGGCGAGGATCTTCATGTCGTCTTCATCGAGCCAGACGCCGTGCGCCGCGGTGAATCCGACGTCGAGCATCCCCAAACGATCAAGATGCGCGGTCAGGCTGCGGCCGTAGCGACGGACGCCAGCGAGCGCCTGAACCTTCGACTCCGCTACGTGACTGTGCAGTCCGAGGGCGAAGCGGCGCGCGCAATCGCGACACGCGCAGAGGAATTCGTCAGAGCAATGAAGCGGGATCGTCGGCGCCAGCGCGATTTTGATATGCTCCCCGTCGACGCAATGATGTCTGACGAAATCCTCGAACCCCTTCAACGTTTGCGCGTAAGGCTGCGTGCGAAAATGATCGACCTCCGCCTTAAGATTGTCGGGCAGCGCGTCATAGAGGCCCGGTATCGCCTCATAGAGCGTGCGGTCGGCGACCATCGGCGCGATCGTCGCCCGCATACCGACGTCACGATAGGCGTCGGCGACGGCGGCCATGCCGGCCGGCGTCGGCGCAGGCACTTCGAAGAAGAGGTCGTAACAGGCGGTCGTCCCCTTCAGCACCATCTCCGCGCCGTTGAGGGCGGCGCTCAGATACTTGTCCTCCAGACTGCGGTTTCCGCTGATCCACGGGCCGGCCGCGAGCAGCAGTTCGAGAGACCATCGGTCGCCCATCGCCTTGGCGAGAGCGCCGTGGGCGTGTGTGTGAGCATTGACGAGACCCGCGTGGATGAGCCGGCCCGCGGCATCGATCACAGTCGCCTCGTCGGGGGCGGCGACGCCAGGAGGGCCGATCTCCCGGATGACGTCGCCCTCGACCAGAATGTCCAGCGCCTGCGCCTGCGTTCGGTTCGGCGGCAGGACGAGCGCGCCACGGATCATTTGAAAGCGCGTCGCGATCATATCCGCCTCCCGCCCGGCCGGTCTCAATGTCTTTCTTCGGCGATCGCCCAAGGGAAAACGAGCCGCTCGACGATCACCACAAGTTGGAAAAGCGCAATTCCGAGCGCCGCCAGAATCAGCATTGCGCCGAAGGCCACCGGCACCTTGAAAAAAGCGGTGGCTGACGTGATCAGATAACCAAGTCCGCGTTCGGCCGCCACGAACTCGCCGACCACCGCGCCCACGACGCAGAGCGCGATCGACGCTTTGAGGCCGGAGAAGACGAACGGAATCGAGTACGGCAGACGCACCCGCACCAACTCCTGCATCTTCGTCGCACGGCAAGAGCGCGCAAGCTCGATCAACTCGGACGGCGCGGCCGTCAGTCCAGTCGTCATGGAGATCACAAGGGGAAAGAAGGCGACGAGAAACGTGACGATCACGCGAGGAAGTTCCGTTGGCCCAAGGATGACGACCAGAATTGGCGCGATCGCGACTTTCGGGACGGATTGGGTCAGCACGAGCAAGGGATAGACCGCATCCGCGACCAGGCGATTGGAGGAGATGAGGACCGCGAGAGGAAAGCTGACGGCGATCGAAAGCAGGAAGCCGAACATGATAGTCCTGAGCGTGGCGAACACATGCTCGCCCAGTTGCCCTCTCATCGCGCTCGTCTCCACGACGATCCGCGACGGCGCCGGCAGGAGATATTCAGGAACGCCGAACAGCCTGACCCCGATCTCCCAGACCGCCAGAAGAAGGCCGACCGCCAGGATCGGTATCAGGAATTCACGTGTCGCTGCGAACCAGCCCGGCGCTCTAGTAGTCTGCATCGCTTCGCGCTCCGTTCTCGCCGAAGATCAGTTCGCGAATGCGGCCCGTGCAACGCTGGAACTCCGAGAGCCCGGACATTGCGAAATGACGCGGGCGCGGCAGATCGATCGTGATGATCTCGGCGATGCGCCCCGGCCGGGCCGACATCACCACGACGCGGTCGGCCAGAATCACTGCTTCCGGTATCGAATGGGTGACGAAGACGATCGTCTTCGGGGATCTCGTCCAGATGCGCAGCAACTCGATGGTCATGATTTCGCGGGTCAACGCATCCAGCGCGCCGAACGGTTCGTCCATCAGCAAGATGTCGGGATCGTGCACAAGCGCCCGGCAAATCGCGGCGCGCTGTTGCATTCCGCCCGACAACTCCCGTGGTCGGCGCTGGGCAAAGTCGGCGATGCCCGCGACTTTGAGAAGTTCATCGGCGCGTCGCCGCGCAGCCTCGTCGGCCCGCCCCATGATGGTCGAGGGAAACAACACATTCTCGATGATCGTCGCCCACGGCAGCAGCGTGGGGGCCTGAAACACGATGCCGGTGTCGCGCCGCGGCCCCACGACAGCTTCGCCGTTGATGACGACGCGTCCTTCCGTCGGACGCAGAAGACCGCAGACCAGACGCAGCAGCGTTGACTTGCCGCAGCCCGAGGGTCCGACAAGCGTTACGATCTCGCGATCGATCACGCTGAGATTCACGCCATCCAGCGCGCGCACGCCACCCGCGCCCGCCGCGCCGAACACGATGCCGGCATTCTCGATCTCAATCATGCGTGATCGCGCCACCCGAGCGGTTCAACGTGGTGTCACCTTTTCGGCAAGAATGACATGTCGAGCGCGCTGGCAGGATCGAACTGCGGATCGAGACCCTGCGCCTGCGCGACAATCTCGTAGGTCTTCTTGAGACGCTCCGCCGTCACGCCGCCTAAACCTGCATCCTTGACGTGATCGGTGAAGATGAAGCCGAGAGTCGCCTTGAGGCTGCCTAGGCAATCGTCAAGATCCACCTGCGGGTTCGCCTTCACATGCGCCTCACAGGCGGCTTGCGGATCGTTGCGGGCTGACTCCCATGACTCAAGCGTGGCCTTCATGAAGTTGCGCAGCATGTCGGGGCGCTTGTCGATCGTGGATTCGGTCGTGTGGATGGCGAGGGAATAGATCGCGAATCCGACCTGGACGAAGGGAAGAAAACTCAGTTCTGTTCCTGCCTTTCGGGCCTGCTTGTTCTGATAATAGAAATTCGTCGAATAGGTCGGAATCGCGTCAACCTTTCCGCTGATCAGCAGCGGACCCATCGCCGAACCGTCGACCGTGACCCACTCAATCTTTGTCGGGTCGGTTCTGGCGGCCGCCGCGACCGCAGGGAAGTAGAGACGATGGCTGTTGCCGGGCGTGATGCCGATCTTTTTGCCTTCCAATCCGGTGAACGTCGTTATGCCGGAGTCCTTGCGCACGAACAAAGAGTGCGGCGAGTGTGCGTAAACGGCGGCGATCATCTTGACAGGCAAGGAGCTGCGTTGGCGGGCCGTGAAAAGCGCCGAAATGTCGGCAAGTCCGATCTCTGCAGCGCCGCCCGCGACTTTGGCGAGCGTATCGCCAGATCCGTTGCCGCGGCTGATGCGGAGTTCGACGCCGTTGCGTTTATAGATGCCGGAGGCGACCCCGGCGTAGTAGGGCGCATAGTCGCCGGTCGGAATCCAATCGAGCATCAGATGGACGTCGTCCGCCGCGCGCGCCCGGTCCGTGAGCACAGGAGAGAAAGAGAGCGCGGCGCCCAAGGCTGCGGCGAAGACGCCACGATTGAGTCTGTTGAACATTTCAACCTCCAATCATTTTCGCCCGTCCGTGCGGGGATCAGGGCAGCTTGGCGCGATGAACTCAAATACCAATTGCAAGAGCATCTATAACATCACGTTATCGCGCAGGAGACCGGACCGATGATCGTCGACGTCGTGGCTCCGCGCAGGGCGGTGATCGCCTGGCTCGGCGAGCGCGGCTTCGTGATCGAACGCCCCTTCGCACGGATGCGCCTGTCCGCCGCGCCCGTTTCCGCCGACGCGACGCTGATGGCCGTCGCAGGCCCTGAATTCGGTTGAGAGGAGCGCACATGTCCCTTCATCGCGAAGACCTCGATCCCGCCGTGCGCTCCGCCATCGCGCGCGGGATCGCCATCCCCGCCCATCCCCTTGCGCTCGACGCCAAGCGCAACCTCGACATTCGCCGGCAGCGGGCGCTCACGCGCTATTATCTCGACGCCGGCGCGGGCGGCCTCGCCGTCGGCGTTCACACCACGCAATTCGCGATCCGCGATGTCGGCCTCTACGAGCCGGTTCTGCGCCTCGCCATGGAGACGGCGCGCGACTGGACGAGCCGTCCGCCGGCCATGATCGCCGGCCTCGCCGGACCCACGGAGCGAGCCTCGCGCGAGGCGCGGCTGGCGGCTTCGCTTGGCTATCATGCGGGCCTTCTGAGCCTCGCCGCGCTCAAGGGACGTTCCGGCGCCGACGTCTTAGCCCATTGCGCGGCCGTGGCGAGGGAGATTCCGCTCGTCGGCTTTTATCTGCAACCGGCTGTCGGCGGCATGGATCTGGACGCCGCCTTCTGGCGCGCCTTCGCGGCCATCGACAATGTGATCGCGATCAAGGTCGCCCCCTTCAACCGCTACCGCACGCTGGACGTGCTGCGCGGCGTCGTCGCCGCCGGCGCGCAGGAGCGAATCGCGCTCTACACCGGCAATGACGACCATATCGTGCTCGATCTGTGCCTGCCCTTCGATATCCGTCATCGCGGCGAGACGCATCGGCTGCACTTTCGCGGGGGGCTGCTCGGGCACTGGTCGGTATGGACGAAAGGCGCCGTCGCGCTGCTCGAAAGGTGCCGCGCCGCGCGGGACGCGGGCGGACCCGACGCCGCGTTGCTCGCGCTCGACGCGCGCGTCACCGACTGCAACGCCGCCTTCTTCGACGTCGCCAACGACTTTCACGGCTGCATCGCCGGATGTCACGAGGTGCTGCGCCGTCAGGGGCTTCTCGAAGGAACCTGGTGCCTCGACCCGAACGAATGCCTGAGTCCCGGCCAGGCCCAGGAGATCGACCGGGTGTCGCGCGAGCATGCGGACCTGTCGGACGACGTCTTCGTCGCCGCAAATCTCGCGCGCTGGCTCGCATGAACGAGGTCGCGCCCTTCATCCGCATGCGTGGCGTGCGGAAGGTTTACCGCTCGCAGGCCGTCGAGTTTCTGGCCGTGTCCGACGTCACGCTCGACGTCGCCGAAGGCGAGATGGTCTCGCTCGTCGGGCCGTCCGGCTGCGGCAAGACGACGGTGCTGAAAATGCTCGCGGGGCTTCTTGAGCCGACCGACGGGACCATCGAGATCGGCGGCGGGGAGCGGCCGTTCCGGCCCGGCCGCGACGTCGGAATGGTCTTCCAGCAGCCGTTGCTGCTGTCGTGGCGCACCGTGTTGCAGAACGTGCTCCTGCCCGCCGAGATCGTCGGCATGGGCAAGGAGTCCTCGCGCGAGCGCGCGCGCGAGCTTCTGGCGATGGTCGGCCTCGGCGGGTTCGAGAACAAGATGCCGCACGAACTGTCGGGCGGCATGCAGCAACGCGTCGCCATCGCGCGCGCCCTCGTCCACGATCCGCGCCTCGTCTTGATGGACGAGCCTTTCGGCGCGCTCGACGCGATCACCCGCGACCAGATGAATCTGGAATTGCTGCGCATCTGGAGGGAAAGTCGCAAGACGATCATTTTCGTGACCCATGATATCGTCGAGGCGGTGTTTCTGGGTTCCCGCTGCGCAGCGCTGACGGCTCGCCCCGCGCGCATGGCCGATTACTTCGGCATCGATCTTCCTCATCCCCGGACGCTGGCGATGCGCTCGACGCCCGACTTCGGCGCTTATGTCGGCCGTATCCACACGTTGCTGGGATTATGAACCGCCGTCTTGAGAGAGGCTTCGGCTGAGCGACGGCGACTGGCCGCCTTGCGCGTCACCGATGCTGTTGAATCCGCCGAAGCGACCGGGCGGGCGGCCGGCGTCCTAGAATTCGCGCGATGCTGATCGATCCGATTCCGGTCGCCTGCGCGCCGAGCGCGAGATGGCCATGGATGCGCGCTCCAACGAGTTGGCCCTGTCATTCCGACAGATCGATTGGCGATCCTCGGGCGCGCCGCCGCTCAGGGGCGGTCTCGCCGCTTCGCGCGACCGCCATCTTGACGCATGCAGATTGGTATCCATACTGGCCTGACCAGCGTCGGCAAGAATGCGGGTGAAGGGATGGAGATCGAGCGCCTTGCAGAAGGCGAGCGCGGCTTCGAACGGGTGTTCGCGTTTCTGCGCGACAAGCTGCTCGCCGGCGCGCTCAAACCGGGCGACCGTCTGGCGTCCGAGCGGGAGCTCGCCACGCAGCTCGGCGTGAGCCGTCCGCTCGTGCGCGAGGCGTTGCGCGCCTTGTCGATGCTCGGCGTGGTCGCGATCCGCGACCGCGTCGGCGCCATCGTGACCCGGCCCGACGTCGCCGTTCTCAACGACTTTTTCACCTTCGCCCTCGGCCAGCAGGGCGGCATGGCCGATCACATGATGGCCGACGACGTGATGGAGGCGCGCGTCGCCATCGAATGCCAGGCGATCCGTCTCGCCTGCGAGCGCGCCACCATCGCCGATTTTGAGCGGTTGCAGCGCGCGCTGATGGCGATCTCGGCGACGATCGACGACGCCGACGCGGGCGGGCGCGCCGATTTCGAGTTTCACCGCGCCATCGTGCAGGCCGCCCGCTCGCAGACACTGGCGGTGCTCCACGACGCGATCGGCGGGCTTCTGGCCCACACCCATCGCCGACGTCGCGAACTGGTGCAGTCCTTCCCCTCGATGAAGGCCTATCTGATCGACGACCATAAGCGCGTGTTCGACGCCCTCGTCGCGCGCGATCCGCACAAGTCCGACACGACGCTGCGGCGTCACTTCGCCATCGGCGACGAGTATCGACGACGCGCCGCCATCGGTCAGGACGAATGCCTGACCGCCGATGGCGCGGCCTGAACCGTCAACGCACGAGAGGCCCATGATGGAAGGCAACGGCAAGGGAGCGGTTGGCTTCATCGGACTCGGCACGATGGGGCGCGAGATGGCCGCGCATCTGCTGAAGGCTGGAAACGCCTTGCGCGTCTTCGACGTGATCGAAAGCGCGGGCGCCGATCTCGTCGCCGCCGGCGCCGTCGCCGCGAAAAGCCCGGCGGACGCGGCCAAAGGCTGCGACGTCGTCATCACGATGCTGCCCGACACGCCCGATGTCGAGGCGGTGGTCTATGGCGCCGACGGGCTGTTGCGCGCGCCGCCAACAGGCCGTCTCGTCATCGACATGAGCACCATCTCGCCGGTCGCGGCGCGGCGCATGCACGCCGATCTCGCGCGCGAAGGCGTCGCCTTCGTCGATGCGCCTGTGTCGGGGGGGCCTGTCGGCGCGAAGGCCGCCGCGCTGTCGATCATGGTCGGCGGCGACGACGACGCCTTCGCGCGCGCCGATCCCTATTTCCGCGCGATGGGAACGACCATCACCCATGTCGGCGCCTCGGGCGCGGGGCAGACCGCGAAGCTGTGCAATCAGCTCGTCTGCGGCATTAACATACAGGCCGTATGCGAGGCGCTGGCGCTCGGGCGGGCGTCGGGCGTCGATCTCGACAAGCTGCGTCGCGTGTTGCTCGGCGGTTCGGCGTCGTCCTGGATGCTCGACCGGCTCGGACCCGCGATGATCGCCGGCGACGCCAGCGCGGGCTTTCGCATCGACCTGATGTTCAAGGATCTGCGCCTCGTGCAGGAGCACGCGCAGGCGCTCAACGTGCCCCTGCCGGGCGCGGCGCTGGTGACCAGCCAATATGTCGACGCCCGCGCCCATGGCCAGGGAGGCGACGGCAATCAGGCGCTGTTCAAGGTCTATGACCGGCTCGCCAATCAGGTGACGGGACGGGCGCCGGCATGAGCCTGCAACTCGACTTTCCCGCCGTTCTGGAGCGCTGGCCGCACTTTCTCTCCGGCGCCGTGCTGACGCTGGAGCTGGCGACCTTCGCCACCGTCGCGGGCGCCATCCTCGGCACGCTCGTCGCCATCGGCCGCGGGCGCGGCGGGCCGACCGTGCGCGCGCTGTCTTCGGCCTATGTCGAGACGATCCGCAACACGCCTTTTCTCGTGCAGATCTTCCTCGTCTATTTCGGCCTCGCCTCCGTCGGGCTGAAACTCTCGGTGTTCGTCGTCGCAGCGGCCGCGCTGACGATCAATGTCGGCGCCTATACCGCCGAGATCATGCGCGCGGGCATCGACTCCATACCCGCCGCGCAGATCGAGGCGGCCGAGGGGCTGGCTTTGTCGCGGCTGCAAATCTACTGGCACATCGTGCTGCTGCCGGCGGTCGAGCGCGTCTATCCCGCGCTCACCAGCCAGTTCGTTCTGCTGATGCTCGCCTCCTCGGTGTGCTCGCAGATTTCGGCGGAGGAGCTGACGGCGGTCGCCAATTACATCCAGTCCGACACCTACCGCGCGTTCGAGACCTATATCGTCGTCGCGCTGATCTACATCGCTCTTTCGCTGCTGATGCGCGCGGGCTTCTGGGCCTTTGGCCTGCTTATCTTTCCGCGCCGTCGCCGGCTCGGAACGGCGTTGTGAGGCGGCCATGGGTGGAGCGCTCAACGCCAATCATCTGCTGTTTCTCGCCCATGGCGCGACGTGGACCATTGGCTTGTCGCTGATCGCGCTGATCGGCGGCGGACTTGTCGGCTTTCTCGTCGCGCTGGCGCGCATCTCGCCTTCGCGCGCGGTGCGTCTGGCGAGCGGGCTCTATGTGCAACTCGTGCAGGGCACGCCGCTGCTGGTGATCCTGTTTCTGGGCTATTTCGGACTTGCCGCCATCGGGCTGGGATTGTCGCCGCTCGCCGCCGCCGGCGCGTCGCTGACGATCTATGTCGCCGCTTATCTCGGCGAGATCTGGCGCGGCAGCATCGAGTCCGTGCCCAAGCCGCAATGGGAGGCGGCAGAAGGCCAGGGGCTTACGCGCGCGCAACGCATGGTCAAGGTCATCCTGCCGCAGGCCGTGCGCATCGCCACGCCGCCGACCGTGGGCTTTGCGGTGTCGATCATCAAGAGCACCTCGCTCGCCTCGGTCGTGGGCTTCGTGGAGCTGACGCGCTCGGGGCAGATCATCAACAACTCGCTGTTCGAACCCTTCCTCGTCTACGCCATCATCGCGGCGATCTATTTCGCCCTGTGCTATCCGCTGTCTCGCTTCAGTCAGGGGCTGGAGCGCCGGATGGCGCGCGGCCGCGCGCAACTGGCGGGGGCCTGACATGACCGGCCCCGACGTCCCCCACGCCCCTGTCGTCTCGCTGCGCGACGTCGAAAAGAGCTTCGGCCCGCTGAAAGTGCTCGACGGCGTCAGCTTCGCGGTCGAGCGCGGGCAGGTGCTCGCGCTCATCGGCCGCTCGGGTTCGGGCAAGAGCACGGCGCTGCGCTGCATCGACCGGTTCGAGAAGGTGGATCGCGGCGAAATTCTCGTCTGCGGACGGCGCGTGGACGATCCCAACGTCGATCTGCGCGCGCTGCGTCAGGACGTGGGCATCGTCTTTCAAAGTTACAATCTGTTTCCCCATCTCACGGTGGAGCAGAACATCATGCTCGGGCCGCGCGCGGTGAAGGGCGCATCCCGGAGCGAGGCGCGCGCGCTCGCCGCCGACGTGCTCGCGCAGGTCGGCCTCTCCGACAAGGCGCAGGCCTATCCCGAACAGCTCTCGGGCGGCCAGCAGCAGCGCGGCGCCATCGCGCGCTCGCTCGCGATGAAGCCCAAGGTCATGCTGTTCGACGAAGTTACCTCGGCGCTCGACCCCGAACTGACCGGCGAGGTGCTGAAAGTCATCGAAGGGCTGGCTGCGGGCGGCATGACGATGGTGACGGTGACGCATGAAATGGCGTTCGCGCGCGGCGTCGCCGACCGCATCGTCTTCATGCATCGCGGCAAGGTTCACGAGACCGGATCGGCGGCGATTCTCGCATCGCCGCAGACCGCTGAGCTGGCCCAGTTCGTCGGAACGGGGTTGTAACCGGAAGTGGAGGAAACACAGATGACGAAGACAAACACGCTCGTCGCGCTTCTCGCCGCATGCAGCCTCGCCGCGCTCGGCGCCACCGCCGCGCGCGCCGATCTTCTCGACGACATCACGAAGGCGAAGAAGATCAGGATCGCCACCGATCTGGCGATTCCGCCCTCGGGCATGATGGACGCCAATCTCAAGCCGACAGGCTCGGACGTCGAGACCGCGCAACTGCTCGCCAAGGATTGGGGGCTGGAGCTTGAATTCGTCCAGACGACCGGCGCGACGCGCATTCCCAACGTCCAGACCGGCAAGGCCGACATCATCGTCTCGACTCTCTCGGTGACGCCGGAGCGCGCCAAGGTGATCGACTTCAGCAAGCCCTATGCGGCGCTTGCATCCGACGTGGGCTGTCTGAAATCGCTGAACGTCAAGGACTGGCCGGACCTGAAGGACAAGACCATCGGCGTCTCGCGCGGCACGACGCAGGACACGATGCTCACCAACATGAAGGACAAGGAGCTGAAGCTCGCCCGCTACGACGACGACGCGACCATGGTCACGGCGGCGGTGTCGGGGCAGGCCGATTGCATCGCCACCTCGGCGACGATCATCAATCAGATCGGCGTCAAGAACGCCGCGCGCGCCTTCGAACCTAAGGTGCCGATCACCACCTTCAATCTCGCTATCGGGATCAAGAAGGACGAACCACGGCTGCTCGAAAAGCTCAACGCCTGGGTGGACGAGAACATCAAGAACGGCAAGCTCAACGCCATCTACAAGAAATTCCATGGCGCCGAACTGCCGCCGGCCATGCGCGGCGGCTGACCGCGCCCCCCCGCGGCGGCTCGCGCCGCCGCGCGTCTTTCCCGTTTCGACAAGGATGCATTCATGCGTATCGTCATCGGTTCCGACCACGCCGGCTGGTCTCTCAAGCAGACCGTGCTGGATCATCTGCGCGGCAAGGGTCACGAGGTTCTCGACGTCGGCTCCCACGACGACAAGCCCGTGGATTTTCCCGACATCGCACGCGCGCTGGCGCAGAAGGTGACGTCGGGCGAGGCGGAACGCGGGATCATGGTGTGCGGCACCGGCGTCGGCGCCTCCATCGCGGCCAACAAGATGAAAGGCATCCGCGCGGCGGTGTGCCACGACGTGCATTCGGCCCATCAAAGCGTCGAGCATGACGACGTCAACGTGATGTGCATCGGCGCCAAGATCGTCGGCCCCTGGCTCGCCGTCGATCTGCTCGATTCCTATCTGGCCGCGGAGTTCTCGACCGACGAGGATTTCCGCCGCCGCGTCGCCAAACTGCACGCCATGGACGCCGGCGCCTGAAGCCGATCCGCGATGAAAGAGCGCCCGCCATCAAACTCGACGCCGACGCCCCGATCCATCCGCGGCCTCGGCGGATGGGTTGCGACGTCCGGCCAAGCACGACGCGATCGTCTGGCGTTTCCTCGCTCCGAGGAGGGCTCGGTAGTGCGGAAGAATTTGATCAAGCATAGTCCTGCGGCGAACCTGACGATAGATCGGAAATTCTGCGCCGTCTTTGTCGCTGCGCGGCTTCCCGACAGCGCTCGCAGCAAGCCGCTCGAAGTCTGGTTTCAGGATGAAGCCCGGACCGACCCACGTTGACGCGCACGTGGGCGAAGCGCGGAACGCGACCGCGCGCGCCGCGCGATCAGCGCTACACTTGGCCGCCTGCGCGCAACGCAAACTCGCCGCCGCGCTCGTACTGCAGTAGGCCGACACCGAAGCGATGTCGATTGCATCTGACGGAAGTATCCAATGTCGTCGCGCCCGGCGCCCACGCCGCGCTGGTTCTGGACGGCGCCGGTTATCACGTCGACGCCGCCCTACGCCCCGGAACTGACTCCGCGAAGCGTCTCGCCGGCGCGTCGCCGGACGCGGGCTGGCACGCGCCGGCAAGGCTGAGCCGGACGACGGCGCCTGCCGCGCCGCGTCTTCCCGCTCAGAGCGACTCGGGGGCGCCTGCCGCCTCGGCGTCGGCGAAGATCCGCAAACAGCCCGTCGACCGCAGCCGCACCGCCGGATCGCCGTCGTCGCCGCCCCGCAACCGGGCGAGCGCCGCCCGCTTGTCCGTCCCCGTCACCAGAAACGCCGTCCTGCGGGTGCTCTCCAGCGTCGGATAGGTGAGCGTGACGCGCGCGGGCGGCTTCGCGGCGCAGGCCTCCGCCGCCCAGCGCTCCCGCTCGGCGAGGGCCGGCGCGCCGGGGAACAGCGATGCGATGTGCCCGTCGTCTCCAAGGCCCAGCAGCGTCAGGTCGAACAGCGGGCGATCGGGGTCGAGACGCTGCGCGCCGTAGAACGCCATCAGATCGCGCTCGTAGGCGCGCGCCGCTTCGTCCGGCTCCAGACCTTCGGTGGGAATCGGGTGGATGTTGGCGGCGGGGACCGGCGCGCGCGCAAGCATGGCCTCGCGCGCCATCCGGTAATTGCTCAGCGCGTCGTCGCGCGGCACGAAGCGCTCGTCGCCCCAGAACCAATGCGCGCGAGGCCAGGGGAATTCATCGCGATAGGGCGGCGCCGCCAGCGTCTCGTAGAGACGTCGCGGCGTCGAGCCGCCGGACAGGCAGACGGCGAAGACGCCGTCCGTCGCCGTCGCTGCGTCGAGCATCCATCGCGCGACGCGACGCGCCAGCGCCTCGCCGTCGGGAAGAACCTCCATGATCGCCTCGCGCGCCGTCGTCATATGCCCGCCTTTCCGCGCTCGTCTTTCATAGGCGCGATGCGCGCGAGGGGCGCGCGCAAGGGGCGCCACGCCCGTCCGCCGTCGCGCGCCAGAAGCGCGTCGGCGGCCTTCGGACCCTCGTCGCCCGAATCGTAGAGCGGACAGTCCCCCCGCGCCGCCTCCCATGCGTCGAGCGCCGGCTGCACGATGCGCCAGGATTGCTCCACCATGTCGGCGCGCGTGAACAGCGTCGCGTCGCCCGTCATCACGTCGTAGATCAGCGTCTCGTATCCGACATTCGGCTCCTGCGGAAACCAGTCGTCGTAACGGAAATCCATGCGCACGGCCGCGAGATCGACCACCGGGCCGCGCGGGCGCACCTCGAACTGGAGCGAGATGCTCTCCTCGGGCGCGATCGCCAGCACGAGCCAGTTCGGCCGCAACGTCTCGACGGCGGTTTCCTGAAAGACCCTGTAAGGCGCCTGCTTGAAGCAGATCGCGATCTCCGTGCGCCGCTGCGACAAATGCTTGCCGGTGCGGACGTAGAACGGCACGCCCGCCCAGCGCCAGTTGTCGATCTCGAACCGCGCCGCGACATAGGTTTCGACGTCGGACAAGGCCGCCACGTCCGGCTCGTTTCGATAGGCGCGCGCCGGCCCGTGCGACGCCACGCCCGCGCCATACTGGCCGCGCACGGCCTGCTGCGGCGCGAGAGCGGGGATCGCGGCGAGCACGTCCGCCTTCTTGTTGCGGATCGAATCCGCGTCGAAGCCCGTCGGCGGCTCCATCGCCACCATGGAGAGCAGCGTGAAAGCGTGGTTCGGCACCATGTCGCGCAACGCGCCCGTGCGCTCGTAGAACTTGCCGCGCGATTCGACGCCCACCGTCTCCGCCATGGTGATCTGGACATGATCGATCCGGTCGCGATTCCAGATCGGCTCGAACAAGCCGTTGGCGAAGCGGAACGCCATGATGTTCTGGACGGTGCTCTTGCCGAGATAATGATCGATGCGAAAAATCTGGTCCTCGCGAAGCACGCGCAGAATGCGCGCGTTGAGGTCGCGCGCCGAGGCGAGGCTGTGGCCGAAGGGCTTTTCGATCACGACGCGACGCCAGAACCGAGGCCCGCCCTCCTCTCCGCGCGCCTCCGCGGTGAGCTTCGCCTCGCCGAGACGCTCGACCGCCTCAGCGAAGAAGCGATCCGCGACGGCGAGATAGAAGATGACGTTTCCTTCCGTGGCGTGCGCCGCTTCGGCGTCCGCGAGCGCGGCGCGAAGCCTGTCGTAGAGATCGGGGCGCGTGAGGTCGCCGCGCAGATAGGACGCTGTTTCGACGAGCCGCGCCCAGGCCGTCTCGTCGATCTCGTCGAGGTCGAGCTGCGCGGTCGCGTCGCCCACGAAGCTCGCCAGCATCGCGTGCAGATCGTCGCGCCAGCTGCGCGTCGTCTCGTCCGCGAGATCGACGCCGATCAACGCGAACCGCGTCGGCAGCACCCCGGTGCGCGCGAGATTGTAGAGAGCGGGAGCGAGCAGGCGCTTCACCATGTCGCCGGCTGCGCCGAACACCACCATGGCGCAGGGATCGGCCGGCGGGATCGGGCGTGGCGGCGCTTTCGCCGCCGGCGTTTCGCCCGCCGCGCCGCTTTCCCGGATATCGCCTCGCGCGATCGCGGCCATGACGCGTCACTCCTCGCCCAAGCCGTCGAGCGCGGCGTCGACGGCGCGCGCCTCCAGCGGCGAGCCGGGATCGGCCATGGCGGCGACCCGTTCTCCGCTCTCATCCGCGAGCAGGACGGCGCCGACGCGCGCGGAAAGACTCACGCGCGGCGCGAAGCGGCGAATGCGGCGGCCCCCGCGCCAGCCCTTCAGTCCGTCGCGCTCGGTGAGGCGGCGCCGTTCACGGTCGGCGATCAGGCCGCTTCGGGCATCGTCGAGCCGGACGGACCGCGCGAAGGCTTCGAGACGCTTCGATCCGGTCACCGCGCCTCCTCCCTGTCGAAATCCCGCGATCTTTCGGCGACGCGGCGGCTCAGCGCGTCCGTCAGCGCCATCGCGCGCTTGCAGACAGTCTCGACGGAGAAGCCGAATTCCCGCATCACGACGCCGCCCGGCGCCGAGGCTCCGTAGCGCTCGACGCCGAGCACGTCGCCGCCGTCGCCGACATAGCGCCGCCAACCCTGCGGCGACGCCGCCTCGACGGCGAGCCGCGCGGTCAGCGAGGGGGGCAGCACCGCGTCGCGATAGGCGGCGGGCTGCGCGTCGAACAACTCCCAACTCGGCATGGAGACGACGCGCGCCATGACGCCCCGCGCGCGCAGCGCCTCGCGCGCGTCCATCGCAAGCGCCACTTCCGAGCCGGTCGCGATCAGAAGAATGGCGGCCTCGCCCTCGGGCGCGTCCGCCAGGACATAGGCGCCGCGCCGCAATCCGTCGGCCGGCCCGCATCGCGCGCGGTCGAGCGTCGGCGCATGCTGGCGCGTCAGGATCAAAGCGACCGGACGATCCGTCGTCTCAAGCGCGACGCGCAGGGCGACCGCCGTCTCGTTGGCGTCGGCGGGGCGGATGACGACGAGGCCGGGCGCCGCGCGCAGCCCCGCGAGCTGCTCGACGGGTTGATGCGTCGCGCCGTCCTCGCCCAGGGCGATGCTGTCATGGGTGAAGATGTAGACGACGGGCAGCTTCATCATCGCCGCGAGGCGCATCGGCGGGCGCATGTAGTCGGAGAAGATCAGGAACGTCGCGCCGAACGGCCTTACGCCGCCATGCGCGGACAGACCGTTGAGGATCGCGCCCATGCCATGCTCGCGGACGCCGAAATAGATGTTGCGGCCCGCATGGCTCCAAGGGCCTGCGAGCGCGCCTTGCCGGTCGCCGACCGTCGCGCTCGCGGGCTCGAAATCGCCGAAGCCCTCCAGCGCCGTGAAGGTCGAGGGATTCAAATCCGCCGAACCGCCGATCAGGGAGCGCAGGCGCGGCGCGACGGCGTTGAGCGCCTTGCCCGCGGCGACGCGCGTCGCCAGGCCTTTCGCGTCGGCGGGGAAAACCGGAATGTCGCGATCCCATCTCTCCGGCAGGTCGCCGCGCAAGGCGCCCGCGAATTCCGCGGCCATCTCGGGAAAGGCGTCGCGATAGGCGGCGAACCGCGCCTCCCACGCCGCTTGCGCGGCCTTCCCGCGCGCGCCCGACTCGCGAAAATGGTCGCGCGCCTCCTCCGGGACGTAGAACGCCGGCTCGGTCGGCCAGCCGAGATTTTCTTTCGCGAGGCGCACCTCCTCGACGCCGAGCGGAGCGCCATGCGCCTCGAAACTGTCCTGCTTGTCGGGCGCGCCGTAGCCGATATGCGTGCGCGCCAGAATGAGCGAAGGTCGTTGCGTTTCTTCCCGCGCCGCGCGCAGGGCGCGGTCGATCGACAGCAGATCGTTGCCGTCCTGCACCGATTGAACATGCCAGCCATAGGCCTCGAAGCGGCGCGCGCGGTCCTCGGTGAAGGCGAGGTCGGTCGCCGCCGAAAGCGTCACGCGATTGTCGTCGTAGAGGCAGATCAGCTTGCCGAGACGCAGATGGCCGGCGAGCGAGGCCGCCTCCGAGGCGACGCCCTCCATGAGATCGCCGTCGCTGACCAACGCATAGGTGAAATGATCGACGATCTCCGCGCCGGGCCGGTTGTAAACGGCGCCCAGATGCGCCTGCGCCATCGCCATGCCGACGGCGTTACCGAAGCCCTGGCCCAGCGGCCCCGTCGTCGTCTCGACGCCTGGCGTGACGCCGCGCTCGGGATGACCGGGGGTCGTGCTTCCCCATTGGCGGAAGCGCTGGATCTGTTCGAGCGGCAGATCGTATCCGGCGACATGAAGAAGGCTGTAGAGCAGCGCCGAACCATGGCCGGCCGACAACACGAAGCGGTCGCGGTCGCACCAGTCGGGATCGTCGGGATTGAACTTGAGAAAGCGCGTCCACAACACATAGGCCATCGCCGCCGCGCCCATCGGCAGGCCGGGATGGCCGCTTCCGGCCTTCTCCACGGCGTCGACCGAGAGGAAGCGCAGCGTGTTGACGCAGAGATTGTCGAGACTCGGGTTCGAATGCGTCGTCGCGGACGGGGCGGTCATGGCGTGTCTCCGCTTTCGAACTTTCCGGGAGCGGTCATCGGCGTGCGACGCAAGGCTGCGCGGCGGCGCGCTCGACCAACGCACGCATGGTCAAGACGTGCGGCCATTGGTGATGCATGAAAGGTCGCATTCGCGGACATGCGCGCCTCCGCGGCTCGCGCATCGGTCCTCGCGTCGCGACGGCAAGGGAGCGCCATGCGGGACCGGGGATAGAATCAACGCGGGACGCGCGCGCTGGTTCGAGCCGCCGCGCGCCGTCAGCCGGAACCTGCTTGAAGGCGAGCGTCGTCAGGCGCAGCATCGGCGGCACGCCGTAAACGATGGTGGCGATGATCGCGGGAACTCGCCCGAGGCCGAAGATCATCACCGCGGGGATGAGATAGACCCAGGGCGGAAAGGTCTGCATCACGTCGAGCGCCGGCCGCAATATCGCTTCGAGCCGCGGGAACCGCGCGGCGAGGACGCCGAGCGGAAAGGCGAGCGAAACCGAAACGGCGACCGCGACCGTGACGAGCGCGATGGTCTGCATCGAGGCGGTCCACAACCCCGCGCCATAGCAGAAGACGAGAGCCAGCCCCGCCAGCAGCGCCATGCGCGCCTTGCCGACGAGGAAGGCGAAGCTCGCGACAAGGGCGACGGTGACGAACCAGGGCGGCGTCAGAAGCGCCGCCTCGATGACGCCGAGCACGGTTTCGATCGCCTTGCTCAGCGCGGCGAACAACGGATGCAGATTCGCGTTGAGCCAGTCGATCGCCGGCGCGACATAGGCGCCGAGCGAGACGGTCGGAATGGCGATCATCGCGCTCTCCCTTCCCCGGCGGCGCTGGCGCTCTGCGTCAGGCGGTCGAGAACGATGGTGAGGATGACGATGGCGATCGCCGCGTCGATCGACTTGGCGACGTCGAGCGTGCGGATGGCCTTGTAGATGGTTTCGCCAAGGCCGCCCGAGCCGACGATGCCGGCGATCACCACCATGCCGAAGGCCATCATCAGACTCTGGTTGACGCCGGCCATGATGCTCGGAAGCGCGAAAGGCAGTCGGATCTTCGCGAACATCTGCCAGCCGGTCATGCCGCTCGCCTCGCCCAGTTCGATGAACTCCTTCGGCGTCATGCGGATTCCGAGCGAGGTCAGGCGGATGGCGGGCGGCGCGGCGACGATGAAGGTGGCCATCAGCGCCGTGGCGGGTCCGTAGCCGAGCAGGGCGATCGCCGGCAGCAGGTAGATATAGGGCGGCAGCGTCTGCACGAGATCGAGGACCGGCTCCAGCCAACGGTCGAGTTTCGGCATGAATCCGGCCGCGACGCCGAGAGGGATCGCCACGACGAGCGCCAGCAGCGTCGCCGTCGCCACCAGCGCCAGCGTGCTCATGGTCTGCGGCCACAGGTCCATCGCCGCGCAGGCCAGCAGCGCCGCCCCGGTAAGCAGGCCGAAGCGCGGCCCGAGCGCGCGCCAGCCCAGCGCCGCAAGGATGAGCGCGACCGCCGCGGCGGGCAGGGCGAGCGCGAGCCAGTGCGCCGCGCCGTAGGCCGCCTCCAGCGCGGCGCGCACGCCGTCGAAGAAGCGCTGGCCGTGATCGCCGATCCATTGCAGGCTCGCCTCGACGGCGGCGTCGAAGGCGGAGACGAAAGCGGAGAGATCCATGACGCGCCGCCCCCTTCATCTCGCGGCGGCGTCGCCGCGGCCGCCCTTGACGCCGCGCAGCAGCCCGCGCGTCGTCACGACGCCGACGACCGCGCCGTTGTCCACCACCGCGAGGCCGTCGCGCGTCGAGCGCATCGTCAGATCGATCAGCTCGTCGATGTCGGCTTCGGGCGTGGTGGTCAGCAATTCGGCGGGATCGAGACCGGGATCGGCGCGCCGGCAGGCTTCGAGGCTCTCCATGACGGAATGCGCCTTGATGAGATGAAGGCGCGAAATGCCCGCGACGAAATCGGCGACATAGTCGTCGGCGGGCGCCAGAATGATCTCCTCGGACGTGCCGATCTGGATGATGACGCCATCCTTCATGATGGCGATGCGGTCGCCGATGCGGATCGCCTCGTCGAGATCGTGGGTGATGAAGACGGCCGACTTGCCCAGCGATTTTGTGAGCTGGCGGAACTCGTCCTGCAACTGGCGGCGGATCAGCGGATCGAGCGCGCTGAAAGGCTCGTCCATGAGGATGATTTCGGGGTCGGCGGCAAGCGCGCGGGCGAGGCCGACGCGCTGCTGCATGCCGCCGGACAGTTCGGAGGGATAGCGGGTCAGCCAGTCCGAGAGGCCGACCTTGGCCAGCGCCTGCGCGGCGACGGCGCTGCGCTCGGCCCTGGCGACGCCGCGCACCTCCAGCCCGAAGGCGGCGTTGTCGAGCACGCTGCGGTTGGGCAGCAGCGCGACGCTCTGGAACACCATGCCGATATGGCGCGAGCGCATCTCGCGCAGCTCCGCCGCCTTGAGCGCGGCGAGTTCCCTGCCTTTCACGAAGACCTTGCCGCCGGTCGGCTCGATCAGGCGGTTGAGCAAGCGGATCAACGTCGACTTGCCGCTGCCCGACAGACCCATGATGCAGAAGATCTCGCCGCGACGCACCTCAAGGCTGGCGCCACTGACGCCGACGACGCAGCCGAATTCCTGCAACACGTCCTTCTTCGTCGCGTTGCGCACGATCACCGCCTGCATCGCGGCTTCGGCGTTGGCGCCGAAAATCTTCCAGACGTTCTGGCAATCGATGAGGGTTTCGGCCCCGGCCGGAGTCGTCGACATATCTTCCCCCCTGCGCGGCGGCGCCGCTATTGGCCGTCCGGTCGGCGAGAACGGCCGGCCCCGCGTCGCCGCGGGCCGGCCGCGGTCCGGCTCAGGGCTGCTTGACGTTCCGCCAGCGCTTCAGGAGGTCCGCATGCGCGTCCGCCCAGTCCTTGACGGCCTGGTCCATCGTCTTGCCGTCCTTGACCGCGCCGTTGATCGCGGTGTTGTCGGCGAGCGGCAGGAACACGCTGGCGATGAGTTCGCGCGCATGCGGGTTCTGTTCGGAGAAGCCCTTGCGGCCGATCCAGTGATAGGCCTGCGCGGTGGGGAACACGCCCTTGGGGTCCTTGATGAACTTGACGTCGTACTTCTGCATCATCCACGACGGCTCCCACACCGTCACGGCGACCCACTCCTTGCGGTCGATGGCCGATTTCAGCGCCGCCGTCATCGCCGCCGTGCTGCCTTCGACGAGTTGCAGCTTGAGGCCGTACTCCTTGACCGCCTTCGTCGCGTCGCGCATCAGCCCCGAGCCCGGCTCGATGCCGATGATCTTGCCGCCGAACTTGTCCGCCTCGGCGTTCATCTGCTCCAGGGACTCGATGGCGACGTATTTCGGAACGGCGATCGCCTGATAGAGGCCGTGCGAGACGGGCGAGATCTTCTCCAGCCGGCTCTTGTTCTTGTCCCAGTAGTCCTGCGCCACATAGTCGATCTGCGAGGCAAGGAGCTCGATGTCGCCCTTGGCGAGAGCGGCGTAGGCGATGCCCCATTCGGAGAACTCGGTGACCTTCACCTTTTAGCCGGAATCCTCAAGCACCTTCTTGGTGATGCCGGTGATCGGCGTCAGATCCTCCCAGGACAGCGTGCCCATGCTGATCGTCTTGTCGGCGGCCTGCGCGGGCAGGATCGTCATGAAGGCCGCGGCGGCGGCGCACAGGAATTTCATCGCTTTGTTCATTTCTTCCCTCCCTTGAGACGCGCGCGATGTGGCTCGCGCCGCGTCCGCCCTCTATTGCGCGGCGGCCTTCATTGTTCGCGGCCGGCCCGCAATTCCTGAAAACGGATCACCGAATTGACGCCGAGCCAGGCGATCGGCTCCGGCGGCAGCCGGCGCGGCGCCGGCGTGTTGAGGAAATCGGCGAGATGCGGATTGGAGGCTCCCGTCGCCAGATCGACGGCCAGAACGCCCGCGAGCGTGCTCTTGACCGTGCCGAGGCCGTTCTCGCAGCAGGCCGAATAAAGCCCCTCCTCGATCTCCCCGAACACAGGCACATGATTGCGGCTGAGGCAAAGCGCGCCCGCCCAGCTGAACTCGAAGGGCGCGTCGGCGAGGTTCGCGAACCGCGCGTCGAGCGAGGCGCGCTGTTCGCGCGCGATCCGCGCGACGCGGCGCTCGGAAACCGTGAGGCTCGGATCGTAGGTGAAGCGCGTGCGCACGACGATGCGCGAGCGGTCGCCCTGCGTGATCTTGCGCAGCGTCGCGCCCATCGGGTCGGCGGGCAGCAGATTCCACGTCGCCTGTCCCGTCGCCTCGCTCGCGGGAAAGGCCGCGGTCATCGAGGCGTAGGTGAAGACATGCATCAGCCGCCCGGCGGCGAAGCCGAAACTTTGCAGATGGCCGTTGACCGCGAGAATGACCTTGCGCGCGCGCGCCGTTCCGCGCGGCGTGGTCGCCGCCCAGCCCTCGCCCTCGCGCCGCAGCGCCGTGACGGGCGAATTCTCGAACAGCCGCGCCGTTGCCGCGACGCCCTTGGCGAGGGCGCGGATGTAGTCGGCCGGCTGGATCATCACGGCGCCCGGCGTATAGACGCCGCCCAGATAATAGTCCATTCCGGTGAGGGCGCGCATCGCGCCCGCGTCGAGCGTTTCGTGCGCCTCGCCGATCCGCGCGAGCGAGGCGCGGAAATCGTCGTTGAGACGCAGGCCGCGCCGCGTCGCGGCGGCGTTGATCTTGCCGCAGGGATCGAAGGTTTCGCGCGGCATGCCATAGTCGGCGGCGGCGGCGGCCGCATAGGCGATGGCGAAACGATTCTGCGCGATCTCGCGCGCCGAGACGGCGGCGTCGCCGGGCGAATATTCGCCCGAGGACAGATTATGCGGAACGTCGATCATGAAGCCGGAATTGCGTCCCGCCGACCCTCTGGCGACTTCCTGAGCGTCGAGGATCACGATCCGCTCGCCGGGCCGCCGCTCGATCAGCCGCCGCGCCGCCGACAGGCCCGCAAAGCCCGCGCCGATGACCAGCCACTCCGCCGTCACGTCGCCGTCGAGCGCGCGCACGGGAAAATCACGGCGGCTGATGGCTTCCCAACCCGAGACTCCGGTCTCGACGGGCAGGCGGGTGACGGCGCGCGCGATCATCGCACCGTCTCGTCCACCGAGCGGTCGGAGACGTCGATCCAGATCGTTTTCAGTTCGGTGTACTGGTCATGCGCCCAGATCGACTTGTCGCGCCCCCCGAATCCGGATTCCTTGTAGCCACCGAACGGCGTCGTCGCGTCGCCCTCTCCGAAGCAGTTGACCGTCACGACGCCGGCGCGAATCTCGCGCGAGAAGCGGATCGCGTTGCGCAGGCTCCCCGTATAGAGCGAGGCGGCCAGGCCATAGGCGGTGTCGTTGGCGAGGGCGATCGCTTCGGCCGGGTTTTCGAAACTCGTCACCGACAGGATCGGCCCGAAGATCTCCTCCTGGAACAGCCGGCTGTCGGGGCGCACGCCGTCGATCACGGTCGGCTCGACGAAAACGCCGTCGCGCGTCGTCCCGCCCTGAGCGACGGGGAGATTGGCGCGGCGCGCCTCGTCGAGATAGGCGGACACTTTGGCGAAGTGCTCTGCGCTGACCAGAGCGCCGACGCGCGTGTCCGGGTCGAGCGGATCGCCCATGCGCCATTCCCGCAGATAGGCGGCCATGCGCTTGAGCAGGTCATCCTTCACCGAAGCGTGGACGATCAGCCGCGAGGTGGCCGAGCAGTTCTCGCCCATGTTCCAGAAGGCGCCGGCGACGACCTGTTCGGCCACGAGGTCGAGATCCTCGACGTCGGCGAGCACGACCGCCGGATTCTTGCCGCCGCATTCGAGCACGACGCGCTTGAGATTGGAGTCGGCGGCGTAGCGAAGGAAGCGCCGGCCGGTCGCGGTCGAGCCGGTGAAGCTGACCATCGCGACGTCCATGTGCAGGCCGAGCGGCTCTCCCGCGTCCTTGCCCGTTCCGGTCACGACGTTGAACACGCCCGCCGGCGTTCCGGCCTCATGCGCGAGTTCGGCGACGCGCAGCGTCGTCAGCGAGGTTTGCTCGGCCGGTTTGACGACGATCGAGCATCCCGCCGCCAGCGCCGGGCCGATCTTCCAGGCCAGCATCAGCAGCGGAAAATTCCACGGCAGCACAAGCCCGACGACGCCGATCGGCTCGCGCACCACCACAGACAGCGCGTCGACGCCGACGGGCGCGACGGAGTCGTAAATCTTGTCGATCAGCTCGGCGTGCCAGCGCAGCGTATGGATCGCGTCGGGCACGTCGATGGTCTGGCACTCGCGCACCGGCTTGCCGCTGTCGAGACTCTCCAGCGTCGCCAGCTCATGGCGATGACGCTCCATCAGCTTCGCCAGCCTGAGCAGCACGGCCTTGCGTTCGCCCGGCGTCTTGCGGCTCCAGCGGCCGTCCTCGAATGCCTCCTTGGCCTTGGCGACGGCGTAATCGACGTCGGCGGCCTCGCAGGCGGCGACCTGCGCCAGCGTCTCGCCCGTGGCGGGGTTGACGGTCGCGAAGGTCTTTCCCGAGGCCGCGGGCCGGAAGGCGCCGTTGACGAAGGCGTTGGCGGGAAAGATAAGGCCGTCGGCGAGCGCCTTGTATTCGCGGGCCGTCAGAACGTCACGCATGCGCGCCTCCCGAGACGATCTGCGCGACGGTGCGTTTCAGGGTCGTGACCACGGTCTGCATCTGCCGTTTCTCGTCGCTGGAGAGTGGACGCAGCGGCGCGCGCACCAGGCCGGGCCTGAGGCCGATCAGTTCGCATCCGAACTTGATCGACTGCACGAATTTGCCGCCGTCGAGGACATTCATCAGCGGCATCATCGCCGACATGATCGCCCGGCCCTTGTCGAAGTTCTTTTCGAGGACGCAGGCCTCGTAGAGCGCGACATGCTCGCGCGGCGTGAAGTTCGATCCGGCGCAGACCCAGCTGCGCGCGCCCCAGGCGAAGAATTCGAGCGCCTGATCGTCCCAGCCGCAGGACAGGGCGATATGGGGAAATTCGCGCGCCAGAAGATGCACGCGGCCCATGTCGCCGGAGCTTTCCTTGATCGCGACGACGTTTTTCGACTTGCCGACGCGCGCCAGATAGTCCGGCCCCATCTCTACGCCCATGCGGCCGGGATAGTTGTAGAGCATGATCGGCAGATTGGCGGCGCGATCCACGGCGAGGGCGTGGACCGCGTTCTCGCGCTCGGTGGGCAGCGCATAGGGCGGACTCGTCACGAGGATCGCGTCGGCGCCGATCTCGCGCGCCGCTCTGGCGTAGGCCATCGCGTCCTCGGTGCGCGTCGCGCCGGTCCCGACGATCAGCGGCAGGCGGCCGGCGATCACGTCTTTCGCCACCGCGGCGAGCTCGAAACGCTCCTGCGCGGTGTGGGCGTAATATTCGCCGGTCGAGCCGCCGATGATGACGCCATGCACGCGCGCCTCGATCAGCGACTCCAGCACCTCGGCGAAGGCGGTCTTGTCGATCGCGCCGTCGGCGCCGTGCGGCGTCACCGCGGGGGTGTAGATGCCCTCGAATCTCACGATGCTTTCTCCGTCGCGCGCGCCGCCGTCCCGTCGAGGCGGGCGTCGGAGGTGAGGGGGGCAGGCGCGATGAACATCTCGATATTCGCGCGCGACAATTCCCAGTGCTCGAAGACGAGATCGACGACGGCGTCTTCGTCATGCGCGGCGAGCGCGGCGATGAACCCGTCGTGATGGTCCGCGGCCGTCCGCATGCGCCGCTCCATCGCAACGTCGCGGGGGCGGAAGAAGGTCCGCCCGATCCGGGCGTGGTCGATCAGCAGCCGGCTCAGGCTCGGCTGGAGATAGACGTTGCCCGACATCTCGCCCATGATCTCGTGGAAGCGGTTGTTCTCCAGCACCATCGCGAGATGGTCGCGCGCCTGCGCCGCGGCGCGGAAGCGCGTCTGCGTGTCCTTCAGGTCGTCGAGCTGGCGCGGCTTGAAATTCTGCGCCGCCAGCCGTGCGATGGCGGCGTAGATCATCGGCGCGACGAGGAAGAAGTTGCGCAGGGTCGTGTGGTTCATCGGCGCGACGCGCGCGCCGCGATTCTCGCGGATTTCGAGATATCCCTCGCCGGCCAGACGCCTCAGCGTCTCGCGCACCGGCGTGCGCGACATGCCGTAGCTCTCGCTCAGCCGGACTTCGTCGATGTCGGAATCGGGCTCAAGCTCCATGGTGAGCACCTGGCGCCTGAGATCGTCGTAGAGATCGCTCTTGGCTCCCCTCACGTGTCCTCCCCCTGCGGCTTCAGCCTTGTTGCGGGGCAGAATGACGCAGCGTCGCGGGGACGTCAAGGAATTGTATTATGTATGTCGACATCGAGTGTTTGCATTGTCGACAAAGGCGGCGCGCGCGGCGACGTTGCGAGCGGACGACGTCTGCGAAATGCGCCATCGTCGAGACGATGGCGCATCCGAGCGCGGTCGAACGGCGCGGACGGCCGGCGCCGGCCAGACGCGGCCGCTGCGCCCTGGCGTCCAACGCAGATTCCGACCAGTCCCCGTAGGCCCACAGGGCGACGCCCGGCGCGACGGGCAGGGAAGCGCGGCAAGCGCTGATAAGGCGGGTCGCGCCCATCGACGCCATCATCGCGGCGCGCGTGCCGCTCGGAATTCACGCGGAACGCAGGAGGCGCCGATAACGGCGTTCACGCGGGCGCGCCATGCGAGCGAGCGATTTCGCGGCCGCGTTCGAAAGAATGCGCGCCGGGCTGGCCGCGGACCGGCGCCGCCCTATTCTAACCTTTGAAGGCTCGCCTGACGTCGCCGCGCGCCGATCTTCGATCTGTCGGTCGCCGGACGCGAGGTGCGTCCACAGGCTTCGTCATGCCCGGGAATGCGCTCGCGCGGCGGGCGAAACCTGTGGAGTCACGATCATGGCCGATGCAGCACTAGGCGCGACGCACGAGCCTTCGCAGTCCTTTTTCCGACGCTGGGTGCTTTCGACCAATCACAAGGACATCGGCACGCTCTATCTGGTCTTCGCCATCGTCGCGGGCTTCATCGGCGGGGCCTTGTCGATCCTCATGCGCTTGCAGCTTTTCGATCCGCAATGGCAGGTGATGGGCGATCTCGCGCAATGGCTCGGCCAGGCCGACGCCGGCGTCGCGAAGGAGTTCGGCAAGAATCTCTATAACGTCACGATCACCGCGCACGGCCTGATCATGATCTTCTTCGTGATCATGCCGGCCTCGATCGGCGGCTTCGGCAACTGGTTCGTGCCGCTGCTGATCGGCGCGCCGGATATGGCGTTTCCGCGCCTCAACAATATCTCGTTCTGGCTGCTGGTCGCCTCTTTCGCGCTGCTGGTGACGTCGTTCTTCATGGAGGGCGCGCCGGGCATGAAGGGCTTCGGCGGGGGATGGGTGATGTATCCCCCGCTCTCGTCAAACGCCGGCAATCCCGGCCCCGCCATGGATTTCGTCATCCTGTCGGTGCATCTGGCGGGCGTCTCGTCGATCCTCGGCGCGATCAATTTCATCACCACGATCTTCAACATGCGCGCGCCCGGCCTGAAGCTGCACATGATGCCGCTGTTCGCCTGGGCGATGATGGTCACCTCCGCGCTGCTGATCTTCACGCTCCCGGTTCTGGCCGGCGCGATGACCATGCTGCTGACCGACCGCAACTTCCAGACAGCGTTCTTCGATCCCTCGAAGGGCGGCAATCCGCTGCTGTATCAGCACCTGTTCTGGTTCTTCGGCCACCCGGAAGTCTACATCATGATCCTGCCGACCTTCGGGATCATCAGCCAGATCGTCTCGACCTTCTCGAAGAAGCCCTTATTTGGCTATCTCGGCATGGTCTATGCGCTGGTGGCCATCGGCGTCGTGGGCAGCATGGTGTGGGCACACCATATGTTCACGGTCGGCATGTCGCTCAATTCGCAACGCTTCTTCGAGTTCGGCTCGATGGTGATCGCGGTGCCGACCGGCATCAAGATCTTCTCGTGGATCGCCACGATGTGGGGCGGCTCGATCTCGTTCCGCGCGCCGATGCTGTGGGCGATAGGCTTCATCTTCGTGTTCACCGTCGGCGGCGTCACCGGCGTCGTGCTGGCCAACGCGCCGGTCGACCGCATGGTGCACGAGACCTATTATGTCGTGGCGCATTTCCATTACGTCCTGTCGCTGGGCGCGGTGTTCGGCCTTTTCGCCGCCTTCTATTACTGGTTCCCGAAAATGTCGGGCTACCTTTACGACGAGCGTCTCGCCCGCCTGCATTTCTGGATGATGTTCGTCGGCGTCAACATCACCTTCTTCCCGCAGCATTTTCTCGGACTGGCCGGCATGCCGCGGCGCTATGTCGATTATCCCGAGGTCTATGCGCTCTGGAACAAGGTTTCCTCTGTCGGCTCTTTCATATCCGGCGCAGCGTTGCTCGTGTTCCTTGCGCTTGTCGTCGAGGCCTTCGCGCGCAAGCGCGCGGCAAGCGCCAATCCCTGGGGCGCCGGCGCCACGACGCTGGAATGGACGTTGAGTTCGCCGCCGCCCACCCACCAGTTCGCGACCTTGCCCGTCATTCTGCCCGAACGCGCGGCCTCGTGACGGAAGCGGCCGCGCGGGGTGACGCCGCCGCTGCGGCTGATCTCGGCCGCCCTCGCCCGCCGATCCGCTCGGCGCGCTGCGCCCCTCCATCGGCCCCGCCGCGCCGCGCGCGCCGCTGCCGGGCCTGCGGGACATCGCGCGTCCCTTCGTCTCGCCCTTGATGCCCGAGGGGCTCGCGCCGCCCGCCTATGTCGATGCGTTTCTCGGCGCGTTCGGCACGAGCGCCGGCGCGCCGGCGCTGTGGCGCGATCCCTCCGGCCATGTCGTGACGATCTCGGATCAATTTTCCCGCGATGGCCAGGGGCCGCCTTAAATTTCCCTTCGACCTGCGGGAGCTGCACGAGGCTCGTGCGCCGCTATTTGCGCACATCGCCCGACAGTCCCGAGTTCGCGTCCTTCGTGTGGTCGGGGCAGGGGTGGACGGTGGCGACGGCCTTCAGCCCCGCGACCCGGCCGCAAACTGCTGCCCAACCCCGACTATCTCGAAAAGCAGCGGGCGGGCGCTATGTTGTGGCGCTGAACCGCCCCGAGTTTTCTAGAGCATGACGATTTTAGACAGAAGCATATCCTGAGTTTTTGAGGTAGTTT
>ERZ1645187.876-NODE-876-length-28971-cov-17.647427_pt1 | contig 28971 bp, 35 predicted proteins | sample MGYA00575352_ERZ1645187 | MGnify/ENA primary metagenome ERZ1645187 (study PRJEB40837, sample SAMN11349314) | freshwater sediment metagenome | isolation source: river sediment | host: Sediment | place: India: Wazaribad , New Delhi | collected 2017-02-21 ...
GCGGTTTCCAGAAGCACGAAAGCCGCCCCGGAGGGCGGCTTTGTGAGGAGCAGGTCGGCCTACTCGAGATGGTTGCGGGGGCCCGCAACCCTCTCGAATGCCTCTTTCGTTCCGAGGCGTGAAGTCTGTTCATCGTTGCCCTTCCGGGATCCGATCGCATCCCGCCCGCTCGTCGAGCGACATTCTTGGGCTGAGACCCGCGATCCGCCCGCAACCCTCGTCAGGATGAGCCACCGGCGACGATCAAGCCGTGCACGAACGCCATTTTCGCTTCGATGATCGGCGACGTCACGAAGGGATAGGCGTCCCGCTGGCCGAGCGAACGGGCGATGGCGTTGACCGCCACCGCCAGCGCCGGCCACACCTCGGCGATCCGGCCGAAATCGGAGGTCCCATAGGGGTCGAAGTCGACCTCGAGCGCCAAGTCCGAAGCGGTGCGCATCGGCGGCGCCAACGCCAAGCCGAAGGAGCGCGCCGTCTCCAACGTGTCGACCCGATGCATCAGATGCGCCCAGGTCTCCGCGAAATCCTCCCAAGGGTGGGATGACGCATAGGCGCTGACGTGGCGCAGCGCCCAATCGGACGGCGGGCCGTCCTCGTAGTGACGACGCAGAGCCTCGCCGTAATCCGCCCGTTCGTCACCGAAGAGCGCGCGGAAGTCGTCGAGGCGACCGCCGTCGCGCACCAGTCGGTCCCACCAATAGTGCCCGATCTCGTGCCGGAAATGTCCGAGCAGCGTCCGGTAGGGTTCGCCGAGGTCGGTGCGGCGGCGTTCGCGTTCGGCGTCGTCGGCTTCCGAGATCGCCAGGGTGATCACCCCGTCGGCGTGGCCGGTCGTCACCGACGTCACCGAACCGTCGGGCGCGATCTCGTCGGCGAGAAAATCGAAGGCGAGACCACCTTCGGGATCCTCGGCCTTGGTGGCCGCGCGGAGCCCCCACCGCGAATGCGAATAGAAGAGATGACGTTCATCTCGTGTGATGCGCCGAAAGGCCACCAGATTTTCCGGCTCCGCGAGCGACGGGATGGTTCGATTGTGACGGCAGGCGTCGCAGAGCTCGCCCGCTCGTTCGACCGGCACCAGCCAATTGCAGGCGTCGGCGCCGGCGTTGGCGCAGAGCGCGACGTCTCGCCCGAGTGCCGGCGATCGGAAGACCGCGCCGTTCGGTTCGAGCGCGGTCATCGCGACCTCATCCGGCAGATAACCGAGACGGTGGTCGCAGGCGACGCAGACGGTGTTGTCGAAATGAACCGTGTTCGAACAGGCGTCGCACCGAAAGAGGCGCATGAGGGGAAGCTCCCGATCCGAGAAGACGAAGAGGCCGCCGAACGGCGGCCTCGCGATGCGATCAGACGAGCACCGCCAGCGATCGAGGCGGCAGCTCGAACGTGTCGCCGACCGGACCGGCGCTGGTGTCCGCGGTCGACGACGTCACCGGCGCGGCGGCTCGGGTGGTGTCGAGGACGACGCTCCAAGGACGTTCGTTTCGCTCCGGCAGACGGAAGGGCACCGTCCCGTCGTGCGAATTGAAGAGAACGATCACGTCGTTCCATTCGACCACACCGTCGAGATCGCCGCGTGACAATCTCGAGCCGATCGTCGTCGCGCCCGGATCGTCCCAAGCCTCCTGCGTCTGTTCGCCGCCGGCCGGATTGAGCCACGCCACCACCGTCCCGTCGCGGAACGAAGCACGACGCAACAGCGGCTGACGCGCGCGCAGCGCGATCACCTCGCGCACGAAGTCGGTCAGCATCGCGCCGGCGTCGTCGATGGTCCAATCGACCCAGGAGATCTCGTTGTCCTGAGCGTAGCCGTTGTTGTTGCCCGATTGCGAGCGCCCGAACTCGTCGCCGGCCAAGAGCATCGGCGTGCCGGAACTGAGGAACAGAGTCGCGAGGAAGTTCCGCTTCTGTCGTTCGCGCGTGGTCCGGATCTCCGGATCGTCGGTCGATCCCTCCGCGCCGAGATTGCAGGAGCGGTTGTCGGAATGACCGTCGCGATTGTCCTCGCCGTTCGCCTCGTTGTGCTTGTCGTCGAACGAGACGAGATCGTTGAGGGTGAACCCGTCGTGCGCGGTGATGAAGTTGACGCTCGCCCAGGGGCGTCGTCCACGCAGATCGTAGACGTCTCCGGACCCGGTCACGCGAGCGGCGAAATCGGGAACGACGCCCTCCTCGCCGCGCCAGTAGTCACGGACGGTGTCGCGGTATTTGTCGTTCCATTCGGCCCAACCCGGCGGAAAGCCGCCGACCTGATAACCGCCCGGGCCGATGTCCCAGGGTTCGCCGATCAGTTTCACTCGCGACAGAACCGGATCCTGACCGATGGCGTCGAAGAATCCGCCCCGCTGATCGAAACCGAAGGGCTCTCGCCCGAGAATGGTGCCGAGATCGAAGCGGAAACCGTCGACGTGCATCCCCTCGACCCAGTGACGCAGACTGTCGAGGACGAGCTGCAGCACGCGCGGATGCGACGTGTTGACGGTGTTTCCGGTGCCGGTGTCGTTGATGTAGTAGCGCGCCTGATCCGGCAGTGTCCGGTAGTAGGAGAAGTTGTCGATGCCCTTGAAGGAGAGCGTCGGCCCCATCTCGTTGCCTTCGGCGGTGTGGTTGTAGACCACGTCGAGGATCACTTCGAGACCGGCGTCATGGAAGGCGCGGACCATGTCGCGCCAGCCGGCGAGTCCGTTCGGCCCGAGATATCGGGCCATCGGCGCGAAGAAGGCGAGGCTGTTGTAGCCCCAGTAGTTCGACAGGCCCTTGGCGAGGAGATGGTCGTCGTTCGCGAACCAATGGATCGGCATCAACTCGACCGAGGTCACCCCGAGGCTCTTGATGTAGGCGACGACCGCCTCGTGTCCGAGCCCCTCGAACGTGCCGCGCAACTCCTCCGGCACCGCCGGATGGAGCTTGGTGAAGCCGCGCACATGGGTCTCGTAGAAGATCGTGCGATCCCACGGCACGCGTGGCGCGGCGTCGCCGCTCCAATCGAGGGCGTTCGGATCGACGACGACGCTCTTCGGCATCGCCGCCGCGCTGTCGGTGGCGTCGAAGGAGAGGTCTTTCGCCGGATCGCCGTGGACGTAGCCATAGACCGCCTGTCCCCAGGCGATGTCGCCGTCGAGCGAGCGGGCATAGGGGTCGATCAGGAGCTTGTTGGGGTTGAAGCGATGACCGCGCTCCGGGTCGTAGGGACCGTGGACGCGGAAGCCGTAACGCTGTCCCGGCCCGACCTTGGGGACAAAGCCGTGCCAGATCTCGTTGGTGAACTCCGGCAGTCGCAATCGCTCCACTTCGACGCCGTCCGGCGAGAACAGGCAGAGATCGACGGCTTCCGCATGGGCAGAGAAGAGCGCGAAGTTCGTGCCCTCCCCGTCCCAGGTGGCTCCGAGCCGGGTCGGGTCGCCGGCGAGGATTTCACGGGTGATCTCGCTCTGGAATGACATCTTCACGAACCTCGCGACGGACCCTCGAAAGCGGAGACCGCCGTTCATCGAGGACATGAACGGCGATCACGCGGGCGGTTGGTTCAGCGGTAGGAGCAGACCCGACGCTGACGGCTCTCCGACCACCAGCAGGAGCGGGTGTGGTAGCGCGGACGCGTCGCGTCGGCGATGACGGCGCCGGCCGCCGCGCCGGCGACGCCGCCGACCACCGCGCCGCCCGCGGTTCCGGAGGCGACACCGCCGACGATGGCGCCGCCGGCGCCGCCGATCAGGGCGCCGTCGAGCATGCGCTGATCACGAGCGGTTTCGGCGCAGGCGCCGAGCGACAGCGACAGAGCGACTACGGAGAAGACCGCGAGGCGCTTCGGAGTGACGAGCGAGAGAGTGGTCATGACCTTGTCCTTTCGACGACAGACGTGACGATCCGGACGACGAGCCGAGCGCCCGAGATCGAGGAGTGTGGACATCAACGGCAATCCGTGGTGCAGGCACCCGCCGGGACCCTGACGGGGCCGCGCGGAGCCGCTTGGTCGCCGCGGGGGGCGACGGGCGCCCGGACCTCGGGGGCTTGCGGTCGCTCTGGGCGTTCGGCCTGATGCGGCGGACGAAACGGCGTTTCGACACGGACCGGGCGCTCCGACCGTTGCGGATACGGCGAGCGCCGCGTCTCGTCGCGAGGCGGCCGCGGCTCGGCGCCGCCGTATCCACGGGGGGCGTCCGGGGCCGGCATCACCGCGCGCGGTCGTTCGGGGCGAGGTCCGTCGTAGCGCTCACCGTAGCCCCGGCTCGGCCTGTAGAACGAGCGTTCTCGATAATGATCGCGCCAATAGACGTCGCGCTCGAAGCCGAGGATGCCGAGGCCGACGATCGTGGCGACCGTCGGCAACTCGACGCGGCGTCCTTGCGATTCGATCGCGATCTTGCGGCCGGGGAACCAGCCGCGATCGCCGTCGACGGACACGTCGCACCAGGTCCAGCGGCGCAGACAGCCGTGCACCGTCAGATCCTCACCGGCGGCGATGCGATCGATGGCGGGATACGAGTTTCCCGGCCCGGCGCGCAGCGCACCGGAGGAGCGCGCCCATCCTTCCGCCGCCTCGGCGGCCGACACTGCGGCGATGGAAAGGGCGAGAGCGGCGAGCGTCGTAGAGACGAGCGTCTTCATGTGTGCGTCCTCGTTCAGCGATAGAGCAGCGCGATCAGGATGATCACCGGGATCGGAACGCCGAGGAGCCAGAGCAGGATACCGCGTCCCATGACGCTCTCCTTTCCTTGAGCTGGGCCGCTTCGCGCATCGCGGCGCGAAGCGGCAGGGTGATGAGGGTGGAAATCAATTCGCGAGCATCGCCCGCAGCATCCAGATCGCCTTCTCGTGGAAGGTCAGACGCGCCACCAGCATGTCGTTCGTGACGATGTCTTCGGCCTCTTCCGCGGCCGAGGCGACCTCGCGCATCTCGCGGCACAGCGCCTCGTGATCGGCGACGAGATCGGCGAGCAGCTCATGAGCGCTCATCTCGGCGACCTTGGTCTTCTCGGAGCCGATCACCGGCGGTTCGGTCGGATGGCCGAGCGCGCGGATGCGCTCGGCGATGGTGTCGACCGCCTCGAAGAGGTTCTCGTAGTGCTCCTCGGTGAGCACGTGGATCGGGTGGAACAGCGGTCCGACGACGTTCCAATGGTGAATCTGGGTCTTCACCAGGAGGCGATAGGTGCCGCCGAGGATCGACTGCAGCGCAGCCGCCATCGAGGCGCGCGCATTGTCTTCCAACCCGGTGCCGATCGCTTCCTTCTTGGGCTTGGACTGAAGAACCTGCGAAACATTGGCCATGACGTCATCCTTTCCCGACCGGCTTTCGCAGCGGTCGCGATCCATGAAAGTCTGTTGAAACTCTGTTGGTCTCGACGAGGACCCGGTTCGAAACGACGAACAAGCCCGCATCCTGCAGCGACAACGATCCATCGGCCGGCCGGTTCCGTTCGTTCGCAGAAAATTTCGCTCCAAAAAACTTGGAAGGTTGATGGGAACCCTTCACCCGATGCCTGCGTTGTCCGGAAAATTCGAAGGAGGCCCTCCCATGCTGCACTGGTCCTTGATCTTTCTCGTCGTCGCCCTGATCGCCGCCGTGTTCGGCTTCACCGGCGTCGCCGCCACCTCGGCCGGCATCGCGCGCATCCTCTTCGGCGTGTTCCTGATCCTGTTCCTCATCTCCTTCGTGTCGCAGTTCCTGCACGGGGTCTGACCCACCCCGCGACGAAGGTTCCCCCCGGAAAGGGGGCGGCCCCCTGAGGCCGCCCCCTTTCCTTCTTCGATGAGGCGCGCCATGACGGACGTCGTCGACGAACATTCGAATGCCGGCGACGACGTCGCCCCCACGCCGTCCTTCGCCGCGCTCGTCCTGCCGTTCTGGACCGGCGCGTCCCGTCGCGTCGCCTGGCGGCTCACCTCAATCGTCGGCGGACTCGTGATCGCCAATGTCGCGGTGCTCTACGGCGTCAACAGCTGGAACAAGTCCTTCTTCGACGCGCTCGGACAGAAGGATCTCGCCGCCGTCTACGGTCTGGTCGCGCTCTTCATCGGGCTCGTCCTGGCGGGCGGCGCCATCAACTTCTTCCTGGCACGAATGCGGCTCGGGTTGCAGGCCGAATGGCGACGCTGGCTCACGACGACGCTGGTCGGTCGATGGCTCGACGATCGCAACTACTACAAGCTCGAGGTCGCTTCCGGCGACTTCGACAATCCCGAGGCCCGTCTCTCCGAAGATCTGAAACAGGCGCTGGCGCCGCTCGTCGACATGACGGTCGGTTTCTTCAACGCCTGTCTCGCCGCCGCCACCTTCATCGGCGTTCTCGCCTTCGTCGGAGGTTCGCTCGACGTGGCCGTCTTCGGGTCGACAGTTTCCGTCCCCTTCGCCTTCGTCGCCCTCGCGATCGTCTACGCCGCCGTCATGTCGCTCCTGACCTGGGCGATCGGCCGCCCACTGATCGGCGCGGTCGAAGCCTCGAACGCCGCGGAAGCGCACCTTCGCTTCGAGTTGACGCGCGTTCGCGAGAGCGCCGAGAGCATCGCCCTCGTCCAGGGCGAGGAGGAGGAGAAGCGCCGGCTCGGCGGCAGCGTCGGCGAACTCGCCGCCGCCTTGTGGGGCATCGCCCGCAACCACGGCCGGATCACCGCGCTCACCAACGTCAACGCGGTTCTGTTGCCGGTCGTGCCGTTGCTCGTCGGCGCGCCGAAATACATCGCCGGCGGCATGAGCCTCGGCGATCTCATGCAGATCTCCGCCGCCTTCGTCCAGGTCCAGCTCGCGCTCAACTGGGTGATGGACAACTTCATCGTGCTCGCCTCCTGGCGCGGCTCGGCCAACCGCCTCGTCGAGCTCATCGGCGCGATGGAGGAGGTCGATCGCACCGTCGATGGCGAGGACGGATCGACCATCGCGCTCGTCGAAAGTGACGGCGACGAGCTGCGCCTCACCGGCCTCGCGGTGCGCCGCGACGACGGCGCCACCGTCATCGACGAGGCCGACGGCGTGGTGCGTCGCGGCGAACGGGTGATGGTCACCGGCGAATCCGGAACCGGCAAGAGCACGCTGATCCGCGCCATCGCCGGGCTGTGGCCTTGGGGCGAGGGCGAGATCGCGGTACCGCGCGGCTGGACCATCCAATTCCTGCCCCAGACCCCCTATCTGCCGCTCGGAACGCTCCGAGCCTGTCTCGCCTATCCCGGAGCGGCGGAGGATCTCGCCCCCGAAACGGCGGTGGAGGTTCTGAAGATCGTCGGCCTCGACCATCTCGCCGAACGGCTCGACGAGGAAGATCGCTGGGATCACGTCCTGTCCGGCGGCGAACGCCAGCGCGTCGCCTTCGCCCGCGTCTTTCTGGGACGCCCCGACCTCGTCGTGATGGACGAAGCGACCTCGGCGCTCGACGAGAACGGTCAGACGAAGGTGATGACCGCTTTCGTCGAACGATTGCCGGACGCGACGCTCGTCTCGGTCGCGCATCGGCCGAGCCTGGCGACGTTCCACACCCGTACTGTCCAGCTGAAGCGGGTCGGCGGCGGCGTGCGCCTGATGCGCGGCGACAAGGTCGCGCCGGCGCTGGAACGTGGGCTCGGCCGGGTGCTCACGACCTTCGCGAAAATTCGCCAGGAGGGTCGGCGCACCGAGGGAACCGAAACCAGTCTGGTGCGTTCGAGATGAAAGACCTCACCCTCACCGAGGTCCATCGATCGGGAGACACCGCCATGAGCCAGCTCTTCGCCATCGTCTACGACGGACCCGACGCGGCGCGGCGCACCGTCGATCGGCTGCATGAAGCCGCTCGCGGCGGATTGATCGAAATCGCAGATCTCGTCGTCGCGGTCCGTAGGCCCAGTGGTGAGGTGGTGCTCGACCAGTCCGTCAATCTCGTCGCCGGCGGCGCTCTCGGCGGTGCCTTCTGGGGCAGTCTGGTCGGCCTGATCTTCATGAACCCGCTGATCGGCGCCACCGCCGGCGCGGCCGCCGGCGCGCTCGGCGGCTGGCTCTCCGACTACGGCATCGATGACGACTTCATGCAGAAGTTGGCCATGACCGTGGTGCCGGGCAAGGCGGTCGTCTTCGTCCTCGCCCGTGAGATGACCATCGACAAGATCGTGCCCGTGCTCGCCGGGGAACACGGCGAACTCCTGCATTCCTCGCTCTCTGCCGATGCCGACGCCCTCCTTTCGGGCGCTCTCGTCGGCGCGTCGGCGAGCCCCGCCGATCGGCCCCGAACCGCCTGAGGTGGACATGACGCAGCGCCCCAACCACGCCTCGGGCTTCGCACGCTTCGCGACTCGTGTCGCGACCCTGGCGGGACGGCCGATCACCTTCGTCGCCGCCTGCGCGGTGATCGTCGTGTGGGCCGTCTCCGGTCCGCTCTTCCACTGGTCGGACACCTGGCAGCTCGTGATCAACACCGGCACGACCATCGTCACCTTCCTGATGGTCTTCGTCATCCAGAACGCGCAGAACCGTGACGGCATGGCGATCCAGGTGAAACTCGACGAATTGATCTGCGCGACCCGCGAGGCGCGGGAGCGGTTGGTCGGCATCGAAGACATGGACGACGAAGTCGTCGCTCGCCTGAAACGTGAAATCGAGACGACGGCGGCGCGGGCATCGCGATCCGACGCGCCGGGAGTGGCCGCTTGAACCTGCGAAACTGGCGTTCTTTTGCCGGCTACAATGCGCTCCTTCTGTGCGTCGGAGCAGCTGCGCTGTTCATCATCGTATCCGCCGCCGTGCTCTATTCCGGGCGCACGCAGCGCGAGGCCGGCGAGGCCCTGCGCGCGGCTCGCGTCGACCGCCTCGTCATGGAGGTCGTCGCCGATCTCGTCGACGCCGAGACGGCGCAGCGAGGCTTCATCATCACTCAGAACGAGACCTATCTCGGCCCCTACGAGACGGCGCTCGTGGAATTCGAGAAGGACTTGAACGAACTCGTCACCCGATCTCGTGAGATCGGTGACGGCACCGTGATCGATCGCAAGTCTCTCGACGACCTCGCGGGGCTCGGCCGCGCGAAGATGGAACTGGTGAAGCACAATCTCGCCGAGGTCCGCGCCGGACGCCTCGACGACACCCGCGTGGTCATCGCGTCCGATCGCGGCAAGACGATCATGGACGCGGTCCGCGAAACCGGGAAGGCGATCCGCGAGCACGCCGCCGAACATCGCATCGCCAGCGCGGCCCGGATGCGCGAGGCGGCCGCCACCCTGACGATCCTGATCTCGCTCGGTGTCGCCATGATCGTCGTCCTCACCCTCGGCGCGGCCGCCTTCATCCGCCGCCACATGCGCGAACTCGAAGCGGCGCGTCGAGATCTCGTCGAGGCCAACGAAGATCTGGAGACCAGGGTGCGCGAACGCACCGAGGGTGTCCTGCGCGCCAACGACGAACTTCAGCGTTACGCCTACATCGTCAGCCACGATCTGCGCGCCCCACTCGTCAACATCATGGGGTTCACGGCCGAACTGGAAACCTCGACCCGCGTCCTGCGCGACCATCTGGCCAAAATCGGCGGCGATCCCTCCGACCCCGCGACGAGAGAAGTCCATCTCGCCGCCGAAGAGGACATCCCCGAAGCCCTCGGCTTCATTCGCACCTCGACGGCGCGCATGGACGGTCTGATCAACGAGATCCTGAAACTGTCCCGCGCCGGGCGACGCGTTCTCGAGCCGACGGCCGTCGACACACAGACGTTGGTCGAGGATTGCATCGCATCGATCCGGCAGCGCTTCGACGAGGTCGGCGCCGAGGTGATCGTCGAGGACAAGTTGCCTCAGATCGTCACCGACCGCTCGGCGCTCGAACAGATCTTCGCCAACCTCCTCGACAATGCCGCCAAGTATCTCGCCGCCGACCGTCCCGGACGGATCGTCGTTCGCGGCCACGTCGCGCGTGCCGACGCGATCTTCGAGATCGAGGACAACGGGCGGGGCGTGGCGCCGGCCGACCATGAGCGTATCTTCGAGCTCTTTCGCCGCGCCGGTCCGCAGGACCGCCCCGGCGAGGGCATCGGATTGGCCCATACGCGCGCCAACGCCCGCCGCCTCGGCGGCGACGTGACGGTGTCGAGCGACGGGAAGAGCGGGACGACGTTTCGGGTCGTGGTGGCCAAGGATCTGGCCTTGCGGATGCGGAGAGGTGAGACGTGAGCAAGCAAGCAAAGCCCGTGGTCATCGTCATGATCGAGGACGACGAGGGACACGCCCGCCTGATCGAAAAGAACATCCGTCGCGCCGGCGTCACCAACGAGATCGTCTCCTTCGCCGACGGCACCTCCGCGCTCGCCCATCTGCTCGGACCCGACGAGACCGGCACGGTCAGTGCAGGATCCTCCCATCTCGTGCTGCTCGACCTGAACCTGCCGGACATGACCGGCATCGACATTCTCGCCCGCCTCAAGGCGAACGAGCACCTGAAGCGTTCGCCGGTGATCGTGTTGACCACCACCGACGACCAGCGCGAGATCCAACGCTGCTACGATCTCGGCGCCAACGTCTACATCACCAAGCCGCTGAATTATGAGAGCTTCGCCAATGCGATCCGACAGCTCGGCCTCTTCCTCTCCGTCATGCAGATCCCGGAGGTCGACTGACTTGCCCTACGGCACGGAGCTCGGTGGACCGATCACGGTTCTCCATGTCGAGGACGATCCGGCGCTCGCGGCCCTCGTGCGCAAGGCGCTCGGCCGCCGCGGCCACTCGGTCGTGCACGTCGCCACCGGTGACGAGGCCTTGGCGCGGCTGACCGCGGGCGGCATCGACGTCGTCGCGCTCGATCATTCGCTCGCCGCCGAAACCGGGCTCGACATCCTGGCGCGGCTCGGCCCGCGCGACACCCGCCCCCCGATCGTCTACGTCACCGCTTCGGCCGATGCCCGCCTCGCGGTCGAAGCCCTCAAGAGCGGCGCCGACGACTATGTCGTGAAGGACGTCGCCGGAGAGTTCTACGATCTGCTGATCGCCTCGCTGGAACAGGCGCTCGAACGCTGGCGCCTGAAGAAGGCGCGCGCCGAGAACGAGCGCCTGGTGCGGGAGGCTCGCGATCGCGCCGAACTGCTGCTCAGGGAGGTCAACCACCGCGTCGCCAATTCGCTCGGGTTGGTCGCCGCGATGGTGCGGATGCAGGCCTCGCTCCTCACCGACGAAGAGGCCAAGAGCGCGCTCCAGGAGACGCAGGCGCGGATTTCCGCCGTCGCCGGCGTCCACCGCCATCTCTATTCCTCCGACAAGGTCGGCGAAGTCGAGATCGCCGGCTATCTCGGTCAGCTTCTCGGCGAATTGCAGACGTCCCTGACGGGGGCGGGCGCGACGCATCGCATCACGGCCACGATCGAACCGCTGGTGATGAAGACCGATCTCGCCGTCGCTCTCGGCGTCGTCGTCGGCGAACTCGTCACCAACGCCTTCAAATACGCCTATCCGGACGCGAGCGAAGGCGAGATCCGCGTCGCATCCATCGTCACCGACGGCCGCGTCGAGGTTTCGGTCGAAGACGACGGCGTCGGCTGGTTCGGCGAGGGGCCCATCAAGGGGACAGGTCTCGGATCGAAGATCGTCACGGCGATGAGCCGCACGCTCGAAGCCACCCTGGAGTGGCGGCGCCGAGAACACGGCACCTGCGTCGTTCTCGCCTTCCCGACGCCTCGCCACCAAGCGGCCGGGGTGTAGGACGGCGATTCCTCGGCGCGTCGAGCTGCGAAACGGGCATCATCCAGAGTGAAGACACGTTTGCGATCGGGCGCCGGACGCTCGGGTCGCGGGGGTCACTGCGCCGAGGTCGCCACCATCACCGCCGAACGTCGAGAGGCGGGCTTTTCGGCCGCCGGCGTCGCGGCGGTCGGCGAGAGAATGCGGCTCGGTTCACCCCCGGCCTCCGTCTTCACCACGATGCTGCAGCTCTCCGGCGGACAGGACGCGGGATCGCTCGCCGACCGGATCACGGAGCGATCGTGATCGATCGCCAGGGTCGCCATGGCGGCGGACGTGCCGAGGAAGAGGGACGCGCTCAACAGCGCAACGACATGGGTCCGGTTCATCGTCGTCGTCTCCTGGATGGCTCGGGTGAACTCCGCGTGCTTTCCGTTGGTGAGCTCCGGGGGCATCCCGGTTCAAACGGTTCGTCTCATCAACCGACGAAATGCCGAAAGGTTCCCTCCTGCGATGGCTCGCGCGGTCACGAACGACGACGCGCGAGCCAGAAACCGACGCCGGCGGCGATCGCGACGCCGGCGAGCTTCTTGTGGCGCAGGGCGAGCGACAGGGCCGGCGGCGCCAGCGTCGCGACGGCGCTGGCGCGCACCGCCTTCTCGACGTCCCGTCGTGTCCGACCCATCACTACAGCGAAGCCGATCGCCGCCGCGAGGGCGACCGCCGACGCGACGCCGGCGACGATCAACGCTGCGATGTCCGGATCGAAGCGACGGGTGAGCGCGATCTGTCCCGCCGCGGCGAGCGCTCCGACGATCACCAGGACGGCCAGGGCGACGACGCCCGCCAAGACGCCGGCCGCGACGCCACGACGGCGCAGGAGATCGCCGTCGAAACCGATGAGGCCGCGGGCGCTCATCGACGCGTGTCCGAACGCGTGAGGAGGCCCAGAGCGAGACCGACGCCAGCCGCGACGGCGAGCGCAGTGAAGGGCCGCTCGGAAACCTTTTCGGCCATGGTGTCGAGCCCCTCCTTGCCGAGAAGCCGGGCGTCGTCGACGAGCGCGCCGATCCGTTCGGCGGTCTCCGTCGACGTGGCGGTGACCGCTGCGACGGCCTCTCCGGCGCGCTCATCGGTGGCGGCGGCGAAGGCGTCGACGATCCGCCGCATTTCGGCGAGCGCGTCACGCGCAGTGAGGGCGATGGTCTCGGCCTTCGCGACGACCGTCTCGCCGGAGTCCGTGACGCCGTCGACGATGGAGCGCGCCTGATCGCCGGCGTCGTCGATCGCGGCGGAAGTGATGGAGGTCGCGACGTTCATGTGGGGATCCTTTCGTGGAAACTCCGGGAGAACCGTCCGCCGACCGACACGAGTGGCAGGCAGGGACGGCGCAATCGGGAATGAAACCGACGGAAGACCGATCGGTTCCACGTCGGCGTCGCTAAACGGGGCGTGGAACTTTCCACCTCGTCGGGCATTGCCGATCGAGCGCGGTCTGTCGCCGCAGCCTCAGGAGACCACCCCCGATGAACCGACCCGAGCGTTTCGAAGCGCCCACCCAACCGCTCATCGCGTCCGCGCGCGCGTACGAAGGCGCGAACGGCGCATCGACGGCGCAACGTGATGCGACCGAGGTCTCGATCATCGGCCTCTTCGTCCTCGCCCTCCTGGTGGCGTTGCATGTCGCCGCGGCGATCGTGGTTCCGATGACCGCGGCGGTGATCTTCGGATCCGTGCTCGCCCACGTCGGTGATCGCGCACAACGGATCGGACTTCCCCCTCTCGTCGCCGCGATGAGCCTGGTCGCCGTCACCGGCGTCGGCCTGTTCTTCCTCGGCAGCGCCATGGCCGACGTGATCTCCGGTCTCGTCGATCGAGCGCCGGAGTTGATGCGGCACGTCGATGGTCTCCTCGACCGGCTTCTCGCACCCTTCACCGGTCTCGAGGCGCACATGGCCGGCATCGGCGTCACGAACGGAGAAGGTCATGTCGAAAAGGGGCTCGGACATCTCGCCTCGTCGTTCGACGCCACGAGCCTCACCAAGGTGCTGGGCGGATTGACGCCGGCGCTCGGCGAAGTCCTCATCTTCCTCGCGACCCTGGTCTTCTTCGTACTCGGCCGTGCGACGCTGCGGAAACAGGCGATCCTGTCGTTCGGCGACCGTGACCGTCGGCTCGCCGCGATCCGCATCTTCAATGCCGCCGAAGCGGCGCTCGCCTCCTTCTTCGGCACCACCGCGGCGATCTACGCCTGCGTCGGTCTGACGACGGCGGCGGTCGCCTGGATCTCGGGTCTCTCCGACCCGATCCTCTGGGGCATCGTGACGATGCTTCTGAGCTTCGTCCCCTTCCTCGGTCCGGCGATCATCATCGGAGCGCTCGTCTCCGCAGGGCTCCTGGCGCACGATGGTCTCGTCGCTGCGCTCTCGCCCGCCGCCGTGTTCACCGTGGTCCATCTCGTCTGTGAGAATGCGGTGATCCCGTCCACCCTCGGCCGGCGCTTCGAGATCAACCCGTTCCTCGTCTTCGTCGCGATCGTCTTCTGGAGTTGGATGTGGGGTGCGATGGGGGCGGTTCTGGCCGTGCCGGTGCTGCTGATCGCGCGAACCGTGCGGGAAGAGCTTCGCGTCGAAACATCCGGCGGCCTGCCCGACTGAAGGTGGGACAAAGGCACCCGCCCTCCCCGAGGCTTTTTCCGACGCGAGACGACGACCCGCGGACCAGGGAGGAGCATCCCCGCGGGGAAAGTTGGGGGGCGACTTGTATGAATGGGCGCTCTCCCATGGGGGAAGGAGCCCGAGGTCGGCCATATTTCTCCAAGAGCCCACGATCGGCGACGTCAAAAGAAGAAAGCGCCGCTCTGCGAGGTTCACAGAGCGGCGCAAGCATGACCGGGGGGGGCGAGGTGTTGCGATCGGGGTCCGCAATCCTCTCTCGTCGGACTCAGATCGGGGCGGCGGTCCGGGCATGCGACCAATCGGCGAAATCGGCTCCGAGTTCGTCGATCCCTTCGATCGACATGAGCTGCATCAGGCGCTGGCGGGCGCGGTTGACCCGGCTCTTGATCGTACCGACGGCGCACCCGCAGATCTCGGCCGCCTCCTCGTAGGAGAAGCCGGAAGCGCCGATCAGGATGAGCGCCTCGCGTTGATCCGGCACCAGCTGATCCAGCGCCGAGCGAAAGTCGGCGAGATCGAGATGGCCCTGCTGCGCCGGCGTCGAGATCAGGCGGGCGGCGGCCTCGCCGTCGCTGTCCTGGACCTCGCGGCGCGCCTTGCGATACTGGCTGAAGTAGGTGTTGCGCATGATGGTGAAGAGCCAGGCGCGTAGGCTCGTTCCTTCCGTGAACGAGGCGTGCGCGGCCCAGGCCTTGAGCACCGTCTCCTGCACCAAGTCGTCGGCACGGTCGGGGCTGCCGGTCAGCGAGATGCCGAAGGCGCGCAACGACGGCAATTCGGCGAGCAGGGCCGTCTTGAGGGCGGAGATCTCCGTCATTCGCGATCCTCGTCCTTCGTATCGGTGAGCGCCGCGCGTTCCTGCCGCTCGAGCTGATCGAGCAGCGACGTCAGCCGATCCGGCACGGGTTCGGCCAGGATCGAGCCGTAGAATTCCCGCAACTTGTCGCCGAGATGGGTCTGGATCGGATCGTCGATGCCGATCTTTCGCTTGGTGGTGTCTTCGGTATCGGCCATGCGCGCGCTCTTCGATCGGTCTTGCTCATCGGTGCGGGCCGACGTCTCCCACCGCTGGGAAACCGCCTGCATTCCCTGTTCAAACGCGGCACGCCCGTCGTGGTTCCTCCTGCTTCGAAAAAAAATCGATCGCGATCGGAACCGGTCCGCAGGACGCGCGTTGAACCGTCACGGGAAGAGCCGCACACCGGGGTTCTTCCGCACCAACACCGGAAAGACGGCACATGTCCATCACCGCACTCATCTCCCCGCAGCTTCCTCTGCTCCGCCGATATGCGCGCGCTCTGTCCGGTTCGCAGGCGAGCGGCGACAACCACGTCGTGGCGATGCTCGAGGCGCTGGTCGCCGACGCGACCGCCTTCGATCGGTCGCTCGAGCCGCGCGTCGCGGTCTACAAACTGTTCTCTTCCGTTTGGAACGCCAATCCGATGAACCGGCAGGCCGAGGATCTCGCGCCCGACGCCGCCGCCGATCGCCGCATCGAGGCGATCACGCCCTTGCCGCGTCAGGCCTTCCTGCTCACCGCCGTCGAAGGCTTCTCCCCCTGGGAGGCCGCCTCGATCCTCGGCGTCGACGCCGACGCCTTCGCCGACCTCCTCGGCGAAGCGGCCCGCCAGATCGGCGAACAGGTCTCTTCCCGCGTTCTCGTCATCGAAGACGAACCGATCATCGCCATGGATCTCGAGGCGCTGGTCGAAGGGCTCGGCCACACCGTCGTCGGCAACGCGCGGACGCGGACCGAAGCCGTGGAGATGGCGCGCCGCACCCGCCCCGGTCTGGTGCTCGCCGACATTCGTCTGGCCGACGGCTCGTCGGGGCTCGATGCGGTCAACGACATCCTCGCCGACTTCGAAGTGCCGGTGATCTTCATCACCGCCTACCCCGAGATGCTGTTGACCGGCGCCCGCCCCGAACCGACCTTCCTGATCGCGAAGCCGTTCCGCGAGGAGACCGTGAAGGCCGTCGTCTCGCAAGCTTTGTTCTTCGACACCGCCGCCTCGCTCGACCTGAAACGGTCGGCCTGACGCGAACCTTCGGAGCCTCTGTGCGAGACGAGACGTGAACCTCACTTCCGAATCCCTGGCGGCGCTGCACGACATCGTCGACATCCTGACCTTGGCGTCCTCGATATCGGTGGCGTCGGCCGTCGGCTGGTATCTGGTGGCGATGCGAGGACGCGTCGGCGGCCTCGCCGGCGCGACGGCTCTGTTCGCGGGTTTCGTTCTGGCGCTCTCCGCCACCCGCATCGCCGCGTTCGTCGTCGCGCGTGTCCCCGGCGCCGAGAGCGCTTATATCGTGGAAGCCTTCGCCGCCGGGGTCGCCGTCGTCGTGGCGGTGGCGGTCTGGCCGTTGGTGCCGCGCCTCCTGTCGATGCCGACCCGATGCGAACTGGTCGAAGCCAACCGTCGTCTCGCCGAAGAGGAAGTCGCCCGCCGCTCGCTCGTCGCCGAGTTGCGCGGGCTCAACGAGGACCTCGAACGACGCGTGGCCGAGAGGACACGTGAACTCGATCGGGAGCGTCGACGCTTCGAGATCGGCCTCGCCGGCTCGAACATCGCGGTCGCCGCCCAGGATCGCGATCTGCGCTATACTTGGATGTACAACGCGCCCGCGACCCTGAAGGGCGTCGATCCCGTCGGAAAGATGCCCGAGGAAATCCTGCCATCTTCGACGGCCGCCGCCCAAGCGACGGTGAAAAACCGCGTCATGGAGACCGGGGTCGCGGAACGGTTCGAGGTCGAATTGCCCAGTGCGACCGGAATCACCTGGTATGAGGGGCGGGTCGAACCGCTGATCGAGGACGGCGAGGCGGTCGGCGTCATGACCATGTCCGTCGACATCACGCGCCACAAAGATCACGAACGCGAAATGCGCGACGTTCTGCGCGAATTGACCCATCGCTCGAAGAACCTTCTCGCCGTGGTCCAGGGCATCGCCCGGCAGAGCGCCCTCGGCGCGGCCGGTGAAGCCGGCTTTCTGCCCGCCTTCAACGGCCGTCTCCAGGCTCTGTCTCGCGTTCACGAGATCCTGGTCGAAGAGGAGTGGCGCGGCGTCGAACTACGCACGCTGATCGAGCGGGAACGCACCGCCGGCGTTTCGGCCGACGACGTCGACGTCGAATTCGACGTCCCGAACAGACTGGTCTCACCGGAAGTGGCGCAGAACCTCGCCCTGGCGCTGCACGAGCTCTTCGTCGACGCCCGCACGAGCACCGGATCGCGTCCGATGATCGAAGTTGGTTGGCAGGAAACCGAAAATCGGTTCGTTTTCTCCTGGGAGAGGCGGGGAGCCCCGACACAGGCCCTTACCTCCGGCTTCGCGAGGCTTCTCCTTCAACGTCACCTGCCCCGTGCGGTCGACGGTACGGCCGAACTGACCGTGGACGACGCCGGCTCGCGGTATCGGCTGGAAGGCGCCACGGCGGCGTTGCGGACGGTCTGACCAGACACCAAGGTCGAGGCCGGCAACGGGCGGCCCGTCCGTCGCTCCCTCTCGGGCAGCCTGCGCGCCGCCACTCGGCTCTATACGGGAAGGTGGTGGCCCATACGCGTCACACGAAGTTTCGAACAGGACGAAACTTCGTAATCTCGGTATCGGATATCGAACCGACCTCGGGCGAACGACGGATTTCGACGACCTTTCGCGGTTCGTGATCTCCGCCTCCCTCGTCACGCTCGAGGCGACGGCGAGTACGACACGGGATTCGGAGATCCGTGGCGAGCATCCGAAGAATTCGGTCTGGCTCCGTCGGGCCATCCTGTGAGCCCCGTCGTACTACCCCGAGCTTCGGTTCGACGCCCCTTTCCTTTCCCCCCGGCTTCGTTCCCTCCCGGCCGGAAGAAGCCGGCACAGTCGAAACGAAGCGACCTGCGCCTCCGCTCGAACGGAGAACGCAGGTCGCTGCTCACGTCTCGGTCGAGCGTGGACCCTTCGGTCCCCTTGCGCCCGCCTCAGATGCGTCCCGTGACGAGCAGCACGACGAGAACCAGCGTCAGCAGCCCGATGCCGCCGCTCGGACCGTAACCCCAATTGCGGCTGTGCCCCCAAGACGGCAGCGCGCCGATCAGGAGCAGGATCAGAACGACGAGGAGGATGGTCGAAATGGTCATGGAAGATTGCCTTTCTACCCGATGGGCATGAGGAGCGAGGGATCAGATGACGGCGGTGAAGACGAGATCGGCGGTGTCGCCGAGATCCGGCCGCTCACCGATCAAACTCGCCTTGGCGATCTCCCAGCCGGCCGCGAGGATGCCGCCGGACGAGACCCAAACCGTTCCCGTCTGCGGCGTGAAGCGCATCAGCAGCACCGCCGGATCGTCTCGGCCGCGGTCGAACCAGGCGGCGACGAGCGGCGTCCAGTAACGTTCGATGTGGAGCGCCGAGTGGGACGGCTCGATGCGACCGACGATCGACACCTGCGTCGAACCGTCCTTGCCCATCGAGACGAGATGGGAACGTCCACCGTCCCCCACCTCACGGGCGAATTCGCCGTCGGCTCTCGTGAAGATCCAGATCGCGCATTCCTCGGGCGAGACGTTCAAGCTCATCGGCCGCAGCGGCCGCGCGGCCTCGGGCGTCCCGATCATGGCCACACGCTCCTCGGCGAGATGCTCCCAAACGAGACCGATGGGATCTCGGCGCAGCCGTTCGTTCGCCGACATGGCGATCTCCTCGGTTGGATGTGCTGAAGGCGGTGGGGCCGCTCAGACGACGCGCAGTCCGCGTTCGCCGAGACGGCGCACGATCACGATCGACGTGGGCAGCGCGACGAAGGCACCCGTGACCGAAAGCAAGGTGATCCAGGTGAGCGCCTGCCCGCCCACGTCGTGGGTCAGAACCCAGGCGGAAGCCAGCGTCGAAAACAGTCCGACGACGGACAGCCAGACGGTGGTCGACAGGAACCACAGGCGTTGACGGCTCGATGCGATCATCTTCGTCTCCCTCACGGTTCGTCCTGCGAAAACACTCGTCTGAACAACGATCGATCGGCGATTTGGTTCCGCGAGATCGCGATCGCCTACACTCACGACTGGTCGGAGCGGACCTGCGCATGCGCGAGAAGGGAGAAGAGAAAACTCCCGCCCAACACGTTTCCGATGAAGGCCGCTGCGACGAAGCTCGCGGCGGCTGCGAAACTCGTCTCGCCGGCTAGCGCCAGCACCCAGGCCTCGGCCGATCCGGCGATCACATGCGCGAAATGGCCGACGTCGATCAGACCGGTGATCAGGACGATGGCGAGAAGACGTTCCCCGTCGAGCCGCGGCTGGATCCACACCAGTGCGGCGATCAGAAAGCCGGCGGGAATACCCGCGACCACCGCTCCGCCGAAGGTGAAATGCTCGATCGCCCGCGAGACCTCGACGACGCCGTCGTGGAGATCACTCGGCAGACCGCCGTGCGTCGCCGCCAGCGCGAAGACGAAGGTTCCCACCATGTTGGCGGCGAAGACGATCGACCAGAGCCGCACGAGATCGAGGACGTTCTTGCGGCTCGGGTTGGTCGCGACCGGCAGCACCGCGGTGATGGTGCTCTCGGTGAAGAGCTGCATCCGTCCGAGGATGACGAGCACGAAGCCGAGCGAATAACCGACGCCTCCGAGCAGGAGTTTGGCTGCGCCGTCGATCGGCGCCTGCTGCAACACCGTCTTGGCAATCACCGAGACGCCGATGACGAGACCGGCGCTGAGACCCGACCACATCAAAGCCCAGGCCGATCGGTTGAGTTCGCCGAGGCCGTGCCGTCGAATGATCTCGTGCGAGACCACGGCGGAGGGGATCGCGCCGCTCTCCACCGCCACCGTTTCCTCGGCGGTGAGCCGCACGATCTTCTCTTCGGCGGCGATGTGACCGGCGCGGATGGATGCCGGGTCGGTCGGGCGCGGAGGAACATCATCGGCCATGTCGGAAATCCTCTTTCTGGGGACGAGGACCGAACCGCTTCGCGCGACCGGTCACGCCGGATCGAACAGCCCGGCGTCGACACGTCTGTCGTGACGATCGAGCACGAGAGCGTGTTCGGCGGCGACGGCGGACCCGAAGCAACGGCCCTCGAGATGCGACCATCGGTGATCGAGAGCGTGAAACTCCCAGTGATCGCCGCATCGGATCAACAACGCGACGGCTTCGCCGTCCCGTTCCAGAAGGCGCCCGGGGCTGTCCAAACCGTCGAAGGTCATCTTCCTCGTTCTCCGCTTCCGACAATTGCGGAGCGGAAAACGCCGCGGACGCTCGGCGGTTCCGTCGCCGTGTCGTCGTTTCCTCAAGGGTCGGGATAGACGCCGGCGAGTACCGTCTCGAAATGCCGACGCACGGCGTGATCACAGGAACATGCGGCGGCGGCGAGCCGTTCGGGATCGCGAATGGTCAACCGCCCGCGCCGCGTCTCCACGACGCCCTCGGCCTTGAAGCGCCCGATCACACGCGTCGTATAGCTGCGGCCGACGCCGAGCAGGCCGGCGAGCTGATCCTGGGTCAGCGACAATTCGTCCGAGCCGGTTCGGTCGCAGGCGGCGATCAGCCACTTCGCGGCTCGTTGCTCGATCGTGTGCGACGCATTGCAGGCGCCTGCCTGAAAGATCTGCGCCAGAAGGCAATCGGCATAGCGATTGAACAGCGCTTCGATCCGCGGCTCCTCGGCCTTCAACGTCTCCAGATCCGACAAGGCGATGCGGGCGAAACATCCTTCGTACTGGACGACTGCGAGCGCGAAGGCCGGCAGATGGCCGCGGCTGACGATGCCGCCGATCGCGCCCTCGCGACCGATCAACGCCGTCTCGACCTCGCGGCCGTCGGCGAAACCGACGCGATAGGAAACCATCGCTCGATCGAGAGGGAACCAGGCCCATTCGACGGAATCGCCCGGCGAATGGACGATCTTTCCGACCGCGCCGCACCATTGATGCAAGCGCGAGACGATCAGCGATCGCTCCTTGGGACGCAACGAATCGATGAGATTGTTGCCCGTCCGTCCGTTCGTGGTGGTCACGGCGGCCATGATGTCGCTCCTTGGGAGTAGCTGGCGACGATCCGACGGCCGAGTGTTCAACAGTGAACATACACGGCTCATTGAATGGGCTAGCGTCGCGCCCGCTGTTGTCGAGATGTGTCCACTGTTGAACCAACGAACGGCGAGACGGTTCCATGAACGGCTCCATACGCATTCTGGTCGTGGAAGATCAGCCGCTGATCGCGTTGGACCTGGAGGACCTCCTCGTCTCCCGCGGCTACACCGTTCTGGGACCGAAGGCGTCGGTCGCCGAAGCGATCGAATGCCTGACGCGGACGTCGCCGCACGCCGCCCTGCTCGACATCGATCTGCGCGGAGAGACCTCCTTCGAGGTCGGCCGAGAGTTGCTACGGCGCGGCGTTCCCTTCGTCTTCGCCACCGGCACCGCCGATCTCGACACGCTGCCGCAAGACCTCGCCGGCACGCCGGTGATCCTCAAGCCATGGAACGTCGACGACATCGTCTCGTTCCTCATCGCTCACGCGAAACAGGGCCTGTGAGACCAACCGCAGATCCGTGATATGATTAGTATTTCCTAATGATATCAGTCGGATGTACGAGCCCCGCCTTGATCTTCGCGTGACGAGACGGAATGATGCGGGTCCCGAACTCCATGGGGAGTTCGGCCTCCTCGAATCCAGGAAACGATGGACGTCGATGCAGGCTCTGGCGGAAAACATGGTCGCGGCGTTGTTTCAAGCCTCGCCCGACTGCGTCAAGATTCTCGACCCCGAGGGGCGGCTGCGCGAGATGAATCCCTGCGGGCGATCCCTCATGGAGATCGAGGATTTTTCGCGTCTCAGAGGCGAACCCTGGATCTCGTTCTGGCCGAAGGCGGTGCAAGACACGGTGGCTGCGGCGCTGGAGGATGCTCGCGCCGGACGGGGAAGCTTCTTCGAGGCCGGGTGTCCCACCGCCAAGGGTACGCCCAAACACTGGGAAGTCTCCGTCGTTCCGATCCGCGACGGCAATGGAGGCATCGCCCAGATCCTCGCGGCGTCACGCGACGTCACGCCCCGAAAGTCCCAGGAAGACGAATTGAAGCTGCGCCTGGACGAGCAGCAGCGAGCGCTCGTCGCCCTGATCGGTCAACTCGACGCCGAGCGCCGGCGAGCCGAGGACTCCCGCGCGCAGATCTCCCACACCGAAAAGCTCCGCATTCTCGGCCGCTTCGTCGGCTCGGTCGTACACGACATCAACAACGTTCTCGCCTCCATGGCCGGCGCGGCGCGCCTGCTGCGCCGACGCGCCGACGACGCCCGCACCCTCGACATTCTCGACCACGTCGATCAGGCGGTCGACAAGGGCGCCAAACTGGTGCGCCAACTGCTCGACTTTTCTCGAACCGGCGCGAACGAGCCCGAGACGCTCGACGTCGCCGGCGCGCTCACCGCCGACCGGGATCTGCTGCGCCATCTGGTCGGCCGCTCGATCACCGTCGATCTCGAGATCGAGCCCGACCTCTGGCCGGTCCTGGTCGCGCCGGGGCGTCTCCAGTCGGTGCTGTTCAATCTCGTCGCCAACGCCCGTGACGCGATCGCCGGCGGAAACGGGCGGGTTCGCATCGTCGCCCGCAACCGCCCCTCGCTCGTGCGCGCCGCCGGACTGCCGCCGGGCGACTGGGTCGAGATCGCCGTGATCGACGATGGACCGGGCATGCCGCCCGAAGTTGTCGCCCGCCTCGGAGAACCGTTCTTCACCACCAAGGACGCCGGCAAGGGCACTGGTCTCGGCGTGTCCTCGGCCTTCGACCTCGCCGATCAGGCCGGCGGCCGTGTCGAGATCGAGAGCGCGCCCGGTCACGGCACGCGCCTCTCGCTGCATCTGCCGCGCTCCGGCGCCGACGGTGCCCCCATCGACACGCCCGACGACGACATCGATCCCGCTCTGCACGGCGGTGCCACCATCCTCCTCGTCGAGAACGAGGCCATCCTGCGGGCCCATCTCGCCGGCCTCTTGCGATCTCTGCGCTATACCGTCGTCGAGGCCCCCGACGTGACGACGGCCGAAGCGGTGTTCACCGCCGGCCTCCCCGTCGACCTGGTGATCAGTGACCTCGATCTCGGCACGGAGAGCGGCCTCGACCTCGCCAAGTCGGCGCGCCGCGACCGGGCCGAACGACCGATCGTCTTCATGTCCGGCACCTGGGGCATGGGGGTGCCGGCCGGCGAGGTAGTGTTGCGCAAGCCGGTCGACGAACGGCGCCTCGCGCGCGTCACCCTGGAACAACTCGGGCGCGTCCCCGCGTCGCATCTGACGCGGGAGGCCCTGCGCACCTCCGACCGCGTCCGCGACCGCATCCGCGATCCTCGCGTGCGCGCCTTTTATGAAGCCTGGCGCACCGCCGCCGGCGAAGCCGGGCGTCTGCCCGCCCCCGATGCGCTCCTGCCACACGGCGCCGAGACAGCCGAGATACGCTATCTCGTCGAGGTGAGCGGTGATCCTGACCTTCCGGTCTTCACCTTCCGCGAAGTCGGCGCAGGCTTGTCGACACGCCTAGGCCGCGAACTCGTCGGCACCCGGGCCACCGCCTCCGATCAGGACGTGCTCGGCTCGCTCGGCCGTGCCTTCCGACGCGTCGCGCGCGGCATCGCCTGGTTCGATTACGCTCGAATGAATTTCGGCGACGGCGGCTACCTCGTCTTCGAGCGCCTCCTGCTGCCGCTCACCATCGACGGCGAGCGGGTGACGCATCTCGTCGGTCTCGCCCATTTCGAAGACTTCAACGCCTGAGGATTCTCCGATGTCGCCGTCCTTCGACAACCCCGAACTCGCCCGAGCGATGGAAGCCCTGTCGCGCAGCGACATCGACGCCCTGCCCTACGGTGTGGTCAGGCTCGACGCGCGCGGCCGCGTGATCCTCTACAACGAAGCCGAGGCGAGGCTGTCGGGGCGAGGCGCCCGGGCGGTGCTCGGTCTCGACTTCTTCGCCGAGGTCGCTCCCTGTCTCTCGGGACCCGAGTACAAGGGCCGGATCGACTCGGCGATCGCCCGAGGGCGGGTCGACATCGAGATGGGCTGCGTCGGCGACTTCAAGGATCCCGACGGCGAATATCGCGCCCGCATCGTGTCGGCGAGCGACGGCGGCCTCTGGATCCTGCATCGGCGGGAAGACTGATGACGGCCGAGACTGCCGCGAAGGGTCGCGATTGGTGGGTCGGGTCCCCCTTCGAGACTTGGTTCCGCGACGCCGTCGCCGGAGAGATCGCCCGCCTGCGCCGATCCGCCGGCGAAAGGCTCGCGCCGAGCGACGCTCTCGCGATGGACGAAGAGGGATTGGGCCTCGATTCCCTCGAGCGTCTCCGCCTGTCGGCCGCGCTGGCCGGATTGCTCGGTGGCGGAGCTGCGCCCGCGGATCGCTTCGAGCGGCTGCGAACCTGGGGCGAATGGCGCGAGGAGGCGCGTCGCCTCGCCGCCGGCTCGACCCATATGGGCTTTCGCACCTCCGGCAGCACCGGTCGGCCGAAGCTGGTCCTCCATCATCGGTCCGAACTCGCGGAAGAAGTCGCCGAACTCGCCGAACGGCTCGCGCCGAAACGGATCGCGACGCTGGTTCCGACCCACCACGTTTATGGTTTCCTCTTCGCGATGCTTCTGCCGGCCCGCCTCGGGAGCACGGTCGACGACGGCCGCGGCGCGCTGATCGCGACCGCCCGCGACGCGGGCGCAGGCTCGGTGCTCGCCGCAGCGCCGCCCCATGTCGCGGCGTTGATCGAGGCCGGCGTCCGCCCCGCGGCCGGCGTCACCCTGGTCTCCTCCGGTGGCCCGCTCGCGGCGGACCTCCATCGCGATGCCCTCGCCGCCGGCTTCGCCCGCGTCTTCGAAATCTACGGATCGACCGAGACCATCGGCATCGGTTGGCGCGACGATCCCGATGCGCCGTTCCGATTGTTCCGACGATGGAGGCGCTTCGGCGAGGCGACGTTGATCGCGGCGTCTCGTCCGGAGCGCGGCCCGATCGAACCGCCCGACCATGTCGTCTTCGATGGAGATCGTCTGATCCGCCCGACCGGCCGTCGCGATGCGGCCGTGATCATCGGCGGCGTCACGGTGCATCCGGCCGCCGTCGCGCGCCGACTGTGCGAACTCCCCACCGTCGATGCGGCGGCGGTGCGGCCGATGCGCACCGAGGAAGGGGACAGGCTGAAGGCCTTCGTCGTGCCGACAGACGCGACCGCCGACGAAAAGGAATTGAGCACGACGCTCGACCGCTTCGTTCGCGAGATCTTCGCACCGGCGGAACGTCCTCGCGTCTGGAGGTTCGGTCGGCGCCTACCGATCGACGAACGCGGCAAACCCGCCGATTGGCCGATCGACCCGCTCTGATGGGCGCTCCGGCGGCGTTTGCCGGAGACGGCCGCGCGGGATCCACGCAGACGACGTATGCGAGCGCCCCACCCGAAGCCGAGGCCTCGCGCGGGGCGCGCACACTCTCACATGCCGTCGCATCATGAGCGACGCGCGATCGTCACATGTCGTCGACGACCTTCTTCAACGCGTCCTTGCCCTGGCCGACCGCCTTCTGCGCATCGCCCTTGGCCTCCTGGGCGAGCCCTTCGGCGCGCAGCTTCGGGTCGTCCATCATCTTGCCGGCGGCCTGCTTGGCCTTGCCGGCCGCTTCGTTGGCGTAGCCCTTGATCTTGTCGGTGGTGGCGCTCATGGTTCTGTCCTCTCGTGATGGGCGGTCGAAGGCAACCGCATCTCGGATGAATGGGGATCGGAGACGGCTCACGATCGAGCCGCCCCGTCGGGTCTACGTCTCACTCAGCCCTTGGCCGGCTCGAAGGTCGGGGCCTTGTGCAGGGCGTCCTTGGTGATGTCGACGGTGAGGCGCGGCGTGCCCTTTTCGTCGGCGCCCATCGTCATCGCGCTCCAGGGCAGCGCGACGTTCTTCTCACCGACACCGAGGAAACCGCCCACGCCGACCACCACGCCGGTCACCTTGCCGGAGGCGTCGACCACCAGATCGTTGACGTCACCGATCTTCTCGCCGGACTTCGAATAGACGTACTGACCGACGATCTTCGAGGTCAGATGATCGCCCGGGCGCTGCGTCGCCATCGGGGCGACGGTCGAGGTCACCATCGGCTTCGCCGTCTCGGTCGTCATCGGGACGGGATGCGGCTTCTGCGCTTCGGTCGACGTCGTCTCCGCGGCACGGGCGGCGCCGAAGGCGACCGAAGCGAGCGTGGCGGCGAGCAGAATCGTCTTCTTCATGAGAAGTCCTTTCGATGTCTTCTTGATGATGTATCGGTCATCACTCTCGATTTCCGAGAAGAACCGGCTTCTCGACGAGCGACTGTCCCTACAACACGCCGAAGTCCGTTTCGGTTCCCTGCACGATCGATTTTTCATCCCACGCGCTCACCATCGGGACACGCCCCGTGTCTTCTCGACCGGCACGTCGATCGACACGCGCGAAGGGAACCACTGCCATGGGCGAGCGTTGATCCACGGGAAATCGGAATTCGTCGGATCAACGACCGGAGCTGATCATGTCGCGTGAAATTCTCGTCGGTCTCGTCGTCGTCCTGGCCGCCGGCGTCGCCGTCTTGGCTTGGCGTCTCCACGAAGAAACGCGCCAACCCGACGGCGTCGAAATTTCGATCGGCAGCACGGGACTCTCCGTGAAGGAGAAGTGAGCCCCCTACGCGCACCGTGTTCCATTGGGAGTGTGAAGGCGATGCGGATCGGACGAACGATGATCGCGGCGGGCGTGGCGCTGGCCGTCGGCGCGGCGCTCGGAGCCCACCGCACGAAAGAATCTTCGGTCGCGCGACATTCGATCGGGTGGTTTGCGCGCTCGGCGGAGCTCCTGCGTGCGTCCGTCGTCGGCGCCTTCGACGACGGGATCCTGACGGTCGCGGCGGCGATCTCCTATTACGCCTTGTTGTCGATGGTGCCGGCGTTGTCGGTCCTGATCTCCGTCTATGGGCTTCTGACCGCGCCCACCGACATTCCCGGACAGTTGGTCGCCCTCGATCTGCCCGTGCCCGTGGATCTCCGCGTGATGATCGCCGAGCAGGCCGCGCGCCTCGCGACCGCGCCGAAGGGGACGCTGTCGCTCGCCTTCCTGATTTCGCTCGGACTGGCCGTGTGGAGCGCCAATGCGGCGGTCAAGGCCATGTTCGACGGTCTCGATCGGATGTGGGATCTCGCCGAGACGCGGTCGTTTCTCAGGCTCAACGGCGTGACGATCGCCTTCACGGTCGTCTCGGTCCTGACGATCGCCGCCATGCTCGCCGCCTTCGCCCTTCTGCCGGCGTTCGTCGCTCGCATCGGCGACGGCGAAGCCCCCCGCCTTCTCGCTCTGCTGCGCTGGCCGGTGATGCTGGTGCTGGTCTTCGCCACGCTCGTCACACTCTATCGTTTCGGTCCGGATCGTGCGCCGCCGAGCCTCGCGCTTCAGGTGCCGGGAGCAGCCATCGCGACGACGGCGTGGATCGCCATTTCGGCCGGCTTTTCTTGGTATGCCGCCGCCCTCGGCAGCTACTCCGCCACCTATGGCTCTCTCGCCGGCGTCGTCGTCGTCCTCACCTGGAGCTGGCTTTCCTCGATCGTCGTTCTGCTCGGAGGCGAGATCAGCGTGCAGATCGAACGTCGAGCAGCGCGAGGGCCCTGACGACGGAAGGAGCGGGCTTTCGATGCCGGCGAAGGCGATTTTCCAACGAAGGGGATGAGGACATGATCGATCCTTGGAAGACTTGGCGCGAGCAGAACCAGAAACTCTGGACCGAACTCGCCACCGCCCAGTTCAATGCGATCACGACGGTTTCGAAGCGGATGGTCATTATCCTCGACAGGTCCACCCCGCGCGCGCGGCGCCGGGCCGACCGTGAGTCGCGCACGATGGTGACCGAGAAGATCAGAGCCGCCAATCGCGGCATGATCGCCGCTGCGCAGACCGCCGCGCGCATCGATCCGAGAGACGTCCGCGATCTCTCCGACGCAGCCGCCGCGGTGACGCGCGTCGGTCGGGCGTTTCTCGCCCCCGCGTTTCGCCGCGTGGCGAGGAATACCGAGCGGATTTGACGAGACCCCGCGCGTGAGGCCGGTCACACGCTCCTGGTCGAATGAGCCGCATCGGCGATCCGGCGTCGCTCGCCGATGCCGGCGTACCGCCACCCGATGAAGGCCGAGAGCGAGGCGACGGCGAGAATATTCAGATCGAGTTACCGCGACGCCTGCTCCGCGGTCCAGAGCACGATGCCGGCACCGAGCCCTGAGATGGTCCCCGTCCGGCGGACAGTTCGCTAAGCTTGGGTAGACCTGAGAGAAGGACGATCCCGATGACAGGGAAGAGGAAGCGGTATTGGCTGCGCTGGCCTTCGGCTCGGCAGAGTTCAAGGCCAAGGTCGCCCTGGAGGCGATCCGCGGCGAAGCGACCGTGGCGCAGCTGACGGTGAAGTACGGCGTCCATCAGACGATGATCAACGCCTGGAAGAAGCAGGCGATCGACGGAATGGCCGATGTCTTTTCGGGCAAGTCGGAGGCACTCGAGGCGACCCGCGACGGCGAGGTCGAGAAGCTGCACGCGATGATCGGCCAGCTCGCCGTCGAGCGGGATTTTTTGACACGAGCCTCCGGACGCGTGACGCGTCGGCCGGAGGCGCGAAATGATCGAACCCGACCACCCCAGGCTCACGATCCG
>ERZ1645187.878-NODE-878-length-28914-cov-27.574795_pt1 | contig 28914 bp, 23 predicted proteins | sample MGYA00575352_ERZ1645187 | MGnify/ENA primary metagenome ERZ1645187 (study PRJEB40837, sample SAMN11349314) | freshwater sediment metagenome | isolation source: river sediment | host: Sediment | place: India: Wazaribad , New Delhi | collected 2017-02-21 ...
GTGCTCGACGAGATCCTGAAGCTCCTGCATCCGTTCATGCCGTTCATCACCGAGGAACTGTGGGCGAAGACGGCGGCGGAAGCCGGCATCGTGCGGCCGAACCTCCTGGTCACCACCGAGTGGCCGCGCCACGGCGTCACCGGCTCGGAAGCGGCGGACGAGATAAACTGGCTGGTTTCGCTCATCACCGAGATCCGCTCGGTGCGCGCCGAGATGAACGTACCGGCGGGGGCGCAGATCCCGCTGGTGCTGGTCGGGGCGGGAGACGGGACGAAGGCGCGGGCGGCGACCCACGAGGCGGCGATCCTGCGGCTCGCCCGCATCAGCGAGATCACGCACGCCGATCAGCCGCCGAAGGCCTCGGCGCAGATCGTGATCGGCGAGACGACCGCCTGTCTGCCGCTCGAGGGCGTGATCGACGTGGGCGCGGAGCGCACTCGGCTCTCCAAGGAGCTGGAGAAGGCGGTGCAGGAGATCGGCCGTATCGACAAGATGTTCTCCAATCCCCAGTTCATGGCCAAGGCCAAGGAAGAGGTGATCGAGGAGAACCGCGAGAAGCGCGACGACTACGTGGCGCGCAAGGCCAAGGTGGAAGAGGCGCTGGCGCGGCTCGCGGCGGGCTGATTTCGCGCGTTCCCACACGTTTCACACGCGAAGGCCGGGGTCCGGAAGGGCTCCGGCCTTCTGCCGTTTCGGCAGCTCGGCGCGCGATGGGACAATCGTGAAAATCTTCATCAACCACGATCGGCGAGGGCGGCGGCCCGCCGTGGCGTGGCAGCGTTGCAACACACGATTTCAATGAATTTCGGCGAGGTTTCGTCGACCAATTCTGCCGCCGTTCGGTCACAAATGAGCGCGAGCGTGAGGGTGGTCGAAGAGTATCCACGCCGTCTCTCGTGCCGGGGCACCGCCTCGGGGGGAGAGGCGGCGTGCAGCGAGTAACGGCGTGGGCGACGGTATGGATGCGACGGGGGTCGGGACGAAAGCGAGGATCGCACGGGCGGGCGGCGACGATCGTGTCGTTTCGCACGCTGCGGTCGGGGCCGGTGTCGGCGCCTCCGAAATCCCCACATGGTCGACTTCCAGCCGCTTTCTCGCCGGAAACCGGGAGCAGGGTGAGACTCGAGACGGTCGGAGCGATCCGATCCGGTCGAGCGATCGACCGAACCGCGATCCTCGGGGATCGCGCGAGATGGTGACGGGACTTCGTGCCGCATCGGTGCCGTCGGGGCAGGCGATGTCGGTGGAGACCCCGTCGAACGAGACGACATTCGGCGAAGGACGCGGGACGACGCGGCGGCTCCAGGCGAGCGGGCGGCGACGGGCGGTCTTCGAACGGATCGATGACGTGACGAGATCGGTCATGCGGACGGGTTTGGTTCTTCGTATCGGATGCGTGGTGGCAGCCCTCACGGCGACGACGGCGAGCGCTTGGGCGCTCGATCCGAACGCCGCGGGCGACGAGCCGCCGGCCAGCGCGCGCGCTCTGGCACCGCTGCCGGGTCCGGTGCATCCGGGGCCGAGCATGGAGGCGATGCCGACGGCGACGTCGCTGCCGCCGGGCATCTCGCCCAAGCTGCTGGCCTCGCCGGTGCCGAACATCGCGGTGCGCTCGGTGGCGGAGGATTCCTTCCGCTCCGGGACCAAGCTCTATTACGCCGGCGATCGCAAGGCGGCGATCGAGCAGTTGCGCAAGGCGGCCGAGAGCGGCCATCCGGTGGCGCAGTGGAAGCTCGGCAAGATCTATCAGAGCGGCGACGGTGTGCCGGCGAACGACGTCAAGGCATTCGACTATTACCGTCAGGTGGTCGACGGCCATCCCGACGATCTGCGTGGCACGCCGCAGGCGGCCTTCGTCGCTTCCGCCTTCGTGGCGCTCGGCTCCTACTACATGCGCGGCATCGACAACACGGCGGTCAAGCCGAACGTGGCGCGGGCGCGCGAACTCTACACCTATGCCGCCTCGATCTTCGGTGACACCGAGGCGCAGTTCAATCTCGGTCGGCTCTATCTCGATCCGGGTTCCAACGATCGCGATCCGCGACAGGCGGCGCGCTGGCTCAAGACGGCGGCGAAGAAGGGGCATTCGGGCGCGCAGGCGCTGCTCGGTCAGCTCCTGTTCTCCGGTGACGTCGACGTGCCGCGCATGCCGGCGGAGGGGCTGATGTGGCTCACCATCGCGCGGTCGAATGCCCGCGATGCGGCGTCGGAGGAGTGGATCCGCGACGCGCAGGAGCAGGCGTTCTCGGTGGCGAGCGAACCGGAGCGGCGGCGCGGCGTGGCCGAGGCGCAGACCTGGATCGCGCGCGGCAGCAACCCCTGAGCGCAGCCGTCGGAACGGCGGCATTGCCCTCGAATGCCCGATCTGCGATGGGCCAGGGCGAGTTCAACCAAAATCTCGAGACGACTTCGGCGCCGGTCACGATCCTTCGTGGCCGGCGTTTCGTTTGCGCGAACGGGATTGCTTCGATTTCAAAAAATGCAATGAATACAAATTTATATGACGATTTCTTCGAGTTCTGGTGAAACTCGAAGTCGTTCATCCATCACTCGAAGTCGGGGATTCGGAGGGTGGATGTGACGCAGGGTGAGGCGAGCGCGAGCCAACCTCGCATTTCATGGTTAACAAATGGTTAATTCCATTTGCGTCGCGGTGAAATTTCGCGGGTGCACGCGGAACGAGTCGTTTTTCCGCAGCTCCGGAGGGGCGGCGGTCGGCGTCATCGATGCTGTTCCGGGGGGGGGTGTGGCGCCCTCATACCGAGATCACGCCGTTTCGACCCATTCGAAACGGCGTGAGCGAAGGCAAGCCTGCCCGGGCGGCGGCCGGTCTGGCCGTGACGGCCGAGAAATTCGGACGCGTGCGACTTTCATGGCCCGGCCATCAGACGTCGAGGTCGACCCAGACGGGGACGTGATCGGAGGGCTTGTCCCAGCCGCGCACGTGCTCGTCGACGCCGACGGCGCGCAAGCGATCGGCGGCCTGGGGGCTCGCCAGAACATGGTCGATGCGGATGCCCTCGTTGCGCTGCCAGCAGCCGGCCTGATAATCCCAGAAGGTGAAGATCTGGGCGTCGGTGGAGGCTCGCAGGCAGTCGGTCAGGCCGAGCCCCAAGAGCCTTCGGTAGGCTGCGCGGCTCTCGGGCTGGAACAGGGCGTCGCCGGTCCAGTTCGCCGGCGTTTTCGCGTCGATCGGCTCGGGGATGACGTTGTAGTCGCCCATCAGCAGGAAGGGTTCCTCGAGGGCGAGGCGGGTGCGGGCGTGGGCCTCGAGGCGGTCCATCCAGCGCAGCTTGTAGGGGAACTTCTCGCTGCCGAGCGGATTGCCGTTGGGCAGGTAGAGGCCGCCGATGCGCACCACGCCGGAGGGCACCGACACGACCGCCTCGAGGTAGCGGCTCTGGACGTCGTCGGGGTCGCCGGGCAGGCCGCGGGTGACGTCCTCGAGGCGGTGCTTCGACAGGATGGCGACGCCGTTGAAGCCCTTCTGGCCGTGGGTGGCGACGTGATAGCCGAGCCGCTCGATGGCGGCGGCGGGAAAGCCCTCGTCGACCGACTTGATCTCCTGCAGACACACCACGTCCGGCCGCGCCTCCTCGAGCCAAGCGACGAGGGTGTCGATACGGGCCTTGATGCCGTTGATGTTCCAGGTGGCGAACTTCATGGGGGTGACTCGCGGCCGAGGAGGGGAACGCGAGATTAGCCGGGGCGAGGGTGCCGGTCATCCCCCGCGGCGACGAGGTGCAATTCGCTGACGCTCATTGCACCCTACGGCCCCCCTCACATCGCGAAGCTGGTGCCGCAGCCGCAGGTGGCGGTGGCTTGCGGGTTCTTCATCTTGAAGGCCTGACCCATCAGGTCGTCGATGAAATCCAGCTCCGAACCCTGCAGATATTCGGCCGAGACCGGGTCGATCACCACGGTGGCGCCGTCGCGCTCGATGACGAAGTCGTCGTCGGCGCGCTCGGTCGTCAGCTCGAAGCCGTAGGAGAAGCCGGAGCAGCCGCCGCCCTTGACGGAGATGCGCATCACCGTGCCGGCCGGCTCGTCCGAGACCACGAATCTGATGCGGGCGGCGGCCGAAGCGGTGACGGTGATCGGGGCGACGGGAGTGACGATGGTCATCGAAGAGTCCTTCAGGAGGCGGGGTCTGCGGGTGGGCCACGGACCGTCATGCGTCCGAAACGGTTTCGTCCTTCCCTTCAAAATGCGACGCTGACGCCGCAAATCAAGAGCGCGATTCGAGCCGCTCGCCGAAATCGAGGGCAAATCCGGTGTCGGACGAGACACGCAGGGCAGAACGGCAGGCTCCTCTGCCGCAGGACATCGGGCGCGGCGGCGAGGCGCGGGCGCCGTGGGGCGTCGATCCGGCCGGCTCGCGGGGGCGCCAGACGGCGGAGCCGATCTCGCCCACCCGCACGCCGTTCCAGCGCGATCGCGACCGCATCGTCCATTCGACCGCCTTCCGCCGGCTCGCCCACAAGACCCAGGTCTTCCTCTATCACGAGGGCGATCACTTCCGCACGCGACTGACCCACACCATCGAGGTGGCGCAGATCGCCCGCGCGCTCGCCCGCGCGCTGCGGCTCGACGAAGATCTCGCCGAGGCGCTGGCGCTCGGCCACGATCTCGGCCACACGCCGTTCGGACATGCGGGCGAGCGGGCGATGCATCGGGCGATGGCCGACTTCGGCGGGTTCGATCACAACGCTCAGACGCTGCGGATCGTCACACGGCTGGAGCGGCGCTATGCGGAGTTCGACGGGCTCAATCTGGCCTGGGAGACGCTCGAGGGGCTGGTCAAGCACAACGGGCCGCTGGTCGACGGGGCGGGGCGGCCATTGGCGCCGAGCCACGGCGAGAAGGCGGCGCCGGCGGAGTTGCCCTATGCCATCCGCGAGCACGCGGGACGGCAGGATCTGTGGCTGTGGTCGTGGCCGAGCCTCGAGGCGCAGTGCGCGGCGATCGCCGACGACATCGCCTACGATGCGCACGACATCGACGACGGCCTTCGCGCACGGCTCATCACCATCGATCAACTGGCGGAGCTGCCGTTGGTGGGGTCGATCGTGGCGGAGGTGCGCGGGCGCTGGCCGGGGCTCGAATGGCCGCGGCTGAAGCAGGAAGTGGTGCGGCGGATCATCACGCGGATGGTCGAGGACGTGATCGTCGAGAGCTATCGCCGCATCGAGGATCATCTGCCCGGGTCGGCCGACGACGTGCGCAACGCCGGGCGGGCGCTGGTCGGCTTCTCGGAGCGGATGCGGGCGGCCGATCACACCATCAAGACCTTCCTGTTCCGTCACGTCTATCGGGCGGAGGCGGTGATGGTGCAGATGCGGGCGGCCGAGAAGGTGGTGGAGGAGCTGTTCTCCGCCTATTTCGGGGCGCCGGCGGAGCTGCCGGAGGAGTGGCGGCGCGACGGGGTGGTGAGCGATCGGCCCCGCATGGCGCGGCGGATCTGCGACTACATCGCCGGCATGACCGACCGCTTCGCTCTGCTCGAGCATCGACGCCTGTTCGACGACACGCCGGAACTGGTGTGAGCGGGCGACGAGGCCGGCTCGCGTTTGACGCATCGGCGGAATTGGGTTAGGCCCGCGGCGGATTTTCGCGGTCTCGCGGGCAGGGCGCCGGCGGGGGCGCGATGCGATTCCCGGATCGAAACGGAAAGAACGACCCCATGGACATCTTCGCGGATTTCGGCGAACGGGTGCGCAAGACGATCGCGCGGCTCGGTTGGACGGCGGCCGACGGATCGGCGCTGGACCTCGTGCGGGTCGTGGTCGAGCCGCCGCGCGATGCCGCGCACGGTGACCTCGCGGTCAATGCCGCGATGGTGCTGGCCAAGACCATGGGCAAGAACCCGCGTCAGCTCGCCATCGAGCTGATGGGCGAACTGGCCAACGATCCGGACGTGGCGGAGACCGAGGTCGCCGGTCCGGGCTTCCTCAATCTGCGCCTCTCGCCTGCCTTCTGGGCCGGGTTCCTGGCGCGGGTGGTGACGAGCGGCGACAGCTTCGGTCGCGGTGGGGTGGCCAAGGGGCGGGTCAACGTCGAGTACGTCTCGGCCAATCCGACCGGGCCGATGCACGTAGGCCATTGCCGCGGCGCGGTGGTGGGCGATGCGCTGGCCAATCTCCTGGCCTTCGCCGGCCACGAGGTCACCAAGGAATATTACATCAACGACGCCGGGGCGCAGGTCGACGTGCTGGCCCGCTCGGCACATCTGCGCTACCGCGAGGCGCTGGGCGAGACCATCGGCGAGATCCCCGAGGGGCTCTATCCGGGCGACTATCTGAAGCCGGTCGGCGCGGCGCTGGTCGAGGAGTTCGGCAAGACGCTGGCCGGCAAGCCGGAGAGCGATTGGCTCGAGGTGGTCCGGGCGCGGGCGATCGACGCGATGATGGCGATGATCCGCGAGGATCTCGCCGCGCTCAACGTGCATCACGACGTGTTCTTCTCGGAAAAGAGCCTGCAGATCGGTCCGGACGGCGATCGGGTGCGCACGGCGATCACCGCGCTGACCGAAGCGGGCCTGATGTATCAGGGCCGGCTCGAGCCGCCCAAGGGGCAGCTGCCGGAGGACTGGGAAGACCGCGAGCAGACGCTGTTCCGCTCGACCGACTTCGGCGACGACGTCGATCGGCCGCTGATGAAGTCGGACGGGTCCTATACCTATTTCGCCTCCGACATCGCCTACCACTACGACAAGTATCGCCGCGGCTTCGCGAGCCAGATCGACATCTGGGGCGCCGACCACGGCGGCTACGTCAAGCGGATGCAGGCGGCGGTCCGGGCGATCTCGGGCGGCAAGGCCAGCCTCGACGTCAAGCTGTGCCAGCTCGTCAAGCTGTTCCGCGGCGGCGAGCCGGTGAAGATGTCGAAGCGCTCGGGCTCGTTCGTCACGCTGCGCGACGTGGTGGAAGAGGTGGGCGTCGACGCGGTCCGCTTCATGATGCTGTTCCGCAAGTCGGATGCGCCGCTCGACTTCGACTTCCAGAAGGTGACCGAGCAGTCCAAGGACAACCCGGTCTTCTACGTCCAGTATGCGCATGCGCGCGTGCACTCGGTGTTCAATCAGGCGCGCGAGCAGTTGCCGGCGCTCGATCTGACCGACGAGGCGCTGGCGGCGGCCGACCTGACCCTGCTGAACGACGAGGGCGAGATCGGTCTTCTGAAGCGGATCGCCCAGTGGCCGCGTGTCGTGGAAGGTGCGGCAGAAGCGCACGAGCCGCACAGAATCGCCTTCTATCTGCACGATCTGGCGTCCGATCTGCACGGACACTGGAACCGGGGCAAGGATCTGCCACAATTACGCTTTGTTAACCATGACGATCCATTGTCGTCCCATGCCCGACTGGCGATGGTGAGAGCCGTCGCATCGGTACTCGCGTCCGGGCTCGCTCTCCTCGGCGTGACCGCACCGGTCGAAATGCGGTGAGACGGAGCAGTCGGGACGAACGCTGGCTGACGCGGGAACGATCGCCGTTTTCGCCGAACCGAGGTTTGTCGTCCGATGTCCGAGCCCCTGCGCCAAAATCCGCTCGATCCGCATGCGGCGGCCCCGCCGGAGCAGGCCGATGCTCCGCGGCGGCAGACGCGCGCCTACGACGACGATCCGCTCGAGGAACTCGCCCGCATCCTGGGTGAGACCGGCGGCTATCCGGCGCGTCCGGAGACCACCGTCGAGGTCGGTCGTCGCGCCACGCCGCAGCGACCGATGCCGCAGCAGCTGTCGGCGCTCGAGGCGGAGCTGTTCGAGGAACTGCGCTCGTCGGTGGCGCCCGAGGACCGGGTGCGCGGCGACTTCCAGCGCGAAATGCCGCCGGTCATTCCGCAGCGGCCGGTCAACGACCACGAGATCGCCTCGCTTCGCATCGATCAGGCCAGCCGCACGGCGGCGCCGACGCCGTCGATGATTCCGCCGGCCGGGAGCCCGCAGGGCGAGCCGGAGACGCCGTGGTCCGACTATTACGCCTATGACGAGGGCGTTGCGGCGGGGTCCTACGATCCGGCCTTCGGTGCTGCGCCGGTGCCGGTGGTGAGCCCGGCGGATGCCTACGCGGTCGGACAGCGTGCGACCTTCGACGATTTCGGTGCGGCCGACATCGCGGCGGCGGCGCAGGAGACCAGTCCCTATGCGGCGGCGGAGCCGGTGATCCGGCCGCATTCGCGCAGCGAGGAGATGGCGGCGGCGCGCCTGCCCAAGGAGCGCTCGCGCTCGGTCGCCGCAACGGTGGCGCTCACCGTCGGCGTGCTGGCGCTGGGCGGCGGGGCCTATGCGGCCTGGAAGACCTACGGCGGCGAATTGATCTCCGGCGCTCCGGTCCTGGTGCGGGCAGACGGGCAGGCGCTCAAGGTGCGTCCCGATCCCAAGGCGCAGACCGCCGACACCACACCGACCCTGGCGCCCGACAACGGTTCCGGCGCGGCCAAGATCTATTCCGCTCAGGAAGAGCCGGTCGAGCAGGTCAACGGGCGCACCCCCGAGGGCAAGGAAGTGCGGGTCATCAATCCGGGCGCTCAACGGCCGAATTCGGACACGCCGCACTCGGTCAAGACGGTGATCGTGCGGCCGGACGGCTCGATCGTCTCGGATAGTGGAGCGCCGATCAAGTCGGTGACCCCGGTGCGCGTGACGCCTCCGAGCGAAGCCGCGGCGGGGACCGGTCTCGGCCCGCTGCCGGGTCTCCCCGGCCCGAATGGAGCCATGGGGGGAACCGCTCCGGCGGGCTCGACCGGCATGGGCGGAGCGCCCGCGATGTCGGGCATGCAGGGCATGCAGCTCAACTCCGGCATGCAGGGCATGCAGCTCAATTCGGGCATGCAGGGCATGCAGCTCAATTCGGGCATGCAGGGCATGCCGGGGATGGCGCCGCAGGTCTCCGAGCCGGTCGGAACGCCGGTGCAGGTGCCGTTGCCGACGCCGGCGCCGGTGCGCAACGTCGCCGCGCCGTCGGTTCCGGTTCAGCCGGCGCTGGCCAAGCCGGCGCCTCAGCCGGTCGCGACCCCGACCATCACCACGGTCCAGACCAAGCCGGCTCCGGCTCCGGTTCCGGCGCCTCAGGCGGCGCGTCCGGTGACGCCGACGGCCAATGCGCCGATGTCGCTCGGCCCCGGGGCCGTCGCGCCGAAGCTCGCCACGGCGCAGCCGACGCCGGTCGCTCCGGCTCCGGTCGCTCCCGCCCCGGCTCCGGCGGCGGCGAGTTCGGCGTCGGGCGAATGGATGGTGCAGATCTCGGCCTCCAAGTCGGATGCCGATGCGCGCAAGTCGGGGGCGGACGCCCAGCGGCGGTTCTCGGCGCTGTCGGGCCGCTCGATGGACGTGCAGCAGGCCAATCTCGGCGACAAGGGTACGTTCTACCGCACCCGCTTCTCGGCCGGTTCGCGCGAGCAGGCGGCGGCGCTGTGCCAGCAGGTCAGCGCGCAGGGTGGCCAGTGCATGGTGGTCAAGCGCTGATCGCGGCACATGTTGTTCCGGCGGCCGGCCGTGGTGCTCCTCGGCCGGCCGTCGTCGTTTCGATGACCCACGACGAGGCCTCGCCGTCATGACCGAAAACGCCTTCATCGCCGGTTCGTCCGGCCCGACGCTCACGGCCGACGAGATCGCCTTCTTCCGCGATGCGCGGCCGTGGGGCTTCATCCTGTTCAAGCGCAACTGCGACACACCCGACCAGATCCGCCGCCTGTGCGGCGAGATGCGGGCGGCGGTCGGGCGGATGGCGCCGATCCTCATCGATCAGGAGGGCGGGCGGGTGCAGCGGCTGGGGCCGCCGCAGTGGCCGGCCTATCCCACGGGGCGCACCTACGGCGACGTCTTCGCCCGCGACGCCGAGGCCGGTCGTCGCGCGGCGTGGCTCGGGGCACGGTTGATGGCGGCGGATCTCGCGGCGCTGGGCATCGACGTCGACTGTCTGCCGGTGCTGGACGTGCCGGTCGAAGGCGCGCACGACGTCATCGGCCACCGCGCCTACGGCGTCACGCCGGGCGTCGTCTCGGAGCTCGGGCGGGCGGCGGCCGAGGGGTTGTTGGCCGGCGGCGTGCTGCCGGTCATCAAGCACATTCCCGGACACGGGCGGGCCGGCGTCGACAGCCATCTGGCGCTGCCGGTGGTCGACACCCCGCGCGCGGTGCTCGAGGCGAGCGACTTTCCCCCCTTCCGCGAGGCGGCGCACCTGCCGCTCGCGATGACCGCCCATGTCGTCTACACCGATCTCGATGCGACCGCGCCCGCCACCACCTCCAAGACGGTGATCGACGAGGTGATCCGCGGCTTCATCGGGTTCGACGGCTGTCTGATGTCGGACGACGTGTCGATGCAGGCGCTCTCCGGCTCCATCGGCGAGCGGACGGCGGCGGCGCTGGCGGCGGGCTGCGACCTCGCGCTCCACTGCAACGGCAGGCTCGACGAGATGATCGAAGTGGCGGCCAACTGCCGGCCGCTCGAGGGTCGGGCAGCGGCGCGGGCCGAGCGGGCGGTGGCGATGCGGGTCGCGCCGGGCGACTTCGACGTCGTGGCGGCACGCGACGAATTCGCCCGGTTGACGGGGGTGGCTCTGGTCTGACACACCCGTCGGGGATCCGGCGGAGGCGGTCGGCTTGGGCGAGATCGGGGCGAACGGCGGGCAGGCGAGCGCGGGCGACGACTGGTCGCGGCCGCCGCGCGACGATGCGGCCGTCGAGACCCTGATCGTCGACGTCGACGGCTTCGAAGGGCCGCTCGATCTCCTCCTGACTCTCGCGCGCAATCAGAAGGTCGATCTCGCCAAGATCTCGATCCTGGCGCTGGTCGACCAGTATCTCGCCTTCGTCGAGCGGATGCGCGAGGGGCGGCTCGAACTCGCGGCCGACTATCTGGTGATGGCGGCGTGGCTCACCTACCTCAAGTCGCGGCTCCTTCTTCCCCTGCCGCCGGCCGACGACGAGCCGAGCGGCGAGGAACTGGCGGCGGCGCTGGCGTTCCGGCTGCAACGGCTCGAGGCGATGCGGGCGGTGGCGGCGAAGCTGGTGGCGCGCGACCGGCTCGGCCGCGACGTCTTCGCGCGCGGAGCGCCGGAGCCGATCGGGGTCAGCGAAAAGGTGGTGTGGGAGGCGAGCCTCTACGACTTCCTGTCGGCCTATGCCGACAATCGTCAGCGTACGATGGTCATCCCGCATCGGGTGGTGGCGCGGGCGGTGTGGTCGCTGCCGCAGGCCCGCGAGATTCTGGAACGGTTGATCGGGTCGGCGGCGCAATGGACGGCGATCGATCGGCTGGTGGCGGAATTCGTCACGCCGGAGGTGCGGGCGACCGTCATCGCCTCGACCTTTTCCGCCTCGCTCGAACTGGTGCGCGAGGGGCGGGTGGAACTGAAACAGACCGACGCCTTCTCGCCCCTGATGATGCGGGCGCGGACGGACGACGCGGCGCCGACGGAGAGCGAGGCATGAGCACGGACGAGGCCGATCAGGGCGACCTTCTGGCGCTGGAGGCGGAGATCCAGGCGCGGCGCTTCGTCGAGGCGCTGCTGTTCGCCTCGGCCGAACCGCTGGGCGAGGAACGGTTGGCGGCGGAGGTGCCGGCCGGGGTCGATCTCGGGGCGGTGCTGGCGCGGCTCGAGGCGGATTATGCCGGGCGCGGCGTCGAACTGGTGCGGGTGGCGGATGCGTGGCAGTTCCGCACCGCCGCCGATCTCGCGCCGCGGCTCCGGCGCGAACAGGTGGAGGTGCGCAGGCTCGGGCGCGCGGCGCTCGAGACGCTGGCGATCATCGCCTATCACCAGCCGGTGACGCGGGCGGAGATCGAGCAGATCCGCGGCGTGTCGATGTCGAAGGGGACGCTCGACGTGCTGCTCGAGGCCGGTTGGGTGCGGATGCGCGGGCGGCGGCGGACGCCGGGGCGGCCGGTGACCTGGGGCACGACCGATGCCTTCCTGGTGCATTTCGGGCTGGAGAGCGTGCGCGATCTGCCCGGGCTCGACGAGTTGAAGGCGGCGGGTCTGCTCGAGGGGCAGATTCCGGCCGGGTTCCACGTGCCGATGCCGGATGATCGGCCCGGGCTCGCCGCCGACGAGGACCCGCTCGAGGACGGTGAAGCCGCCGATCTCTACGGCGCCGCGATCGACGACGACGACGGCGAGACGGGGGCCGGGCGCACGGGAGATTGATCGGGGGCGGGCCGTGGGGTGTTGCCCGGCGCTGTTGCGGGGGGGTGGCGGATTTGCCATAGTGCGGCGCCGCACATCGGGCGCGCGAGCCGCGCAGCCCTCAGGAGAGAGACGACATGGGTAGCATGAGCATCTGGCACTGGCTGATCGTTCTGGCGCTCGGCCTGCTTCTCTTCGGCGGCAAGGGGAAGATCTCCGATCTGATGGGCGACGTCGCGCGCGGCATCAAGAGCTTCAAGAAGGGGCTCTCCGAGGACGAGACCCAACAGGCGGCGCCCAAGCCGCTCGAGTCCAAGCCCGGCGAACCGGTCGCCACCAAGGACGACACCAAGACCGCCGGTTGATGTTGACTTCGGTCGGCGGGCGGGCGGGGACGGTCGACGTCCCCGTTTCACGTTTTCGGGCGGGCGCGGACGGCGTCGGCCGAGAGGCGGCGGGATTCCATGTTCGACAGTTGGGGTGAACTGCTGGTCATCGCCGTGGTGGCGCTGGTGGTCGTGGGGCCGAAGGAGCTGCCGCAGCTCCTCAGGACCGTCGGTCGCTGGGTCGGTCAGGCGCGGCGGATGGCGGGCGAATTCCAGTCCCAGGTCAACGAGGCGATGCGCGAGGCCGATCTCGACGACGTCAGGAAGCACGTCGACGATCTGCGTTCGCTGAGCCCGAAGAACATCATCGCCAGCCAGCTCGCCTCGGTCACCGACGAACTCGGCAAGGTCGATGCGGCGGCGCAGGCCGAGGTCTCGACCATCCGCTCGAGCTTCGGCACCGATCTGTCGGGCGCGCCGGCTGGGGCGGCGCTCGATGCCTTCACGGTGGACACCGCCGCGGCGGAGCAGGCGATCGACGCGGCGGTCGGCGTGGCGTCGGATGCGCCGATGCCGCTCGATCCGTCGCTGATCGTCTCCACGCCGATGCCGGACCCGGCCGCGCCGCAGATCGCCGAGGCGATGCCGTCGGCGGAGGGCTCGGGCGAACCGGGCGGGGTGTCGGGGAGCGAACGGAAAGAACAGCAGGCATGAGCGACGATCCCAAGGCCCTGCCGGGACCAACCGGCGCCGACGAGATCGAGGCGTCGCGGGCGCCGTTGATCGAGCATCTGATCGAGTTGCGCGCCCGGCTCGTCCATTCGCTCCTGGCGATGCTGGTGGCATTCCTGGTGTGCTTCGCCTTCGCCAAGCAGATCTACAACTTTCTGGTCTGGCCGTACGACTTCGTCATCCGTCGCATGACGGGCAAGGCGGCGACCATGATCTTCACGGCGCCGCAGGAATTCTTCATCACCCAGATCAAGGTGGCGTTCTACGGGGCGATCTGCATCGCCTTTCCGGTGATCGCCGGCCAGATCTACAAGTTCGTGGCGCCGGGGCTCTATCGCCACGAGCGGCGCGCCTTCCTGCCGTATCTGATCGCCACGCCGGTGTTCTTCCTGCTCGGGGCGACCCTGGTCTACTTCATGCTCCCGGCGGTGCTCGGCTTCTTCGCCGGTATGCAGCAGGTCGAGGGTGACGGCATCAAGATCGAGCTTCTGCCCAAGGTCAGCGAATATCTGTCGCTCATCATGTCGCTGACCTTCGCCTTCGGCCTCGTGTTCCAGCTGCCGGTGGTGCTGACGCTGCTCGGACGCATCGGCATCGTCAATTCGACCATGCTGCGCGAGAAGCGGCGGTGGGCGATCCTGATCGCCTTCATCGTCGCGGCGATCCTGACCCCGCCCGATCCGCTGTCGCAGATCTCGCTCGCGGTGCCGACGGTGCTGCTCTACGAGATCACCATCCTGGCGGTGCGGGTGGTGGAGAAGAAGCGCGACGGCGAGGCGACGAAGATCGACGACGAGGGGACGCCGCCGGCGGTGTCGTGACCGATCGCGGCGAGGGCGCCGCGCGCGGCCTTCGCACGACCCTCGCGAAAATTGACGAAAGCCCCATCGCGCTTTGCCGTCGGCTGGCCTATCCTCGCCACAACGTGAGGGCGCGAAATTCGCGTTCCCTTCGCTTCGCCGTTCGGCGCGAACACCGAAGGCGAGGAAGCCGAGGAGGTTCGCCATGAATTTGGGAAGAGGAATCATCGTCGCTCTCGGTCTGAGCCTGATCGCGACCGGCATGGCTCCGGCCTGGGCCGGCGGCTGGGGCGCCATCGCCGTCGATTTCCGCGACGACATGTCGAACACCGCCTTCGGTATCGGCCGCGGCGCCAGCATGGCCGAGGCCGGGACGGCGGCGATGTCGTTCTGCGCCAAGGCGGGCGGGGCCAAGTGCGGTGTGGTGGTCAGCTACACCAACTGCGGCGCGGTGGCGGCCGGGCGCAACAGCCTGGGCTACGGCATGGCCGACAGCAAGAAGCAGGCGGAGGCCAATGCCCTCGGCGGCTGCGCCGGCTCGGCCTGCCGCATCGTCGCCTCCGACTGCAACAACTGATACCCGGCACATGAAATTCAGACTCGTCTGAATTTCATGTGCGTCACGGCCTGACCGGCCGACGCCCGGTCGGGCTTGCCTTCAGCGACGAAGTTTCGAAATAGGTCGAAACTTCGTCAGCTCGGTATGAGGCGATGGCTCGTCTTCGAGCGTGGTCCGATCGGTGATCCCGCCCATTGAAAGGCGGCGACGGCGCGTGCTATGCAGTCGTCGCCGCAATGCCACTAAGGCATTGAGATTCAATGGATGTATGTTCCCTCCGGCGGCTTGCCGGGAGGAGGGGACGCAGGTGTCGGGCCAGCGGCGGCCGGCTCCCGCACGATCGAGGACTTCGTCATGCACGACATCAAGTGGATTCGCGAAAACGCCGCCGCCTTCGATGCGGCCCTCGTCAATCGGGGCAAGGCGCCGCTGTCCGCCGAGGTGCTGGCGCTCGACGAGAAGCGGCGCGCCCATCTGACCCGGCTGCAGGAGCTGCAGGCCCAGGCCAACGCCTCGGCCAAGGCGATCGGCATGGCGATGGGCAAGAAGGATCTCGACACCGCCGAGAAGCTCAAGGCCGAGGTGGCGAAGATCAAGTCCGACATCCAGGCGGGCGAGGCGGAGGAGCGCGAGATCGAGACCGCGGTGAGCGATCTCCTCGCCGGCATCCCCAACGTGCCGGCGGCCGACGTGCCGCTCGGCAAGGACGAGCACGACAACGTCGAGCTGCGCCGGGTCGGCACGCCGAAGACCTTCGACTTCGCGCCGAAGCAGCACTTCGAGATCGGCGAAGCGCTGGGCATGATGGACTTCGACGCCGCCGCCAAGATCTCCGGCGCGCGTTTCGTGGTGCTGAAGGGCAAGCTCGCGCGGCTCGAGCGGGCGCTGGCGCAGTTCATGCTCGACCTCCACGTCGACCAGCACGGCTACACGGAAGTGAACCCGCCGTTCCTGGTGAAGAGCGAGGCGGCGTTCGGCACCGGCAACCTGCCGAAGTTCGCCGAGGATCTGTTCCGCACCGAGAACGGCTATTGGCTGATCCCCACCGCCGAGGTGCCGGTGACCAACATCGTGCGCGAGGAGATCGTGGCGGAGGGTGATCTGCCCTATCGCTTCACGGCGTGGACGCCGTGCTTCCGTTCGGAGGCCGGTTCGGCCGGGCGCGACACGCGCGGCATGATCCGCCTGCACCAGTTCCCCAAGGTGGAGATGGTGTCGATCACCACGCCGGAGACCTCGGAGGCCGAGCACGAGCGCATGACCAAGTGCGCCGAGACGGTTCTCGAAAAGCTCGGGCTGCCGTTCCGCACCATCGTGCTGTGCACCGGCGACATGGGCTTCTCGTCGAAGAAGACCTACGACCTCGAGGTCTGGCTGCCGGGGCAGGACGCCTATCGCGAGATCTCGTCGTGCTCCAACTGCGGCGACTTCCAGGCGCGGCGGATGAATGCGCGCATGCGTCCGAGCGAGGGCAAGGGGACGCGCTTCGTCCATACCCTCAACGGCTCGGGCGTGGCGGTCGGGCGCTGTCTCGTGGCGGTTCTCGAGAACTACCAGAACGCCGACGGCTCGGTGACGGTGCCGGAGGTGCTGCGGCCCTACATGGGCGGGCTCGAGGTCATCACCAAGGGGTGAAGCGGGGCGCGGCGACGCGTGACCGATCTGCTGCCATTCGGCTTGTCGGCGGGCGGCGGGGTCTCTAGGCTCGCCGCCGTTCGTACCGTTGCGTCGGCGGGAAACCACCGGTTCGCGCGGGGATCCTTATCGCCCGAGGAGATTCGCCCATGAGCACCGATCGGCCGTCCGACGACTGCGCAAAGAATGAGCAGAGCGCAACGGCAGGGCAGGGGGGCGAGCAGGCCCACGGCAGCGGCCATCCGCCGGCAGCGGGCGGGCCCAAGTATCCACCGGGCTACGATCCGGTGACGCACACCTACACGCCGCCGGTCGGGCCGGACGGCAAGCCGATCTATCCGCCGGGCTACGACCCCGTGACCCACACGTTCCGCCGGCCGGACGCACCGGCGCCGACGGGGGACGGGGCGAAATGCCCGGTCGATCACGAGCACGTGCACGAATATCGGCACGTGCCGCCGGCCTACACCCCCGACGGCGATCGCAAGACGATGATCGTCACCGGGGCCAGCCGCGGCATCGGCCATTCGATCGTGCGCAAGTTCGCCGATCAGGGCTGGCGCATCATCACCATCTCGCGCCACGCCTTCGAGCGGAACCGGTGTCCGTGGGAAGCGGGGCCGGAAGATCACGTGCAGTGCGATCTGGTCGATCGCGAGCAGATTCCCCTGGCGATCATCGACATCAAGCGTCGTATCGGCAATGGAAAGCTGCATGCGCTGGTCAACAATGCGGGTATTTCTCCCAAAGGGCCGTCGGGCGAGCGGCTCAACTCGCTGACGACGCCGATGTACACCTGGATGCAGGTGTTCCACGTCAATCTCCTGGCGCCGATCATGCTCGCGCGCGGGCTGTTCGACGAATTGAAGGAAGTCCGGGGCGCGGTGGTCAACATCACCTCGGTGGTCGGCTCCAAGGTCCATCCCTTCGCCGGGACCGCCTATGCCACCTCCAAGGCGGCGCTGACGGCGCTGACCCGCGAGATGGCAGCGGACTTCGCGCCGCACGGCATTCGCGTCAACGCAATCGCGCCGGGTGAGATCTTCACCGACATCCTGTCGCCGGGTACGGAAGAAAAATTCCTGCCGCTCATCCCGATGCGTCGTCTCGGACGTCCAGAGGAAGTTGCGGAACTCGTCCACTTCCTCTGCTCGGAAGCTTCGTCCTACATCACCGGCGAGGAAATCAACATCAACGGTGGGCAATTGCTCTGACACGTCATGTATGTTGCGATGCATCATACATTGCATACGATTCATAGGTCTTTTGGTTAAGGAGAAGCGCGTAACCGTTCATCAGGCAATGTGCATGTCCTTTGGGCATGCGTGGGAGTTCCTGATGCAAAAACCGGCGTGACATTCCGGCGACAGCGGCTCAGCATTCGCACATGCAATCCTCAGGGTCTTTCGGTGCCGTCGGCATCGAAACGAGGGAGATCCGAAGAGGGAGTATGGACATGGGCATCGCCACCGCTCCGGTGGCGGACCGGATCGCGCACGCCACCAACGACGACGATCCGCCGCCGCGCCCCTATCATCCGAAGGCCAACGCCGAGATGGCGTTGTTCGGCATCTACGAGATTTCCAAGATCCTCACCACGCCATCGCGGCTCGAGCTGACGTTGTCGAACGTCGTCAACGTCTTGACGTCGTTCCTGCAGATGCGCCGCGGCATGATCGTCATTCTCGACGATCCGGGCGAGGTGGAGATCGTGGCGACCGCCGGATGGGCCGAACAGACGGCGCGCTCGCCGCGGGCGATCGATTCGCTGCCGCGGGCGGTGATCGATCGGATCGTCGCCACCACCACGCCGGTGGTGGCTCAGGACATCTCGAAGGACAAGCTGTTCGAAACCGCCGGCGGGCTCCTGGCCGAGACCGCGGGCAATCGCGTGTCGTTCATCGGCGTGCCGATCAAGGCGGAGAACAAGGTGGTCGGGACGCTGTCGATCGACCGCGTCTGGGACGGGCACACCAGTTTCCGCATCGACGACGACCTGCGCTTCCTGTCGATGGTGGCGAGCCTGGTCGGCCAGACGGTGCGGCTGCACCGCATCCTCTCGGCCGACCGGCAGAGGCTGCTCGACGAGCGCTCCAGCCTCGAGAAGGCGCTCGGCAACGAGCTGGCCGGGCGGGTGCCGACGCCGAAGGTCGACGGCATCGTCGGCGAGAGCGAGCCGGTCAAGCGGGTGCTGCAGACCATCGCGGTGGTGGCCAAGTCGAATTCGACGGTGCTGCTGCGTGGCGAGAGCGGCACCGGCAAGGAGCTGTTCGCCCGCGCCATCCACGACCTCAGCCCACGCAAGAACAAGCCGTTCGTCAAGCTCAACTGCGCGGCGCTTCCCGAAAGCGTGCTGGAGAGCGAACTGTTCGGCCACGAGAAGGGCTCGTTCACCGGGGCGGTCGGCCAGCGCGCCGGCCGGTTCGAGCTGGCCAACGGGGGGACGCTGCTGCTCGACGAGATCGGCGAGATTTCGGCGGCGTTCCAGGCCAAGCTCCTGCGCATCCTGCAGGAGGGCGAGTTCGAGCGGGTCGGCGGTACGCGGACGCTGAAGGTCGACGTGCGACTGGTCTGCGCCACCAACAAGAACCTGGAAGAGGCGGTGGCGAAAGGCGAATTCCGCGCCGACCTCTACTATCGCATCAACGTGGTGCCGATCTTCCTGCCGCCCCTGCGCGAGCGGCCGGGCGACATCCCGCATCTCGCCAAGGCGTTCGTGCAGCGCTTCAACGCCGAGAACGGGCGCAAGATGACGATCGCTCAGTCGGGTCTCGACATGCTCGGGCGCTGCTACTTCCCCGGCAATGTGCGCGAGCTCGAGAACTGCGTGCGGCGCACCGCCACGCTGGCGCACGGTGAGACCATCACCGCGGCCGACTTCGCCTGTCACTCGGGAAACTGCCTGTCGTCGCTCCTGTGGAAGAGCGCGCCGAGGAAGCCCGGGGTGCCGGACCCGATCACCATGCTCGCCTCGGGCGTGTCGGTGGTGGCGCCGACGCCGAACCACGGGGTGGCCCCGGCGGTCTATCCGGTGGCGCCGCCGCCGGTCGAGCCGATGCCGGCCCCGGTGGCGCCGGCGCCGATGGCTCCGCCGGTCGCGGCCGGGCCGGCGATCGATCCGGCCTCGGGTCTGTGCGAGCATGCCGACGCCAATTGCCCGGCGCTGGGCGGGCGGTCGAGCGAGCGCGAGCGGCTGGTCGATGCGATGGAGAAATCCGGCTGGGTGCAGGCCAAGGCGGCGCGCATCCTCGGGCTCACCCCGCGCCAGATCGGCTATGCCCTGAAGAAGCACGGCATCGAGTTGAAGCGGTTCTGATCTCCCATCCCGATGCCGCTCCTGGACCCGGGCGGCATCGGCGTTCCCCCGGAATATGACGCGAGCGACCTGCGACGCGCGGTTCGGAGCCATCCGGGCCGCGCGTTGCCGTTCGGGGGCGGTGCGGCGTGCCGCGGGCGCCGATCGAGGCGACGTGGGGGCGGAGCGCGGGCGTGTGCTCGGCGCTCTCCGGCGGTGAAATGGGCGGATCTTCAATTTCGTTTTGATGAAACTTTCATCACGCCCTCACAGGTTGTCGCTGCGGGCGCCGATTTGTGGTAACTTCAGACCAAAGTCTTAAGTAGCAACACGAGGTGCGCATGAACCAGCTCAATAGAGACGGCTGGCGTCAGGTCGACGCCGGGCTGTGGATCAAGCCGGCGCGAGCCGGTCACGTGGAAATCGCCTTCGCGTCCGCGCGCGACGGTTCGGCCCTGTTCGAGGTGCAGGCCTACGACGGGCGGGGACACCCGACCGACGAGCCCTTCGCCGGACGTTGTTATGGCGTCTTCGACACGGCGTGCCGGGTCGGCGACCTGCTCTCGGCCGGATCGGTCGACATGGGGGCCATCTGCCACGCCTGAGGCGTGGTACGCGTCATAGAACCGGGCGGTGGAAGGGCGACCTTCCGCCGCTCGTTCGCGTTTTCGGGGGCGGCGCGTGCAGGGGGAGATCAGATGTCGAGGACGCTCTCGTCGGCGAAGGCAGCGCGTTCCTGGATGAAGGTGAAGCGGGCCTCGGGTTTGTTGCCCATCAGGCGCTCGACCGAATCGGCCGTCGGCTTCTCGTCGTCGTCGAGGATGGCGACGCGCAGCAGGGTGCGCGAGCGCGGATCCATCGTCGTCTCCTTCAACTGGCCCGGCATCATCTCGCCGAGGCCCTTGAAGCGGCCGAGCTCGGGCTTTTTGTTCTTGAACATGGTCCGCATCAGCTCGTCGCGGTGGGCCTCGTCGCGGGCATAGACGGTTTTGGCACCGTGGGTCAGGCGGTAGAGCGGCGGCACGGCGAGATAGAGATGGCCGTGGCGGATCAGGTTCGGCATCTCGCGCCAGAAGAAGGTCACCAACAGCGAGGCGATGTGGGCGCCGTCGACGTCGGCATCGGTCATGACGATGATCTTGTCGTAGCGCAGGTCCTCGTCGCGATACTGGGTTCTCAGGCCGCAGCCGAGCGCCTGGACGAGGTCGGCGAGCTGCTGATTGGCGGCGAGCTTGTCGCGGGTGGCGGAGGCCACGTTGAGGATCTTGCCGCGCAGGGGGAGGACCGCCTGACTGGCGCGGTCGCGCGCCTGTTTGGCGGAGCCGCCGGCCGAGTCGCCCTCGACGATGAAGAGTTCCGAGCCTTGCGCGGCCGAATTGGAGCAGTCGGCGAGCTTGCCGGGCAGGCGCAGCTTGCGCACGGCGGTCTTGCGCAGCACCTCCTTCTCCTGGCGGCGCTTCAGGCGCTCCTCGGCGCGCTCGATGGTCCATTCCAGGAGTTTCGCCGCATTGGCGGGTGAGGCGGCGATGAAGTGGTCGAAGGCGTCCTTGATGGCGGTATCGACGATGCGGGTCGCTTCCGCCGTGGCCAGCTTGTCCTTGGTCTGGCCGACGAACTCGGGTTCGCGGATGAAGACCGAGAGCATGGCGCCGGCCGAGGTCATCACGTCGTCGGTCGTGAGCAGTCCGGCCTTCTTGTTGCCGACGAGGTCGGCATAGGCCTTGAGGCCGCGCAGCAGGGCGAGGCGCAGGCCGGCCTCGTGGGTGCCGCCCTCCGGCGTCGGAACCGTGTTGCAGTAGGACGAGACGAAGCCGTCGCCGGCGAACCAGGCGACCGCCCATTCGACCGAACCGTGGCCGGTCGTCTTCTCGGTGCGGCCGGCGAAGACGTCCTCGACCACCAGCCGCTCGCCCTTGAGGCGCTCGGCGAGGAAGTCCTTCAGACCGCCGGGGAAATGGAAGACCGCCTTCTCGGCGACCGGGTCCGACGCATCGATGCACTCGGGCGCGCAGGACCAGCGGATCTCGACGCCGCCGAAGAGGTAGGCCTTGGAGCGGGCCATGCGGAAGAGGCGCTCGGCCTTGAACTTCGCGCCCGCGCCGAAGATCTGCTCGTCCGGGCGGAAGCGCACGGTGGTGCCGCGGCGGTTCATCACCTCGCCCAGTTCCTCGATCGGCCCGAGCGGGGTGCCGCGCGAAAAACGCTGACGATAGAGGCGGCGGTTCTTGGCGACCTCGACCTCGAGCAGTTCCGACAGCGCATTGACCACCGAGACGCCGACGCCGTGCAGGCCGCCGGAGGTCTCGTAGGCCTTGCCGTCGAACTTTCCGCCCGAGTGCAGCATGGTCATGATGACTTCGAGGGCGGACTTGTCCGGGAACTTCGGATGCGGATCGACCGGGATGCCGCGGCCGTTGTCGGTGATGGTCAAGGTGCCGTCGGCGTCGAGGCGGACGTCGATGAAGGAGGCGTGGCCGGCCACGGCCTCGTCCATCGAGTTGTCGATCACTTCGGCGAAGAGGTGGTGCAGCGCCTTCTCGTCGGTGCCGCCGATGTACATGCCGGGGCGGCGACGGACGGGCTCGAGACCCTCCAGCACCTCGATGTGGGAGGCGTCGTATTCGCTCTCGGACGGGGTGGCGCGCCTGGAGGCGGCCGTCTCCGCCAGCGCAGCCTTCACCGCGGCGGCCTTGGCGGCCACCGTCTCGGTTCTGGACGCCTTCGGCTCGGGCTTGCGCACCGCCGCCGCGCCGCCGAAGAGATCGTCGTTGCCCATCGTGTCGCCATCACTCCCTGGGGCGGGACGGCGGAGCCGTCCTACCGGCGCGGGTCTCGCCCCCGCGCGAATCGGTCGTCAGTTTGTCAGGAAACGCGCGGAATCGGAACCGTGCGTTCCACCTTCGTTCGCGTCTCGCCCACATCTTCCCATGCGAGAAGGCGCCGGGAAACCGAATCTTCAGGGGGGCCGACGTAAGGTCGCGGCCGAATTTCCCGGAGATCGCCGTTCGATGACCCTCGCCGCCGAGACCACGCCCGCTGCCCGACCTTCCAGCCGGAGCCCGGCGATCGAGCGGTGGCTGCAGCCCAATGGGCTGCTCCTCGTCGGGCTGTGGCTGTTTGCGGCGCTGCATTTCTACAACGTCTGGCCGACGCTCGGGGTGGTGTTCCGCGACACCGACGACATGATGCGGCTGGCGGAGGTGCGCGACTTCCTGGCCGGGCAGGGGTGGTTCGATCTGCATCAGTATCGGCTCGATCCGCCGTCCGAGGTGCCGATGCACTGGTCGCGGTTCATCGATCTGCCGATCGCGCTCTTGATCCGGCTGTTCTCGCTGGTGCTCGATCCGGCGAATGCGACGCGGGCGGCGATGTTCGTGTGGCCGGCGATTCCCTTCCTGCCGGTGCTGTGGGCGAGCCGGACGCTCGGTGTGCGCTTCGGCGGCGGCTGGGCGGCGTTCCCGGCGGTCTATCTGTTGGCGACGCTCGGGCTCGTGGTGGCGCAGTTCGTGCCCGGTCGGATCGATCATCACAACGTGCAGATCATGCTGACCATGCTGCTCCTCACGGTCCTCACCGGGCCGGCGGGGGTGAAGCGAGGGGCGATCGCCGGGCTCATCGGCGCGGCGATGATGACGATCGGCATGGAGACGCTGCCGTTCCTGATCCTGGGCGTGGTCGGGCTGGCCGTGGCGTGGCTCGTCGGCGGCGACGAGACCGGCGAGACCAAGGCGTTCGGCCTCACGCTGGCGGCGGCGACGCTCGTCGCGGCGGGCGCGACGCTGCCGCCCTCGGAATGGGGGCGGGGGGCGTGCGATGCGCTGTCGCTGAGCTACGTCGGCCTCGCGGTCGTGGGCGGCGTCGGACTGGCGGGGGCGGCGGCGTGGGCGCCGGCCGGTCGCGTCGGGCGCGGCGGGCTCCTCGCCGTGGTGGCGGTGGCGGCGGTGGCGGCCTTCGCCTGGCCGGAGCCGGCGTGCCTGAAGGGACCGTTCGGCGAGATCCTGCCGGAGGTGCGCAGCGCCTGGCTCGACGGGGTCAACGAGGTGCAGCCGTGGCCGAAGGTGTTCGCCGAAGAGCACGTCGGGGCGATCCTGGCGCTGGTTACGCCGATGTTCGGGCTCATCGCCTTCGGCTGGCTGGCGCGCGACGGGGCCGTGCGGCGCATGATCGGGTTCTGGGTGTTCGGGGCGGCGCTGGCGACGGCGCTGGCGATCGGGCTGATGCAGATCCGCACCATGGTCTATGCCAACACGCTGGCGGTGCCGCTGGTGGCGGCGGCGATCGGGCGGATCGGACGCGATGCCGAGGTGCGCGGGCGGTCGATCTCGGTGGCGGTGCTGGGCGGCTCGATCCTGGCCAACTGCATGGTGCTGCAACTGGCGCTGGAGCAGGTGGTGCCGGCGTCGTGGCGCAGCGAGGCGGCGCTCTCCAACGCGGCGCAGGGGCTCGCCTCGCCGGTGGCGAGCCAGAACGCCGAGACCACGGCGGCGGCGGCCGCGGCCTTCGGCTCGGCCTGCTACACCACCACCAGCTACGAGGGGTTGGCGGCGTTGCCGACCGGTCTGGTGGTCGCCGACATCAATCTCGGGCCGTCGATCCTGCTGGCGACGCGCCACTCGGTGGTGGCGGCGCCCTATCACCGCATGCAGCGGGGCATCCTCGATGCCCATCACATGCTGCATCGCGCGCCCGCCGAGGCGCTGCCGCTGATGGGGGCGCGGGGTGTCGACTATCTGGTGTTCTGCAGCTCCGACAAGTCGAAGGCGGCGGCGGGCAGCCTGCTCGAGCGGCTGGAGAAGGGCGAAGCGGTGGTCGGGCTGGAGGCGGTCGCGGGGCCGGGGCCGGTCCGGGTCTACCGCGTCCATCGCGGGCCGGTCTTAACCGCGCGTTGACCACCCGGAGAAAGCTCGGGTCGGAAGAGCGTGCGTTTACGGTTTCTTGGATCGCTAAAATCATACTGATCGCAACGGAATATCGCTCTTCGCGACGGCTCGGCGCCTCCTTCGGGGGGTGTGCGCGGGCGGCGGGCGAGGCAACGAAGCGGTGTGGAGCGGTCCCTCGGGGACGCATCCGGGCCGCGATCCCGGTCGACCGGGGCAGGGGATGCGCATGATGCAAGTGGATGCCGACGTTCTCGTCATCGGTGCCGGCCCGGCCGGGCTGACCTCGTCCTATCTGCTGACCAAGGCGGGCAAGCGCGTCATCGTGCTGGAGCGCGATCCGCATCTCGTCGGCGGGATTTCGCGCACGGTCGACTACAAGGGCTTCCTGTTCGACATCGGCGGCCATCGCTTCTTCTCCAAGTCGAAGGAAGTGGTCGACCTGTGGAAGGAACTGCTGCCGGACGACTTCATCGAGCGGCCGCGCTCGAGCCGCATCTTCTATCGCGACAAGTTCTACAGCTATCCGCTGAAGGCGTTCGAGGCGCTGAAGAACCTCGGCGTGGTGCAGTCGGCGGCCTGCGTGCTGTCCTATGCCTGGGCGCGCATCAACCACATCGAAGATCCCAAGACCTTCCATCAGTGGGTGCGCAACCAGTTCGGCGAGCGGCTGTTCCGCATCTTCTTCAAGACCTACACCGAGAAGGTGTGGGGGATGAGCTGCGACGAGATCTCGGCCGACTGGGCGGCGCAGCGCATCAAGGGGCTGAACCTCGGCGCCGCGGTGTGGAACGCGGTCACCCGCAATTTCCGCAAGGGGCCGGCGGCCAAGGACGGCGAGGTCATCAAGACCCTCATCGAATCCTTCGAATATCCCCGCAAGGGCCCTGGAATGATGTGGGAAGCGGCGGCGGCCAAGACCCGGGCCCAGGGCGGGCGGGTGCTGATGGACCGGTCGCTCGACACGCTCTCGTGGAACGAGGTGACGGGGGTGTGGACGGTCACCGCCAAGCGCGGCGACGGTTCGATCGAGACCTACACCGCGCATCACGTCGTCTCGTCGGCGCCGATCCGCGAACTCGGCAATGCGCTGACGCCGAAGCCGATCTCGTTGTTCTCGGCGCGGGCGCTGAAGTATCGCGACTTCATCACCGTGGCGCTCATCACCACCCGCAAGGATCTCTTCGCCGACAACTGGATCTACATCCACGATCCGTCGGTGAAGGTCGGCCGCGTGCAGAACTTCCGCTCGTGGTCGCCGGAGATGGTGCCGGACCCGAACCTCGCCTGCCTCGGCCTCGAGTACTTCTGCTTCGAGGGCGACGAGATGTGGGACATGTCGGACGAGGATCTGACGGCGCTGGCCACGCGCGAGATCGCCAAGATCGGCCTCGTCGACGAGGACGAGGTGATCGACGCCTGCGTCGTGCGCCAGCCGAAGGCCTATCCGGTCTACGACGACGACTACAAGCATCACGTCAAGATGATCCGCCTCGACCTCGAGCGGAACCATCCGACGCTGCATCTGGTCGGTCGCAACGGCATGCACAAGTACAACAACCAGGACCACGCCATGATGACCGCCATGCTGACGGTCGAGAACATCCTGGCCGGCAAACGGGTGTGGGACATCTGGAACGTCAACGAGGACGCCGAGTATCACGAGGCGGGGGCCTCGGGCGTCGAGGCGGCGCTGAAGAGCGAACGCATGGTGCCGAAGAAGGCCGCGTGATCGGCCGCTTCGCCGACGACCTTCGAGGGGCTCCGGAGCGATCCGGGGCCCCTTCGTCGTCCGCGGCCCGCGTCTTCACCTTCGACGTTAACCCTCTGTTCACCCTTCTCTTTGGATTTCGCCGGCGTCGGGGCAATGTGCCCGGCGGGGATCGCGGTGCCTCTCGCGTCGGGGAGAGAGGGGTACGACGAGGCGGCCATGGCCAAGGACAAGCAGTATCTCGGGATCGAAGCGCTCCGCTTCCTGTGCGCCGTCGCGGTGGTGGTGTGGCACTACCAGCACTTCTACATGGGGCTCGACGAGAGCTACGTGGTGCCGTTCACGCGCGAGATGCAGCCGCTCTCTGCCCTCCTGAAGCCGTTCTACGGCTGGGGCTACATGGCGGTGTCGATCTTCTGGCAGATCTCCGGCTTCATCTTCTTCTGGAAGTACCACGAGGCGATCGCGGCGGGCGAGGTCGGGGGCTTCCGCTTCTTCGTGCTGCGCTTCTCGCGCCTCTATCCGTTGCATGTCGCAACGCTGGTCGTGGTGGCGGGGCTGCAGATCGCCTTCGCCGCGAGCCACGGCGGCGATGCCTTCGTCTACGGACACGAGGATGCGCGCCACTTCCTGCTCTCCCTCGCCTTCGCCTCGTCGTGGGGCTTCGAGGCGGGGATGTCGTTCAACGGGCCGGTATGGAGTGTGTCGATCGAAGCGCTGGTCTATGCCCTGTTCTTCGCGATCTCGATGCGGGTGCGGCTCGATCTCGTCGGGCGGATCGGGCTGGTGGCGCTGGCGGTCGGCGGCTGGGTGGCGAACGAGCGCTGGGGCACGCCGGCCTTGCGGCTCCTCATCCAGTGCGCGGCGTTCTTCTTCGCCGGCGGGGTGGTGCAGGCGGTGCTGCGGGCGGTGCCGCACCGTTGGGTGAAGGCGGCGGCGCTGCCGGCCCTGGTGGTGGTGGTGGTGATCGGGATGCGCCTGTTCCACGACGGGGTCGACACTTCGAAGTTCGTCATCCTCACCTTCTCGACGCTGCTGATCGTCGGTTTCATCGGGCTCGAGGACTTCGCGCCGATGGAGCGCGCGTTCGCGTGGATCGAGCCGGCGGCGGACATGACCTATTCGTCGTATCTCCTTCATTTCCCCATTCAATTGGCGATGGTGACGATCACCGATCGGCTCGGCTGGACGCGCTTCGTCTACGACCGGCCGGTGATGCTCGTCCTCTACCTCGGGCTCACCTTCGCGCTCGCGTGGGTGGTGTTCCACGGCTTCGAGCGGCCGGTGCAGCAGGGGCTGCGGCGGCTCCTGTTCGCGCGGCGGGGACATCGGGTGGCGACGGTCTGAGGGCGGCGAATCGGCTACCCTCGCGCCGTGCCCGATCGAGGGGCGGCGAGGCGTGAGGCGGGCATGACGGAGACGGGGCGGCCGGGCGAGACGGTGCCGATGCGGCGCGGTCTGCCGCTGATGGTGCTGGTGGCCCTGGCGGCGGTCTATGCGGCGGTGGCGATCGGTCTCTGTCTGGTGCCGGTCGGCGAGGGGATCGCCAATCGCGCCGGCGGGGTGCTCGGCAACGACTTCCTGGTGTTCTTCTCGGCCGCCGACCTCGTGCGCAGCGGGGCGGCAGCGGCGGACATCTTCGACGCGGCGCGGCTCCAGGCGCATCAGGATGCACTCTCGGGGCTCGGGGTGCATCTGCCCTGGGCCTATCCGCCGCATCTGCTCCTGCTCGTGCGTTGGATGGCGGCGCTGCCCTATGCGGCGGCGCTGGGGCTGTGGCTCGCGGCGACGACGCTGCCGTTCGCGGTGCTGGCGCGACGGGCGACCGGGGCGGCGTGGGTGCTGATCCTGCTCGCCCCGCCGGTGGTGCAGAACGCGGCCGACGGGCAGAACGGCGCGCTGACGGCGACGTTGATCCTGGCCGGCGTGACGGCGCTGGCGGCCGGGCGGTCGCTTCTCGCCGGGGTGGCGTTCGGGCTCCTGGTCTACAAGCCGCAGGTGGCGGTGCTGGCGCCGATCGCACTGGTGGCGGCGCGGGATCGGCGGGCGCTCGTCGGCTTCGCGCTCGGGGCGGCGGCGCTGCCGGCGCTGTCGCTGGCGGTCGACGGGTGGGCGCCGTGGCGCGCCTTCCTCGCCCATCTGCCGGATCATTTCGCGCTGGTGGTCGACGGGCGGTTGCCGCGCGAGCGGTTTCCGACCGTGTTCGCGGCGGTCCTGGGGGCGAGCGGATCGGCGCCGGCGGCGCGGGTGGCGCAGGCGGTGGCGACGATCGTCGCCTGGGCCGGGGTCTATTGGGCGTGGCGGCGCACCGACGATCCGTGGCTCCGTCTCGCCGCCTTGTGTGTGGCGATGCCGCTCGCGACGCCGTTCCTGCTCGAATACGATCTGGTGATCTGGGCGGTGCCGGGCCTGATGCTGGCGCGGTCGGTGTGGTGGGGCGAGGCGTCGGCGGCGGATGCCGGAGCGATGGTGCTGTTCCTGTTCACGCCGCCGGTGATCTGGATGGCGGGGCTGGCCGGGTGGACGCTCGGGGCGGTGCCGGTGGTGGTGCTCGCCGCCTGGACGGTGCGGCGGATCGGGAGCGCGTCGGCGGTCGGTCGCGCGGTGTGACGAGAGGGCAGCGGGCCGGGGCGCTCCGCGCCGCTCGGCGGCGGTCGGCGTCTTCGCGAGGCATCCACTCTCTCTAGCGACCCCTTCGACACGAAGTGCCCCGCGAAACGAAACGGGGCGCCCGAAGGCGCCCCGAACCGTTTGCCGATGGTCGGACGACCGATCAGCAGGAGTAGTACATCTCGAACTCGACCGGATGCGGGGTCATCTCGTAGCGCATCAGCTCTTCCCACTTGAGCTC
>ERZ1645187.879-NODE-879-length-28905-cov-159.356326_pt1 | contig 28905 bp, 24 predicted proteins | sample MGYA00575352_ERZ1645187 | MGnify/ENA primary metagenome ERZ1645187 (study PRJEB40837, sample SAMN11349314) | freshwater sediment metagenome | isolation source: river sediment | host: Sediment | place: India: Wazaribad , New Delhi | collected 2017-02-21 ...
GGCGCTGGTGATGCGCCCCGACGGCGGCTTCCACGGCACCATCGGCGGCGGCGCCTTCGAATGGCGGATGCTGGCGCGCGCCGCGACGGAGCTGCGCGACGGGCCAGCCGGCGTCGCCTTCGAGGAGGTGGTGCTCGGCCCCGACCTCGGCCAGTGCTGCGGCGGCAGCGTCACCGTGGCGATCGAGGTGCTGGACGGCGCCGATCTCGACCTCGTGCGCGATCTCGCCGCCCGCGAGCAGGACGGCGCCTTCGTCACCGTCGCCGCGATCGGCAGCGATCGTCTCGTCCGCCGGCCGAGCGACGATCCGTCGCTGGAGCCCGGGCTCGGCCGCGACGGTCTCCTGGTCGAGCGCTTCGGTGACGACCGCCGCCGGCTCTTCCTCTTCGGCGCCGGCCATGTCGGCCGCGCTCTGGTCATGGCGCTGGCGCCTTTGCCGTTCCGCGTCGATTGGATCGACGGCCGCGACGATGCCTTTCCCTCCGTCGTGCCCGCCGATGTGACCTTGCACGCGCCGACCGATCCGGTGACGATGGTGGCCCTCGCCCCCTCGGACGCCTTCGTCCTCGCCATGACCCACGACCACGCCCTCGACTTCGCGATCGTCGACGCCTGCCTGCGTCGTGACGACCTCGGCTTCGTCGGGGTCATCGGCTCCGAAACCAAGCGTGCCCGATTCGCGAGCAGGCTGATCGAAATCGGGCACACCTCGACCGCGACTCGCCGTATGGTCTGCCCCGTCGGCGCCGTCGGACCGCGGTCCAAGGCGCCTGCGGTCATCGCGGCGTCGGTCGCCGTGGAGTTGCTGATCGCCGACGAAGTGGCACGGAATACGCATGGACGAGCGGTCATCGCCGCTCGCCAGGGCGTCGGCGAGCCGGAGGAGTGGGTATGAGTGCGAGTGAGACGGCCGCGTCCGAGGCGGCGGGGACCCCGACCGGGACGCCGGAGTTCCTCGTCGAGGCCCGCGGGCTGGTCAAACGCTTCGGCGCCTTCACCGCCAACGACCACGTCGACCTCGCCATCCGCCCCGGCGAGATCCACGCCCTCCTGGGCGAGAACGGCGCCGGCAAGTCGACTCTGGTGAAGATGCTCTACGGCTCGCTGCAGCCGACCGCCGGCCGCATCTTCTGGAAGGGCGAGCCGGTCGTCGTCACCGATCCCGGCCGCGCCCGCGACCTCGGCATCGGCATGGTGTTCCAGCACTTCTCGCTGTTCGAGGCGCTGACCGTCACCGAGAACATCGCGCTCGCCCTCACCGGCGTGAAGGACATGAACGCGCTCGCCGACCGCATCGCCACCGTCTCCAAGGACTATGGCCTGCCGCTCGAACCGCGCGCCACCGTCGCCGATCTGTCGGTCGGCGAGCGCCAGCGCATCGAGATCGTCCGCTGCCTGCTCCAGGAGCCCAAGCTCCTGATCATGGACGAGCCGACGGCGGTCCTGACCCCGCAGGAGGCCGATCAGCTCTTCCTGACGCTGGAGCGGCTCGCCTCCGAGGGCTGCGCCGTCCTCTACATCTCGCACCGGCTCGAGGAGGTGAAGCGCCTCTGCCACGCCTCGACCATCCTGCGCCACGGCAAGGTCGTCGACCGCGTCGACCCGCGCAAGGAGACCGCGGCGAGCCTCGCCCGGCTGATGGTCGGCGCCGACGTCCACGCCATCCGCCCCAAGCACGCCCGCGTCGCCGGCCCGACCCGCCTCTACGTCGACCAGCTCGACCTGCCGGCCAACGGCCCCTTCGCCGTGGCGCTGCAGAAGGTGTCGCTCGAACTGCGCGCCGGCGAGATCCTGGCGATCGCCGGGGTCGCCGGCAACGGCCAGTCCGAACTCTTCGACGCGCTCTCCGGCGAGCGCCGCGCCGATCGCCCCGGCGCGGTGGTGATCGAGGGCACGCCCTGCGGTCTCCTCGGCGTCTCCGAGCGCCGCACCCTCGGCGCCGCCTTCGTCCCCGAGGAACGCCTCGGCCATGGCGCCGTGCCGGCCTTCCGCCTCTCCGAGAACGTCGTGCTCACCCGCGACACCGTCTTCGCCGATGCCGGCCGGCGGCTCCTCGGCTTCCTCGACTTCCGCCGCGCCGACGAGACCGCCTCGCGCGTCTCCTCCGCCTACGACGTCCGCAAGGGCAAGCCCGACCCCGAAGCGCGGTCGCTCTCCGGCGGCAACCTGCAGAAGTTCGTCGTCGGCCGCGAGCTCGACCGCAAACCCGGCGTCCTGGTGGTCAACCAACCGACCTGGGGCGTCGACGCCGGCGCCGCCGCGCTGATCCGTCAGGCGCTGATCGATCTCGCCGCCGACGGCGCCGGCGTTCTGGTGATCAGCCAGGACCTCGACGAGATCTTCGAGATCGCCGACCGCATCGCGGTGATCTCGCGCGGCGCCCTGTCGCCGGGCTACGACGCCCACGTCATGACGCTCGAGAAGGTCGGCCTGCTGATGGGCGGCGCCCACGGCGGCTCCGAACACATCGAAGGCGCGCTGAAGCTCCGGGAGGCCGACGGCCGTGCGTATTGAGCTCGAGAAACGCCCCGAACGCTCCGCCGTCATGGCCTGGGCCTCGCCGATCATCGCGGTGATGGCGACCGTCGTCACCGGCGGCCTGATCTTCGCTGCCATCGGCAAGCCGCCCCTCCAGGCGCTGTGGATCTTCTTCCTCGAACCCTTCTCGAGCCTCTGGTCGATCGAGGAACTGATCGTCAAGGCGACGCCCCTGATCCTCATCGGCGTCGGCCTCTCCGTCGCCTACCGCGCCAACGTCTGGAACATCGGCGCCGAGGGCCAGTTCACCGTCGGCGCTCTGATGGGCGGCATGGTGCCGGTGTTCTTCAACGGCTGGCAGTCGCCGACGACCCTCCTCGCCATGCTGGCGCTCGGTGTCCTCGGCGGCATGCTGTGGGCGGTGATCCCCGCCGTCCTCAAGATCAAGGCCGGCGCCAACGAGATCCTGGTGTCGCTGATGCTGGTCTACGTCGCGCAACTGCTGCTCGACTGGCTGGTGCGCGGCCCCTGGCGCGACCCCAAGGGCTACAATTTCCCCAAGACGGTGGGCTTCGAGGATTGGCAGACCATGCCGGTCTTCGGCGGCGGCCGGCTCAATCTCGGCATCGTGCTGGCGATCGTCGCGGCGATCGGCTTGGCGATCCTGATGCGGCGGACGATGAAGGGCTTCGAGGTGCGGGTGCTGGGCGAGGCGCCGCGCGCCGGCCGCTTCGCCGGCTTCTCCTCCGACCGCATGACGCTCTTCGTCTTCCTGCTTTCGGGCGGCCTCGCCGGCCTCGCCGGGATCGTCGAGGTCGCCTCGACCGTCGGCCAGCTCCAGCCCAACATCTCGCCCGGCTACGGCTTCACCGCCATCATCGTCGCCTTCCTCGGCCGGCTCGATCCGATCGGCGTGGTGGTCGCGGCGCTGATGCTGGCGGTCTCCTATCTCGGCGGCGAGGCGGCGCAGGTGGCGCTCGGCATCTCCGACAAGGCGGCCCGCGTCTTTCAGGGCGTGTTGCTCTTCTGGGTGCTCGCCTGCGACACCCTCATCCTCTACCGCCTGCGCATCGTCCGCGGCGCGCCCGCCGCGGAGGGCGTGTGATGGACCAGTCCGCTCTCCTCGCCGTCCTCCTCACCATCGTCACCGCCTCGACGCCGCTCTTGCTCGCGGCACTGGGCGAACTCGTCGCCGAACGCTCCGGCGTCCTCAACCTCGGCGTCGAGGGCATGATGGTGATGGGTGCCGTCGCCGGCTTCGCCGTGGCGTTGACCACCGGCTCGCCCTACCTCGGAATCGTGGCCGCGGCGGTGGCCGGGGCGCTCCTCGCCGTGCCCTTCGGCGTGCTGACGCTGAACCTCGTCGCCAATCAGGTGGCGACCGGTCTCGCCCTGACGCTGCTCGGCCTCGGCCTCTCCGGCCTGATCGGCGAGCGCTTCGTCGGGCAGCCCGGGGTAAGACTGGCGAAGCTGCACATCCCCGGCCTCTCCGACATTCCCTTCGTCGGTCCGCTGCTCTTCGGGCAGGACGTCCTGGTCTATCTGTCGATCGCCCTGGCGATCGCCGTGTCCTGGGTCGTCTTCCGCACCCGCGTCGGCCTGATCCTGCGCGCCGTCGGCGACAACCACGCCTCGGCCCATGCGCTCGGCTATTCGGTGATCCGGGTGCGCTGGGCGGCGGTGCTGTTCGGCGGGGCGATGGCCGGCCTCGGCGGCGGCTATCTGTCGCTCGCCTACACCCCGCAGTGGATCGAGAACATGACGGCGGGCCGCGGCTGGATCGCGCTGGCGCTGGTCGTCTTCTCCTCCTGGCTGCCGTCGCGGCTGGTGATCGGCGCCTATCTCTTCGGCGCGGTGACCATTCTCGGCTTCTTCGTCCAGGGGCTCGGCGTCGGCGTGCCGGCGCAGCTCTTGTCGTCGCTGCCCTACATCGTCACCATCGCCGCACTCGTCGTCATCTCCACACGACGGGGCCGGGCCCGGGCCGACACCCCGGCCTGCCTCGGACAACCCTTCGTGCCGGATCGATGAAGCTCCCGATGGTGGCGTCCCGTCGCGGTCGGGCGCCGCCACCCACTCTCCTGCTACCGCCATTCGATGGAGGAAGTCCCGATGAAGAAATGGTCTGCGCTCACCCGTCGTGACGCGTTGGCGAGCGCTCTCGCCGGTTCGCTCGCGCTCGCCCTCTCCGCGAGCCTCGCCGGGCCGGCCGCCGCCGCCGACAAGCTCAAGGCCGCTTGGGTCTACGTCGGCCCGGTCGGCGACTTCGGCTATTCCTATCAGCATGATCAGGGCCGTCTCGCCGTCGAGAAGGCGCTGGGCGACAAGGTCACCACCACCTTCGTCGAGAACGTGCCGGAAGGCCCCGACGCCGAGCGCGCCATCGAGCGCCTCGCCCGCGACGGCAACAAGCTGATCTTCACCACCTCCTTCGGCTTCATGGACCCGACCCTCAAGGTCGCCAAGAAGTTCCCCGACGTGAAGTTCGAGCACGCCACCGGCTACAAGCGCGCCGACAACGTCGCCACCTTTTCCGCCCGCTTCTACGAGGGCCGCTACGTCATCGGCCAGATCGCCGGCAAGATGACCAAGTCGGGCACCATCGGCTACATCGTCTCCTTCCCGATCCCCGAGGTCGTCTCCGGCATCAACGCCTTCATGCTCGGCGCCCAGTCGGTCAACCCGAACGTCAAGGTCAAGATCATCTGGGTGAACTCCTGGTACGATCCGGGCAAGGAAGCCGACGCCGCCAAGGTGCTGATCGGCCAGGGCGCCGACATCCTGACCCAGCACACCGACTCCACCGCCGCCCTCCAGGTGGCGTCCGAGAAGGGCATCCTCGGCTTCGGCCAGTCCTCCGACATGGACAAGTTCGCCCCCAAGGCCCAGATCACCTCGATCGTCGACGACTGGTCGCACTACTACATCGGCCGGGTGAAGGCCGCCCTCGACGGCTCGTGGAAGGCCGTCGACACCTGGGACGGCATGAAGGAGGACGCGGTCGTCCTGCCGCCGATCAAGAACGTCCCCGACGACGTCAAGGCGATGGCCGAGAAGACCGCCGCGGCGATCAAGGCCGGCACGCTGAAGCCCTTCGGCGGCAAGATCACCAAGCAGGACGGCTCGGTCGTCGAGAACCTCGACGACGGCGCCATCCTGTCGATGAACTGGTACGTCAAGGGCATCGACGACAAGCTGCCGCAGTGATCGACACGTCCGGCGTGGCGCCCCATCCGGGCTCCGCGCCGCTCGCGATCGGGAGGGCGGGGCCGTGCTCCGCCCTTCGCACGAGGAGATCCCGATGCTCGCCTATGCCGCCGACTGGCTGAACATCCTCACCCGCTGGTTCCACCTCGTCGTGGGCATCGGCTGGATCGGCACCTCCTTCGCCTTCATCGCCCTCGACGTGTCGTTCCGGAAGCGCCCGGAGACCCCGCCGACCGGGCTCGGCACCTCCTGGCTCGTCCACGGCGGCGGCTTCTACCATGTCGACAAGTACATGGTCGCCCCGCCGCGCCTGCCCGAGGACCTCATCTGGTACAAGTGGGACGCCTATCTCACCTTCGTCTCCGGCATCGTGCTGATGGCGGTGCAATACTGGTGGAGCGCCCGGGCCTATCTCATCGATCCGAAGCTGGTGGCGCTGGAGCCGTGGCAAGCGATCGCCATCTCCATCGCCTCGCTCACCGCCGGCTGGCTGATCTACGACCGCCTCTGCCGCTCGCCGCTCGGCGAGAAGCCGCTGGCGCTGGCGGCGATCGTCTTCGCCCTGATCGTCGGCGCGGCCTGGGGCTACACCCACGTCTATTCCGGCCGCGGCGCCTTCATCCACGTCGGCGCCTTCGTCGGCACCATCATGGCCGCCAACGTCTTCCGGGTGATCATCCCCAACCAGCGCAAGATGGTCGATCAGATGATCGCCGGCGAGACCCCGGACGGCCGCCTCGGCGTGATCGCCAAGCAGCGCTCGGTGCACAACACCTATCTGACGCTGCCGGTGCTCCTGATGATGGTGTCGAACCATTATCCGCTGCTCACCAACCATCCGCAGTCGTGGCTGGTGGTGGCGCTGATCCTGGTGATCGGCGGCCCGATCCGCCACTTCATCGTCCGCCACGAGGCCGGCGATCCCTTGGCGAAGATCCTCTGGGCACCGGGCGTCGCCGCCCTAGGCCTCGTCGCCGCGCTGATCCTCACCGCGCCCAAGGCGACGATCGCGAGCGGCCCCGCCGTCACCGACACCGAGATCCTGACCCTGACGGCCAAGCACTGCACCATGTGCCACGCGGCCAAGCCGCGCCACGAGAGCTTCACCGAAGCGCCCAAGGGCGTCACCCTCGAGACCGTCGCCGATCTCGTCCGCTACGCGCCGTTGATCAAGGTCCAGGCGGTCGACACCGACGCCATGCCGCTCGGCAACGAGACCGGCTTCACCACCGAGGATCGAGCGAAGCTCGCCGCCTGGATCGCGGCGCATTGAGGGGAGGGCCCATGCCGATCGACATCGCCGAGGTCAACGCCCTCGCCCCCGCCGACTTCGTCGCCCGCTTCGGCGACGTCGCGGAGCATTCGCCCTGGGTGGCGGACATCGCCGCGTCGGCGCGCCCCTTCGCCTCGCGCGAGGCGATGATCGAGGCCTTCGCGCGCGCCGCCGGCACGGCTTCGCCGGAGGCCCGTCTGGCGCTGATCCGCGCCCACCCCGATCTCGCGGGCCGCGCCGCCCGCGCCGGGACGATGGCCGAGGATTCCAAGCGTGAACAGGCCGGCGCCGGCCTCGACACCTTGACGGATGCCGAGTACGCCCGATTTACCGCGTTGAACACCGCCTATCGCGACAAGTTCGGTTTCCCCTTCATCTTTGCGGTGAAGGGTGCGACCAAGACGATGATCCTCGACGCCTTCGAGGCGCGTCTGCCCGCCGCCGCGGAGGCCGAGTTCGAGACCGCGCTCGCCCAGATCCACCGCATCTTCCGCTTCCGCCTCGAGGACCGCGTCGCACCGTGACCGCCCCCGTCGTTCCCCACTTCGCCCCGCTCTCCGACGCCGATGCGCGTACCCTCGGGTCCGTTGCCCAGGACCTGCTCGACCAGTTGGCCCGTGTCACCGACGAGCCGGGCCAGGTCGCCCGCACCTATCTGTCGCCGGCCCACGCCCGCTCGATCGACCTCGTCGGCGCCTGGATGCGGATGCGCGGACTGGCGACGCGCGTCGACGCCGTCGCCACCCTGAGCGGCCGCCGCGAGGCCGACATCGCGCCGGAGACGGCGAAGACCCTGCTCCTCGGTTCCCACATCGACACGGTGCTCGACGCCGGCAAGCTCGACGGCTGCCTCGGCGTCGTCGCGGCCCTGCTGGCGGTGGAGGAGATCGACCGTCTCGGCGTGAAGCTGCCCTTCGCCGTCGAGATCCTCGCCTTCGGCGACGAAGAGGGCGTGCGCTTCCCCACTGCGCTGTCCTCCTCCTCGGCCGTCACCGGCACCTATCGCCGCGAATGGCTGGAGGTGCGCGACCGCGACGGCCGCAGCCTCGGCGACGCGCTCGCCGATTTCGGCTGCGACACCGACCGCATCGAAGACGCCTGCATCGACCCCGCCGGCGTCCTCGGCTTCCTCGAGGTCCACATCGAACAGGGGCCGCTGCTCGAACACTGGGGCCTGCCGCTCGGCGTCGTCACCTCGATCGCCGGCCAGTCGCGTTTCTCCTTCTCGCTGCAGGGCGTCGCCGGCCATGCCGGCACCGTGCCGATGGACTTGCGCCGGGACGCGCTGACCGGTCTCGCCGAGATGGCGCTGACCGTCGAACGCATCGGCCGCCAGGGCACCAGCGGCCTCGTCGCCACCGTCGGCCGCGTCGAGGTCAAGCCCGGCGCCGGCAACACCGTGCCCGGCCGCGTCGAGGCGACGCTCGACGTCCGGGCCGGCGCCGACGCCCCGCGCCTCGTCGCCATCGACCGCATCCGCCACGAGGCCGAACGCATCGCGGCGCGCCGCGGTCTCGGCTTCGAACTCCATCGCCACATCGACGTGCCGACCTGCCCGATGGACGAGGCGTTGCAGGAGGCCTTCGCCCGCTCGGTTGCCTCCCTCGGCCTCGATGTCCGCCGCCTGCCGTCGGGGGCCGGGCACGACGCCATGGCCATGGCGCGTGCCTTCCCCGCCGCCATGCTGTTCGTCCGCTCCAAGGACGGCATCTCGCACAATCCGAAGGAATGGTCGTCGCCCGACGACATCGGCCTCGGCATCGAAGCGCTCACCCGCACCATTCTCGATCTCGCCGAGCGGCACGGGGGCGGGACGACATGACCACCGTCCATCTCGCCCGCACTCTCTCGTTCCGCGACGATCCGGCGCAGGGTCCGAGCGCGGTGGTCTTCCGCGAACGTGGCGCGGTGGTGGTCGGCGACGACGGCCGTATCGTCTTCGCCGGTGAGGCCTCCGATCTGCCGAACGCCCATCGCGCCGCCCCGCGCATCGACCACGGTTCGGCGCTGCTCTCCCCCGGCCTGATCGACACCCACGTCCACTTCCCGCAATGGCGCATGCTCGCCGCGCCGGGCCTCGATCTGCTCGAATGGCTGGAGCGGTTCACTTTCCGCGAAGAGGCCCGTTATGCGGATCGCATGCATGCCGAGGCCAGCGCCGAGACCTTCCTCGATCGCCTGATCGAGAACGGCACCACCTGCGCCGCGGCCTTCTCGACCTCCCACGCGGTCGCCTGCGATGCTCTCTTCGCCGCCGCCGGAAAGCGCGGCATGGCGCTCGCGACCGGCAAGACCCTGATGGATCGCGCCTGCCCGGAGAGCGTCTGCGACGCATCCGAGCGCGGCATCACCGAGAGCGCCGCGCTGATCGAGCGCTGGCACGGCCGCGGCCGCGCCCGCTACGTGGTGACGCCGCGCTTCGCCATCACCTCGACCGAGACCCAGTTGCGGCTCGCCGGTGAGCTCCTCCGCGACCATCCGACCGTGCTGATGCAGACGCATCTCTCCGAGAGCGCCCGCGAGATCGAGACCGTCCGCGCCCTCTTCCCCTGGGCGAAGAGCTACACCGACGTCTACGACCGCTTCGGTCTCCTCGGCGCCCGCTCGCTCTTCGGCCATGCCATTCATCTCGACGAGAACGAGTGCGCCCGCCTCTCCGAGACCGGGTCGGTGGCGGTTCACTGCCCGACCTCGAACTGTTTCCTCGGCTCCGGCCTCTTCGATCTCGCCCGCCTCGATCACCCCGATCGTCCGGTGCGCATCGCGCTCGCCACCGACATCGGCGGCGGCACCTCGTGGTCGATGCTGGCGACGCAGGGCCGTGCCATCGAGGTGGCGCGGCTCGCCGGCGGATCGCTCTCCGCCACCCGCGCCTTCTACTTCGCCACCCTCGGCAACGCCCGCGCCCTCGGCCTCGACGCCGAGATCGGCGCGCTGGAGCCCGGTCGCTTCGCCGACATGGTGGTGATCGATCCGCGCGCCACTCCGGTCCTCGCCGCCCGCGACGACCTCTCCGAGGGGCTCGAGGATCTGCTCTTCGCCCTCGCCATCCTCGGCGACGACCGTGCCGTGCGCTCGACCTGGATCGCCGGCCGCCTCGCCCAAGAAAAGCCCTCCGACACGGACCCCACCCGATGACCGCCCTCACCGATCGCATCTCCGCCCTCGTCGACGCCCGCTTCGACGAGGAGGTCGCCTTCCTCGCCGAACTGGTGAAGGTGCCCTCCGACAATCCGCCCGGCGACTGCGCCCCGCACGCCGAGGTGACCGCGGCTCTGTTGGAGAAGCTCGGTTTCGAGGTCTCGTGCCATCCGGTGCCGGAGGCGGTGGTGAAGGCGGCGGGCATGAAGACCGCCACCAACCTCGTCGCCCGCCGCGTCTTCGGGTCGGGCGGCCCGGTGATCGCCCTCAACATCCACGGCGACGTGGTGCCCCCCGGCGAGGGCTGGACCGCCGACCCCTACGGCGCCGAGATCCGCGACGGCTGGATGTACGGCCGCGGCGTCGCCGTGTCGAAGTCCGACTTCGCCACCTACGCCTTCGCCATCCTGGCGCTGGAGAAGGCCGGCGTGGCGCTGAACGGCACGCTCGAGCTGCACGGCACCTGGGACGAGGAGGCCGGCGGCGAGATCGGCCCGAAGTGGCTGCTCGACGAGGGGATCGTGAAGCCCGATCTGGCGATCGCCGCCGGCTTCTCCTACGCCGTCGTCAACGCCCACAACGGCTGCCTGCATCTCGAGATCACCGTCGAGGGCCGCTCCGCCCACGCCGCCATGCCCTTCACCGGCGTCGACGCGCTGGAGGCGGCGACCGGCGTGCTGAACGCCCTCTATGCCTTCCGCAAGTCGCTCGCCGCGAAGGTCTCGGCGACGCCCGGCATCGGCTCGCCCCAGCTCACCGTCGGCCTGATCTCCGGCGGCATCAACACCAACGTCGTCCCCGACAAGGTGACGCTGCGCCTCGATCGCCGCATGATCCCGGAGGAAAGCCCGGAAGCCGTCGAGGCCGAACTCGTCGCTCTGGTCGAAGGCGCCATGCGGGCCTATCCGGCCGCCCGCGCTTCGGTGAAACGCATCCTGCTCGCCCGCCCGCTGACCCCGCTTCCCGGCTCCGAGAAGCTGTCGGCGGCCCTGACCCGGCGCGCCTCGGAGGTCTTCGGCGTGCCGGTCGGGGTGAGCGGCGTGCCGCTCTACACCGACGCCCGCCACTATGCCGACGCGGGCATCCCCATCGTCCTCTACGGCGCCGGCCCGCGCACCATCACCGAGGCCAACGCCCACCGCGCCGACGAACGCCTGCCGCTCGCCGACCTGCGCAAGGCGACCGAGGTCATGGCTCTGGCGCTGGCCGATCTCCTGAGCTGAGCCGCGACGGATCGAAACGACGAAGGCCGGAGAGGATGTCCTCTCCGGCCTTCGTCGTCTGGTCGGACGCGTGCTGCTTTCGCCCTCACTCCGCCTTCGGCCCCACCGTCACCACGGTCGGGGCGTCGGCGAACAGGCGCTTGGCGACGCGGCGGATGTCGTCGATCGTCACCGCCTCGATCAGCGAATTGCGCTTGTCGATGTAGTCGATGCCGAGATCGTCGACCTGGATGGCGAGCAGCGACCCGGCGATCTTGTCGGAGGTGTCGAAGCGCAGCGGATAGCTGCCGGTGAGGTAGGCCTTGGCCTCCTTCAGCTCGGTCTCGCTCGGCCCCTCGTCGCGCATGCGGTCGATCTCGCCGCGGATGATGGCGAGGCTCTCCTCCACCTTGTCGGCGCGCGTCCCGACCGAGCCGATGAACAGGCCCGAATGCATCATCGGCGCGAGGCCGGTGGAGACCGAATAGGCCAGCCCCTTGGTCTCGCGCACCTCGCGGTAGAGCCACGACGAGAAGCCGCCGCCGCCCAGGATGTGGTTCATGACGTAGGCCGCGACGAAGTCCGGATCGTCGCGCTTCAGCCCCGGCCCGCCGAAGCGCACCACCGCCTGCGGGATCGGCGCGGTCTCGCGCACCCGGCCGGCGCTCTTCGGCGCCACCTCGGCGACCGGCGCCAGCTTGCCCTCGGCCGGCAGCTTGCCGAACACCCGGTCGAGCAACGGCGCCAGCGTCGCCGCGTCGATGTCGCCGACCACCGCCACCTTCAGCCCCTTGCGGGTGAAGATCTTCGACTTCAGCGCCTTCAGATCGTCGACCGTCACCTTGGCGATGCTCGCCTCGTTGCCGTCGGCCGCCCGCCCGTAGGGGTGGTCGGGGAACACCGTGCGCGAGAACAGCCGCCCGGCGATCGAATCCGGATCCTTGTCGGCCCGCCGCCGCGCCGCGATCGACTGGGCCCGCATCCGCTCCACCGCCTCGCCGTCGAAGCGCGGGGCGTTGAGCGCCAGGGCGAGCAGGTCGAAGGCGGCGTCGCGGCTCTCGCTCAGCGTCTTCATCTCGCCTTCGAAGCGATCGCGGCCGTCGTGGAAGCCCACCTGCACCGACAGGTCGTCGAGCTTCGCCTGGAACTCTTCGGAGGTCAGATCCCCCGCGCCCTCGTCGAGCAGGGTGGACAGGAGATCGGTCGCTCCCTCCTTGCCCGCCGGATCCTGCGTCGAGCCACCGAGGAAGGCGAACTGCACCGCGATCAGCGGCACCGCGTGTTCCTCCACCAGCCAGGCTTCGATGCCCGCCGGGCTCGTCACCTTCTGGATCCGGGTGGCCGAGGCCGGAACCACCAGAGCGGCGGCGAGGACGGCGGCGAGGGTCAGCGTCGCCCCGAGGCGACGGAGCGGCCGAAACGCGGCGCGCGGCAGATCGGCGACGGCGTCGCTGAGAGCGGCGTACATGAACGGACCTCCGGCGTCAGAAACGGGTTTGGGCGGGAAGCTCCGGCATCGGCGCTTCCTCGATCATGCGGATCGGACCGGACATGCCGGGACCGAGCGGCGGATAGGACGCCTTGCCGAGCGGCTTGCCGGTCGACGGTGCCGACTTCAGGTGCGCGGTGACGGCCCGCTCCGGCACCAGCCAGTGTGCCGCCGCCGCCTTCACGTCGGCGAGCCCGACCTTGCGGATGCGCGACGGCCACGTCCGCACCTCGTCGACCGTGCCGCCGGTGGCCAGCGCCTGCCCGAAGATGCGGGCGAGCGACGCCTGATTGTCCTGCGAGCGGATCGCCTCGGCATAGACCTTCTTGGCGGCGCGCGTCACCTCCGCCTCGCTCGGCCCCTCGGCGGCGAGCCCGCTCACCACCTCGTCGACCGCCCGGCCGAGATCCTCGAGGCTCACCCCGTCGCGCGGCGTGGCGTAGATCATCAGCTTGGCGTCGTCGAGCGAGCCGGAGACGTAGTAGGCGCCGGCATTGGCGGCGACCCCCTTCTCGGCCACGAGCCGGCGATAGAGGCGGCTGTTCGCCCCGCCGCCCAGCACGTCGGCGAGAATGTCCAGCGCCTCGCTCTCGCCGGCCGCCGCGGTGCGCTCCGACGGCACTTCGTAGACCCGCCGGAACGACGGCTGCGACACCCGTTCGTCGGCGAGCGTCACGAAGCGGGTGACGCCCGGCATCTCGGGATCGCGCGCCCGCTTGCGCTCGCCGGGCTCGGCCCGTCGCGGCACGCGGCCATAGGTGTCGAGCGCCATGTCGCGCACCGCCGTCGCCTCGACGTCGCCGGCCACCACCAGGATGGCGTTGTTGGGGGTGTAGAAGCGGTCGTAGTAGGCGAAGGCGTCGGCGGCGGTCAGCTTCTCGACCTCGTGCTTCCAGCCGATCACCGGGATCCGATACGGGTGGTTGCGGAAGAGGGCCGCGTCGACCGCTTCGGAGAGCTGGGCGGACGGATCGTTGTCGGTGCGCATCGAGCGCTCCTCCAACACCACCTTCAGCTCCGGCTCCGCCACCTTGGGCTCGAAGGCCAGATTCTGCATGCGGTCGGCCTCGAGCCGCATCATCGCGGCGAGGTGCTCCTTGGCCACCCGCTGGTAATAGGCGGTGTAGTCGTAGGAGGTGAAGGCGTTCTCCTGCCCGCCGATCTCGGCGACCTTCTTGGAGAAGGCCCCTTCCGGATTGTCCTTGGTGCCCTTGAACATCAGGTGTTCGAGATAGTGGGCGATGCCCGACTTGCCGGCCGGTTCGTCGGCCGATCCGGCGCGATACCACACCATGTGGGTGACGACCGGGGCGCGATGGTCGGGGATCACCACAACGCTCAACCCGTTGGGCAGCGTGAAGGTGGAGACCGCCGCGCCGATCACCGGAGCCGGCGTCGCCGGCGCTTCGGCGAAGGCCGAGCCCGGCAGGGCGAGGAAGACGGCGAGCCCCGAGAGGAGCGCCAGACGGGTGAGCCGTGAAGCGGTGGATCGACGGTGCAAGTACCCTTCCTCCCGGTGAGGCGTCCTTCGAACGGATCGGCGCCGCCACTCGGCGCGCGCGACCGCGCGTGGCCCGGCGGAATCGGACCGCCGGACGTTCCTGTCGGATGGATATGGCGAAATTCCGTCGCCGGTCGAGAGGCGACCGCTGGAACCCGAGATCACGCCCGCGTCGCCGGCGTCGTCCGACCGCGGCCGATCAGAGCGGCCACCACCCCGGCTTCCACGACGACTTCTCTTCCGGCGCCGCGACCGGCGCATTGGGCGACGGCTTGCGATAGGCGTCCGGCGGTTCGATCAGGGTGCGACGCCCGGTCGGGTTCTCGGCCCGCTTGATCGCGTCGGCGTTGACCTGACCCTGGCCCTTCATCTCGTCGGGCGACAGCCTGCGGCCCGGGTTGGGGTCGTAGCGGTCGACCTTGCCGGCGCCGGGGATGGCGTAGCGCGCCAACTGCTCCGGCGTCATGATCTTGCCGTCCTTGCCCGGCTGATCGGTCTCCATCGCCGCGCGGCGCTGCTCCTCGGCGACGTCCTCCGGATTGCGCGGGAAGCTCGCCGGCGTCGCCGACTTGCCGTCGACCGGCGCCCTGAGATCGCGCTTCGGCGGCACCACCAGGGGCGCGCGCGGCCGGAATTCGATCGGCTTCTCGTGCGGATCGATGGCCCCGAGACTGGTCATCACGCCCTTCACCAGATTGGTGTCGGGCGCACCGGTGTCGGAGCCCTCCTCGACGAAGCCGTCGGTGGAACTGGCGCAGCCGGAGAGGAGGCCCGCGAGGATCACGATCGCCAGGGCGCTCGGCGCCGTCTTCAGGGACTTCGTCGTCACGGAGCCACGTCTCCTCGCCGGATCCGGCGAACCCTCGCCGACCGACGCTCGATGCGAAAGAATGAAACCACCGGCCGAAGAGGTTTCGGCCGCCGGATGCGCCTCAGGAAGACCCGGACTTTGTGGCATCCTTGGGACCGGAGACCACGGAGTCATACAGGAGGCCGGCGACCCCGACAACGATCCAGACGTCGGCGAGGTTGAAGACGTACCAGGAGCGCGACCGATCCGGCAGGAAGAGGTGGGCGAAGTCGATCACCGCCCCCCAACACGCCCGGTCGACGGCATTGCCCACCGCGCCGCCGACGACGAGGCCGAGCGACACCGCGAGCAGGCGGCTTTCGGCCCGCGCCATCCACACCGTGAGCAGGATCGTCGCCACCACCGAGAAACCGACGAGCAGCCAGCGCCCGAGGTCGCTCTCCGCCTGGAAGAAGCCGTAGGAGATGCCGTAGTTCCAGATGAGGCGCAGCTCGGCGAAGGGCGCAAGCCCGATCGGCCCGGTCTCGCCGAGCCGAACCCCGAGCAGCAACCACAGCTTGGAGGCCTGATCGGCGATCAGTCCGAGGACCGCGACGATCAGGCCGAGCCGGAACGGCGAGAGACCCCTCATGCCGCGCCCCGCGCCCGCCACTCCCTGAGCGCCGCCGCGTCGCGCGCCGAGACGTCCGGGAACTCCGGATCGGAGCCGACGTCCGGGACGATCCGCCAGGAGCGGGCGCACTTCGGCCCCTCGGCCTTCCGCGGCACCACCGCGACGCCGGCGACGTCGTAGAGGCGGAAGGCCTCTTGCGGCCCTTCCTCGGCGGTGACGGTGATGGCCGAGGTGATCGCCACCTCGGCGAGATCGACACCCTGAAGGGCGGCGATCAGCTCGACGTCGGTGACGTGGACGATCGGCGCCGCCTCGAGGCTGGAGCCGATGCGCTTCGCCGCCCGTTCGAGCTCGAGCGCCCCGGTGACGACGCGACGGACGTCGCGCACCTTGGCCCACTTGGCCGCCAGTGCCTCGTTCTTCCACCCGGCCGGAAGTTCGGGGAAGAGCTCGAGATGGATCGAGCCGGACCCCGGATGAGCGTGACCCCACGCCTCTTCCATGGTGAAGGGCACCATCGGCGCCAGCCACTTGGCGATCGCGTCGAAGAGATGCGCCACCACGCAGAGCGCCGACCGCCGCTTTACCGACGACCGCGGCTCGCAGTAGAGCGCGTCCTTGCGGACGTCGAAGTAGAAGGCCGAGAGATCGACGACCATGAAGTTGAGGATCGCGCCGACGACACGCTTGAAGTCGTACTCGGCGTAGCCCGCCTTCACCGTCTCGCCGACCTCGGCGAGCCGATGCAGCATCAGCCGCTCGAGCTCGGGCATCTCGGCGAACGCCGGATCGAGCGCCGCGTCGTGATGGGCGAGTGTGCCGAGCATCCAGCGGATGGTGTTCCTGAGCTTGCGATAGGCCTCGACGTTGGTCTGGAGGATCTCCTTGCCGATGCGCAGATCGTCGGCATAGTCGGAGGTCATCACCCACAGACGCAGGATGTCGGCGCCCGACTGCTTGATCACGTCCTGCGGGCTGACGATGTTGCCGAGCGACTTCGACATCTTGCGGCCGTCCTCGGCCATGACGAAGCCGTGGGTCAGCACCGAGTCGTAGGGAGCCCGCCCGTTGGTGCCGCAGCTCTCGAGCAGCGAGGAATGGAACCAGCCGCGATGCTGGTCCGAGCCCTCGAGATACATGTCCGCCGGCCACTTCAGATCCGGACGCTTGCGCAGGCAGAAGGCGTGGGTCGAGCCCGAATCGAACCAGACGTCGAGGATGTCGGTGACCTGCTCCCAGTCGGCGAGATCCTCGACCAGCCCGCCGAGGAAGCGCTCCTTGGCGCCCGCCTCGTACCAGGCGTCGGCGCCGTGGGCGACGAAGGCGTTGTGGACGCGCTTCATCAACTCCTCGCTCTTCGCGAAGGTCGGCCCCGGCGCCAGCTCGTGGGTCTTGGCGTGACGGAACACCGCGATCGGCACGCCCCAGGCGCGCTGACGCGACACCACCCAGTCGGGGCGGTTGGCGATCATGCCGTTGAGGCGGTTCTGGCCGGCGGCGGGGTAGAAGGTGGTGTCGCCGATCGCCTTCAGCGCCCGGGCGCGAAGGGTGTCGCCCTGGCCGTCGATGTCGCGGTCCATGTGGATGAACCACTGCGGCGTGTTGCGGAAGATCACCGGCTTCTTGGAGCGCCAGGAGTGCGGATACTGGTGCTTGAGTCGGCCACGGCCGATCAGCGCCCCGGCTTCCACCAGCGCCGCGATGACCCGGGCATTGGCGTCGCCCTTCTCGCCCTTGTCGTCGATGACCCGGGCGCCGGGGAAGCCGGGGGCGTCCTCGGTGTAGAAGCCGCCGTCGTCGACCGGGAACGGGATCTCGGTGGAGATGCCGCGCTTCTCGAGCTCGCGAGCGTGGCTGGTCCAAGCCTCGAAGTCCTCGCGGCCGTGGGACGGCGCGGTGTGGACGAAGCCGGTGCCGGAATCGTCGGTGACGTGATCGCCGTCGAGCATCGGGACGACGAAGCCGTAGCCGAGATGAGCGAGCGGGTGGGCGAGGGCCAGTTTCGCCAGCGTGCTGCCCGGCACGTCGCAGACCTTCTCGAAGGCGTCCACTTTGGCGGCCTTCATCACCTCCTCGGCGAGCTTGTCGGCGAGGATCAACAGGTCGCCGACCTTCGCCCAGTTCTCCGATGGCGCCGCCGTGACCCGGTAGAGGCCGTAGGCGATGCGCGACGAGAAGGCGACGGCGCGGTTGCCGGGGATGGTCCACGGCGTGGTCGTCCAGATCACCACCGAGGCGCCGGCGAGATCACCCTCGGTCGTCACCGGGAACTTCACGAAGATCGTATCCGACGTGTGGTCCTGGTACTCGACCTCGGCTTCGGCCAGCGCGGTGCGCTCGACCACCGACCACATCACCGGCTTCGAGCCGCGATAGAGCTGGCCGGTCAGCGCGAACTTCTGCAGCTCGACGGCGATCACCGCCTCGGCCTCGTAGGCCATGGTGAGATAGGGGTCGCGGAAGTCGCCGATCACGCCGAGGCGCTGGAACTCGGCCGACTGCACGCCCACCCAATGCTCGGCGAAGGCGCGGCATTCGGCGCGGAACTCGGTCTTCGGCACCTCGTCCTTGTTCTTGCCCGCGGCGCGATACTTCTCCTCGATCTTCCACTCGATCGGCAGGCCGTGGCAGTCCCAACCCGGCACGTAGTTAGTGTCGAACCCTTCCATCTGCTTCTGGCGGGTGATGACGTCCTTGAGGATCTTGTTCAGCGCGTGGCCGATGTGGAGATGGCCGTTGGCGTAGGGAGGGCCGTCGTGGAGCACGAACTTCGGCTTGCCCGCGGCCTTGGCGCGCAGGGCGGCGTAGAGGTCGTCCTTCTCCCACTTCGCCAGGATCTCCGGCTCGCGCTGCGGCAGGCCGGCGCGCATCGGGAACTCGGTCACCGGCAGGAAGAGGGTCTTGGAATAGTCGACGGGTTCGGCGGTCATTGGGGTATCCGACATCGGGGGAAATCGAAGGAGGGGTCGGCCGGTTCCGGCGCCACCCGCAGGGGTCTCGGCGCTCGAGCCGCGACGCCGGTCCGGCGTGGGCGAGCGGAGGTGTTCCCGGATCCGGCGGTCGCGCTCAGGCGCGCGCGCTCGGAGCCGGGCCGATAATTCGCGTCGTCTGGGCGCGCACGGCGAGATGGCTCGCCGGATCGGTCGACCGAGGTGTCATGGGCGCCGTTTCTAACAGGAGACGCGCCGCGGCGGAAGGCGGAAAGACGGCCTTCTCGCCCCCGCCGTCATTCGAGCGGCGGCAACTCGCGCGCCCGTCCACGCAGCCGCTCGCGATGCACGATGTAGAGCCCGGACGCCATGATCAGGGCGATGCCGCCCCAGGTCGGCCCGTCGGGGAAATCGCCGAAGACCAGATAGCCGAGGATCGTCGCCGAGACGATCTCGAGATAGCCGAACGGCGCCAGCACCGCCGCCGGAGCGAATTCGAACGCCTTGACGATCATCCCGTGGGTGAAGAACGACAACCCGCCGATGCCGAAGAACCACACCCAGGACAGCCCCGACGGCATCACCACCGGCCGCGACAGCCAACCGGCACTCGACGCCGCGACGAGGGCCAGCGCCAGCGCCCCGGTTCCGACGAGCCCGGTGACGAACTGGATCGCCGTCAGGCTGCCCTGTCCCGACAACCGCCGGGTCATGACGTGATAGCCGGCGAAGGTGAAGGCGGCGCCGAGCGGCAGGAAGGCGGTGGCGCCGAAGGCCTCGAAACTCGGGCGGATGATCATCAACGTGCCGAGGAAGCCGACGCCGCAGGCCGCCCAGCGCCGCCAGCCCACCGTCTCGCCGAGCAGCCACGGCGACACCGCGGTGAGGATCATCGGCTCGGCGAAGGCGATGGCGAGCGCATCGGTGAGCGGCATGGTCGCCAGAGCCGAGAAGAACATCAGCGAGGTGGCGGCGAGGAACAGGCCGCGCAGCAGGTGCCCCGGCAGGTTCGGCGGGATCAGCCGCCGCCCTTCGCCGACCGCGATGCCGAAGATCGTCGCCACCACGAACTGCCCGACGAAGCGGCCGAAGGCCACCTCGAGCGCCGGCATCTCGGCGGTCAGCAGCTTGGCGAGCACGTCCATCGACGGCACGATCAGCATGGCGATCGTCATGATGCCGATGCCGCGCACGATCGTCGCGGATCGCTCGGTGGCGGTCTGCCCCGGTGTGCTCATCGGCCGAGCTCGCCGAGCGCCCGGTCGAGCGCCGACCCCGGCCCGATCGAGGTGAGCACCGCCCGCGCCTCGGCGCAGTCGATGCGCATCTGCGCCAAGAGCCCGTCGAGCGAGGCGAATTTCGCCTCGTCGCGCAGATGCGAGACGAAGGTCACGTCGGCGGTCTTGCCGTAGAGATCGCCGGAGAAGTCGAGGACATGGGTCTCCAGCACCGGCGCACCGTTGTCGAACTGCGGCCGCCGGCCCCAGTTGGCGGCGCCGAGATGCGTCACCCCGTCGACCGTGAAGGTGACGGCATAGACCCCGTGCTTCAGCCGGCAGTCGTCGGAGAGCCGCATGTTGGCGGTGGGGAAGCCGAGGTCGCGCCCGCGCCGGTCGCCGCCGACGATCGTCCCCTCGACGAACCAACGGTAGCCGAGCAGCCCCGACGCCTCGGCCAGATCGCCCGCCTCGAGCGCCGCCCGGATCCGGCTCGAGGACACGAGCCCGCCGTCCTCGGCGAGATGCGGCTCGACCACGTCGACCCCGAAGCCGCGCTTCAGCCCGGCCTCCGACAGGAAGGCCGGCGTGCCGCCGCGCCCCTTGCCGAAGTGAAAGTCCCAGCCGATGGTCGCGTTCGCGAGCCCGAGCCCGTCGATCAGCACCCGCTCGACGAAGTCCTCGGCCGACAGCCCGGCGAGATCGCGGTCGAAGGTCGCCACCACCAGCCCGTCGAGACCGAGCGCCGCGGCGAGCCGCGCCTTGGCCGCCGGCGGGGTCAGCCGGAACACCGGCCGGTCGGGCGCGAACAGCGAGCGCGGATGCGGCTCGAAGGTCAGCGCGATCGCCGGTCGCCCCTCCGCCCGCGCCCGGTCGAGCGTCGCGCCGAGCACCGACTGGTGGCCGCGATGCATGCCGTCGAAATTGCCGATGGCGACGTGCGCCCCGCGCAGGTCCGCAGGCAGGCCGTCGCCGAGGGCGATCGACCGGAACGACGGAGGGCGCGACGACAGGGGTTCGGACATCGGCGAAACGTGGCAGAGGCGAGGGGAGGAGACGGCGCAGCCGCCGAACGAGCCGCGACCCTGCCCGAGCCGGGCCGGCGCGGTCAAGTCCGACCGGCGCAGTCCTCCTCTGTCCCTCGGCGGGCGGCATGGGTTTCGCGCCACGGTTTCCGGTCGGCGCGGGCGGGCCGGGATGGTCCGTTCGCCGGCGATCTCCACGCCCGATCCCGCGCCGGCGGGGAACTTCGAGAAGGACCGGCGTCGCCGCAACGTCCTTTACTCGTTCTCGTCTCGTCGGAATTTCAAGAAATACTGTGTCTTCGTCCGTCGAGCGATGATGAATTCGATGGGATCGCGCATGAAAATTCGTCTTCGACAGAATTTCGTGTGTTTCTCGATCGCGGAATTGAGATTTCATTTACCCAAATCGATCGATGTTTCAAGAAGTCGGTAACCACGCGAAGATGGTTTCGATGCCTTTTTGAAGACACTTGCGCCATTAACCGAATGTTCGATTCTCGGCGCTAGATTGTCACTTGGGCTCCGGGAAGGGCCGGGACCGCGAAGCGATCTCCGGCACTTCGCCGGGATGGACACAAGGAAGCGACTCGACAGGGGACGTCGCAGCCCGTTTCGGAGTACGAACTCATGGCGCTGGATCTCTCGATGCCGGTTCTCGTGGTCGACGACTACAAGACGATGATCCGCATCATCCGCAATCTTCTCAAGCAGCTCGGCTTCGACGACGTCGACGAGGCCTCCGACGGCACCGAGGCCCTCGGCAAGATGAAGGAGCGCCGCTACGGCCTCGTCATCTCCGACTGGAACATGGAGCCGATGACCGGCTACGAGCTGCTCAAGCACGTCCGGGCCGACTCCAGCCTGACCAAGACCCCCTTCATCATGGTGACGGCCGAGTCCAAGACCGAGAACGTCATCGCCGCCAAGAAGGCCGGCGTGAACAACTACATCGTCAAGCCGTTCAACGCTCAGACGCTGAAGGGCAAGATCGAAGCGGTCTTCTCCGACTGATCGGATCGGACGGCAACGGAGGCCGGCGACGAATGGGGATCGTCGTCGGTCGAGATCCACACAGGGGACGAACATCATGGCTCCGGGTCCGGAGCAGCTGACGCACATCGTCGATTTCCTCCGGCGCGAGAGACGCGATCTCTCCCTGGACGACGTCATGGTCCTCGCCGAACGGATGGCGGCGACCCTCGACGAGACGGTGGCTCGCGTCGATACGCTGCTGCACGACGAATTCCGCGCGATCGTCGGTGAGATCGCCGCCCTTCGCCGCGAGATCGGTGGCCTGCGCACCGATCACATGCGCTTCGAGCGCATTCCCGAGGCCGGCCTCGAACTCGACGCGGTGGTCGAGGCGACCGAGACCGCGACCGTCGCCATCATGGAGGCGGCCGAAGAGATCATGTCGGCCGACGCCACCGACCCGGACGCCTACAAGGCGCTGGTCGACGACAAGATGATCGTCATCTTCGAGGCCTGTTCCTTCCAGGACATCACCGGCCAGCGCATCCGCAAGGTCGTGCGCACCCTCTCCTGGATCGAAGAGCGGCTCGGCCGGCTGACCCATACGCTGAAGATCGAGAGTTCCGAGGGCCACGAGACCGAGACCGAAGAGGAGCGTCGCCGCCGCGAGCTGATCCTCCACGGGCCGCAGATGAAGGGCGCGGGCGTCAGTCAGGACTTCGTCGACGACGTCTTCAACACGTCCAATCAGGACGACATCGACAAGCTCTTCGGCTGATCCGACACCGCATCGAAACACGACGAAGCCGTCCGGACACCCTCCGGGCGGCTTCGTCGTGTTTCATGCGGATCGGAGCATATCGGTTCAGCGCGCCGCCGTGCCGGGCACGATGCGGATGCCGGGGCGCGGCGTCTCGGCCTCGGCCGCTCCGGCGCCGACCGGGCGCGGCAGCGGCTTCGCCGCCGGCCGAGCGGGAGCGGCCGGGCGCGGCATCGCCGCCGCGCGCGTCTCGCCGGTCGGCGGCGTCTTGATCGGCGCGGCGGGAGCCGTCGGTTTGGCCGGCGCGGAGGGCGCCGTCGCCTTGGTCGGCGTCGCCCGCTTCGGTTCGCTCGACTGCAACACCTCCGCCCGGACCGGCCGTGGCGGCGCGAAGAGATAGCCCTGGCCGTACTTCACCCCGAAGTCGAGCACGTCGACGACGTCGGCCTCGCGCTCGACGTGATCGGCGATCAGTTCCATGCCGAAGCGCTGGAAATAGTCGGCGAGATCGGCCTGATGGATGTCGCTGCCGAGATCTCCCGCCCGACCGAGCAGCCGGTCGGTGGTGATCTTGACGTATTTGAAGCCGAGATCGGCGAGGTTCTGGAAGCTGATCTTGAGGTCGGCGACGTGATCGATCGAGAAGCGGAAGCCGAGCCCGCGCAACAGCCGCAGCCCTTCGGTCTCGATCGGCCCGATGGCCCGCACCGAGGCCTGCGAGAACTCGAGCACCAGCATGTCGCAGAGATCGCGATTGGCCTCGAGCAGCCGCACGAAGTCTTCGAAGAAGGCACCGTCGGCGAGGCTGGCCGGCGACAGGTTGAGGAAGACGCCGACCTCCTTGGAGCGCGTCGCCAACCGCCGGAGGATCTGCACCGACTTCAGCAGGATCTGTTGATCGATGGTGGCGACGTAGCCGCCGGCCTCCGCCACCGGGATGTAGTCGGAGGGGTGGATCGTCTCCCCGTCCTCGGCCCTGAGCCGCGTCAGGCACTCGTAGAAACGCACCTTGCGCTGCGGCAGCGTCACGATCGGCTGAAGATGCAGGTCGATCCGCTCGGCGTCGATGGCGTTGCGCACCACCGCGAGGAAACCGTCGGCGTCGAGATGGGCGAAGCGATCCGGCACCAGCGGCGAGCCGTTCTCCGCCCGGGCCGGCAGCGCCGGCTTGCGGGCACCGCCGACGGCCTCGCGCGGCTCCGGCCGGCGCGCCGCCGCGGTCCGCATCTCGGCGACCTGCACCTCGAGGTCTGCGACCGTCTCGATCACCTGCCGGGTCAGCGTGCCGATCACCTCGACCTCGGCGACGACCTGGTCGATGTCGTCGCGGCTGCGTCGCGAGCCGCCGTCCTCGACCGCCCCGAGCCGCCGCTCGACGGCGACGATCTCGCCCTCCATCTCGGTCATCCGCCGCGCCATCGCCGCCATCTGCGCCAGCGTCTCGCTCTGCGCCCGGCGCCGCAGCGCATCGAGCCGCAGGAGCACCAGCAGTCCGAGCACGCAGGCCGAGAACAGCGCCGCCATCCGACCGCTCGCGTCGAACTGGTGGTAGGCGACCACCCCGGCCGAGGCGGCGACGACCGGAATGCAGATCGCGATGAACAGGTCGGCGAAGCGGCGCATGGGTCGACTCTGGAGTGCGCGATCGCGATTCGGGCGCGCGATCGGCACGGGACGTTCGCGCCACCATGCCTGATTCACCTCCGCGTGGCCAAGCGATCCGCCGCCGCGATGCCGTGCTCCCGTCGTTTATCCACGGGGTTGGCGGCGCCCGGGTCGCGCAGAGGTGATCGCGGCCGCCGCCGCTGCGCCTTGACCCCACCCCGGCGCCCTCCCCAAATGCCGCCCGAGACCATGTTGCGGAAGGATCGTCCGATGATCACCCTCACCGTCGAAGGCATGACCTGCCAGGGCTGCGTCGCCAGCGTCGAGACCGCGTTGAAGAAGGCCGATCCGGCCGCGAAGGTCGCGATCGACTTGGAATCCGGGCGCGTCGACATCGACGGTGCCCTGAGCTTCGAGGCGGCGAAGGACGTCGTCGAGGCGTCCGGCTTCGACGTGAAGCTCTGACGACGCGCCGGCGACGGTGTCGCGGTTGCGTCCCCCCGCCGACGGTGGCATGACGGCCGGGACCCGTCCTCCCCGGAGCGCCGCCGCCGATGTCCTTCGTCCGTCTCTATGTTCGCGCCCTCGGGCTGGTCGGCCCCGACAAGGGGCTCGCCGCCGGCCTCGCCTTTTCCGGCATCGTGCTCGCCTTCCTCGGCTTCGCCGAGCCGATCCTGTTCGGCAAGGTGGTCGACGCGCTGACCAAGGAGCAGCCGGCGATGGGCCTCGTCGGCCTGTGGGCCGGGCTCGGCTTCATCGGCATCGCCGCCGGCATCTTCGTCTCGCTCCACGCCGACCGCCTCGCCCATCGCCGTCGGCTCGAGGTGATGAAGAACTTCTTCGAGCACGTCGTCCAACTGCCGGCGTCGTTCCATTCCGACGAGCAGTCGGGCCGGCTGATCTCGGTGATGCTGCGCGGCACCGATCACCTGTTCTCGCTGCTGCTCTCGGTCTTCCGCGACAACCTCACCGCTTTCGTCATGCTCCTGGTGATGATGCCGGTGGCGGTGTGGATCAACTGGCGCATGGGGCTGCTGCTGGTCGGTCTGATGGTCGTCTACACGGTCCTGTCGGCGATCGTGGTGCGCCGCACCCACTTCGGCCAGCAGCGCGCCGAGGCCTATCACTCCGAACTCTCCGGCCGCGTCGTCGACGTCATCGGCAACGTCGGCGTGGTGCAGTCCTTCACCCGCCTCCAGGAGGAGGCGCGCGCCCTCCAGCAGATCATGGGCAACCTGATCGCGGCGCAGTTCCCGGTGCTGAACTGGTGGGCGCTGGCGTCGATCCTGACCCGCGCCGCGGCGACCATCACCGTCGTCTCGCTCTTCGCCCTCGGCACCTCGCTGCACGCCCAGGGTAAGATCACCGTCGGCGAGATCGTCTCCTTCGTCGGCTTCGCCACCATGCTGATCGGCCGGCTCGACCAGCTCACCCACTTCCTGTCGAGCCTGGTCTTCGACGCCGCCGGCATGCGCCAGTTCTTCGACGTGCTCGATCACACCACCACCCTGGTGGAGAAGCCCGGCGCCCCGGCACTGAAGGTCGCCGGCGGACGCGTCGTCTTCGACGCCGTCACCTTCCGCTATCCCAACTCGAACTCCGGCATCTTCGACGTCTCCTTCGTCGTCGAGCCCGGCAAGACCATCGCCATCGTCGGCCCGACCGGTTCGGGCAAGTCGACCGCCCTCGCCCTGCTCCAACGCGCCCGCGATCCGCAGAGCGGTGCGATCACCATCGACGGCCAGGATCTGCGCGACGTGACGATCGACTCGATCCGCCGCTCGATCGGCGTCGTCTTCCAGGATCCCGGCCTCTTCGACCGCTCGATCGCCGAGAACCTGCGCATCGGCAAGCCCGACGCCACCGACGCGGAGATCCGCGAGGCCGCCCGCCTCGCCGAGGCCGAGGGCTTCATCGAGGGCAAGTCGGCCGGCTACGACACCCGCGCCGGCGAACGCGGCCGCGGCCTCTCCGGCGGCGAACGCCAGCGCCTCGCCATCGCCCGCGCCGTGCTCAAGAACGCCCCGATCCTCATCCTCGACGAGGCGACCTCGGCCCTCGACAACGAGACCGAGCTGAAGATCAAGCGGGCGCTCGACAAGCTCGCCCGCGACCGCACCACCTTCGTCATCGCCCACCGCCTCTCCACCGTCCGCTCCGCCGACGAGATCCTCTACATGGAGGCCGGCCGCATCGTGGAATCCGGGCGCTTCGACGATCTCGTGGCCCGGGGCGGCCGCTTCGCCGCCCTCGTCGCCGCCGGCGAACTCACCGACGAGGAAGAGGAAGACGGCGCGACGTCGCCGGGCTGACACCCGCGTCGATCGTTCGAATTCGAACGATCGACGGAACCCGATCTCGAGGACTTTTCGTCAGGATGGATCCACGTGCCGCGTCCGTCGCGGAGCCCGTCGACCATCGATCTCGGACAGTCCATGGCCAGCACCACTTCCGTCTCGACCTCTCCCTTCGGCGCCGACGGCGACGTCGGGCTCGGCGCCTTCGTCGCCACCTCCGTCGATCGCGACGACTGGCGCGCCGTGCCGATCCCGCCCGAGTGGATCGTCGAGGGCCGCCCCTTCGCCCGCTGCGTGCCCATCGCCCGCGGCCGCGACGATCTCGCCTCGACGACGCTGTGGGACTGCACCGCCGGCACCTTCCACTGGTCCTTCGGCTGGGACGAGACGGTCCATGTTCTCGACGGCGCCGTCGAGGTGACGTTGCCCGACGGCGCGGTCCACCGCCTGATCGCCGGTTCGGTCGCCTTCTTCCCCGCCGGTTCGACCGCGCTGTGGAAGGTCGAGGGCCACGTCCGCAAGCTCGCCGTCTGCCGGCGCGCCGTGCCGGCCCCGGTCGCCGCCGCCCTCGCCTGGGCGGGCGCCGGCAAGCAGGCGCTCCGCCGTCTGCGCGTCGAGCCGGTCGATCTCCTCGCCGCCGCCTTCGCAGGGCTGCACCGCCGCCTCGCCGTCGCCGCGGCGCTGACCCTGTGGGTCGGCCTCGACTTCGTCCTCGACGTCATCTGAGGCCGCCGGCCGCCCCCGGGTCGAATGGGTCGCGGATCGGAGGCACCGACGGATTTCCGCCGTCTTCACCTTTCGGCGACGACCACGCCGCGGCCCTCCTTGACAGCGCGTCGCCGCGTCCCTATCTCGGCATCGGTCCTCTGGCACTCGCGTCCGGTGAGTGCCAGCAGGTATGATTTCCCGGTCCGCCCGGATCCCCGCCGTCCCGTCGAGGGGGGTGGGGGAGGGGGCTCGGACCATCAGACCCGCCACCCGAGGAAAACCAAATGGCCACGTCCTTCCGTCCGCTGCACGACCGCGTCGTCGTCGAGCGCATCGAAGCCGAGCAGAAGACCGCCGGCGGCATCATCATCCCCGACACCGCCAAGGAAAAGCCCCAGGAGGGCAAGGTCCTGGCCGTCGGCCCCGGCGCCCGCGACGACGCCGGCAAGCTCGTTCCCCTCGACGTCAAGGTCGGCGACAAGGTGCTGTTCGGCAAGTGGTCGGGCACCGAAGTCAAGATCGACGGCAAGGATCTCCTCATCATGAAGGAGAGCGACATCATGGGCATCGTCGGCTGATCGACGCGCCCCGCGACGGATCCCGTCCGGCCCGGCCGTGACGGATCCGCTTCGTCTCACCCGGAGAGCGACATCCGATGCTCGGAACCCCCGGCAACCCGATCGTCACCGAGGAATGGCAAGGCGCCATCGTCCTCGTCGTCGGGATCGTGGTGGTCGCTCTCATCCACCGCTACGTCAAGAGTAGGGTCGCGCGCGAGAGATCTCGCGATCGCGACGACTGAGGAGCAAGCTCAATGGCTGCCAAGGACGTGAAGTTCTCCGCCGATGCGCGCGACCGCATGCTGCGCGGCGTCGACATCCTCGCCAACGCCGTCAAGGTGACGCTCGGCCCCAAGGGCCGCAACGTCGTCATCGACAAGTCGTTCGGCGCCCCGCGCATCACCAAGGACGGCGTCACCGTCGCCAAGGAGATCGAGCTCGAGGACAAGTTCGAGAACATGGGCGCCCAGATGGTGCGCGAAGTGGCCTCGAAGACCGCCGACCTCGCCGGTGACGGCACCACCACCGCGACCGTTCTCGCCCAGTCGATCGTCCGCGAGGGCGCCAAGTCGGTCGCCGCCGGCATGAACCCGATGGATCTGAAGCGCGGCATCGAGATGGCCACCATCGCCGCGGTCAAGGACCTCGAGGGCCGCTCGAAGAAGATCAAGACCTCGGCCGAGGTCGCTCAGGTCGGCACCATCTCGGCCAACGGCGAGAAGGCCATCGGCGAGATGATCGCCGAGGCGATGCAGAAGGTCGGCAACGAGGGTGTCATCACCGTCGAGGAGGCCAAGACCGCCGAGACCGAGCTCGACGTCGTCGAAGGCATGCAGTTCGACCGCGGCTACCTGTCGCCCTACTTCATCACCAACGCCGACAAGATGATCGCGGAGCTCGAGGACCCCTACATCCTCATCCACGAGAAGAAGCTGTCGAACCTGCAGGCGATGCTGCCGGTGCTCGAGGCGGTGGTGCAGACCTCCAAGCCGCTGATCATCATCGCCGAGGACGTCGAGGGCGAGGCGCTCGCCACCCTCGTCGTCAACAAGCTGCGCGGTGGCCTGAAGATCGCCGCCGTCAAGGCGCCGGGCTTCGGTGATCGCCGCAAGGCGA
>ERZ1645187.880-NODE-880-length-28903-cov-6.090717_pt1 | contig 28903 bp, 24 predicted proteins | sample MGYA00575352_ERZ1645187 | MGnify/ENA primary metagenome ERZ1645187 (study PRJEB40837, sample SAMN11349314) | freshwater sediment metagenome | isolation source: river sediment | host: Sediment | place: India: Wazaribad , New Delhi | collected 2017-02-21 ...
AGCACCTGACCGGCGCGGGCGAGACGCTTTCCGGCCGGCTGATGCTGTTCAACGCGCTGGGCGCGGAGACGCGGGTGATCCGCGTCCGGCCGCGTGCCGATTGCCCCTGTTGCGGCGGCGCGACTTTGCGATCCCTCACTCCGGGATCAGCAGAAAATCCGCCAGCGTGATGCTGTTGACCGCCACATCCTCGATCAGCAGTTGCCCGTCCAGCAGGGTTACCGTGGCATCGCCACCGGCATAATGCACGTTGATATTGGTGCTGGAGCCGTCGGGCACATGGACCAGAAACCGGTCCTCGCCCGGCGTGAAGCCTGTCACCCGGTCCGTGCCAAAGCCCGCCCGCAGCACGATCCGGTCGACGCCAAGGCCAAGATAAAGGCTGTCATTGCCGCCGCCGCCTTCCAGCGTGTCATTGCCAGCGCCTCCGCCCAGCAGGTCCGCGCCCAAGCCCCCCAGCAGCACGTCATTGCCGTCATTGCCCATCACGGTGTCATTGGCATTTCCGCCATCCAGCTGATCGGCACCCGTCCCGCCATATAGCGAGTCTGCCCCTGCCTCGCCGAAAAGCCGGTCATTGCCATCATGCCCCGAGACGAGATCGCCCTGATCGCCCCCCAGCAACCGATCATGCCCCAGCCCGCCAAAGATCCGGTCGGCCCCGGTCTGGCCAAACAGCGTGTCGTTGCCCGCACCACCCGAGACGGTATCGGCCCCTGCCGCTGACCAGAGGTAATCGGCCCAGTCTGATCCCACCATGCTGTCGTTGCCCGCAAAGGCCGCGCGCAACAGTGCCAGATCATCGTCGCGGGCCACGCTGCGATGCGCCTGCTGCCAGGCCACCGCGCTGATCGAAACGTCCGTGACTTTGCGGGTTATGGCAATCGCGCTCATGTCCGCAGTGCCTCTGGCGTGATAATCGGTCAGCCGTGTGAAAGTGCCCCCGGTCAAGGTGCCCGCCACGCGGGTTATGTTGGTGCCGACATAGCCGCTTTCGACATATTCGAAGGGATCGCCCACCAGGATATTGTCGCGCAGGGTCCAACTGCCCGGCGTGCCCGCCTGGATGGTTTGCCGGTCTGCCGCCACAAGGCGGGCGTGCAGGTCGAAAGTGCGGAAGTCGGTTGCGATGTAATATCTCGCGGTCGCCATGGTCTGCCTCCCCAAGACGGCGGCCGATACCGCCCCCCGGCATCCGGCCCCGATGCAAGGCAGACGTTGCTTGCGACAGGCAAGTCACACAATGACCTGCGTCAAGAAACCGACAGTCCCGCCGGAAATCGGTCAAAAGTTGAGTTCTGGCCAGCAAGGGGAGACGCGTTTACCTTCTCGGCCAGCATGCGGCGCCGCTTCTGGCTGTCGTCGCGGCGCAGGCGGAAAAAGGCCACAAGCGCCCCGCCGACACGGATTGGCTGAAAACCTAACCAAAACCGGCAACCGGATTCTGGATTTTCGGGCATACTGGACAAAACGCGAAGGGAAGCCGCCATGAGCCAAGCCTGGAAGACGATCTGCCTCGAAAGCCTGGCCGATGAGGCCGCGCTGATCCGCGACCGCGTGGCTGAGGCGGCCCTTTCGGCCGAGGCCCGCGCGGCCGTGGTGGCCAGGGGCGCCGACCTCGTGACCCGCATCCGCAAGGGGGGCAAACCCGGGCTGATGGAGGTGTTTCTGGCTGAGTATGGCCTCTCGACCGACGAAGGCATCGCGCTGATGTGTCTGGCCGAGGCGCTGCTGCGCGTGCCGGATGCCGAGACGATGGATGCGTTGATTGAGGACAAGATCGCGCCTTCGGACTGGGGCCGGCACCTGGGCAAATCGGCCTCAAGCCTTGTCAACGCCTCGACCTGGGCGCTGATGCTGACCGGCAAGGTGCTGGACGACCGCGAGCCGGGTGTGGTCGGCCATTTGCGCGCCGCCGTGAAGCGCCTGGGCGAGCCGGTGATTCGCACGGCCGTGGGCCGCGCGATGAAAGAGATGGGCCGCCAGTTCGTGCTGGGCGAGACCATCGACGCCGCGATGAAGCGCGCGCAAGAGCTTGAGGCGCTGGGCTATACCTACAGCTATGATATGCTGGGCGAGGCCGCACGCACCGAGGCTGACGCCCGCCGCTATCATCTGGCCTATTCCAAGGCGATCACCGCGATTGCGGGCGCCGCAACCAAGGGCGACATCCGCCGCAATCCCGGCATCTCGGTCAAACTCTCGGCGCTGCATCCCCGCTATGAGGTCGCCAAGCGCGAACGGGTGATGGCCGAGCTGGTGCCACGCGTGGCGGCGCTGGCGGGGCTGGCAAAGGCCGCGGGCATCGGCCTGAACATCGACGCCGAAGAGGCCGACCGGCTGCAACTCTCGCTCGAGGTGATCGAGGCGGTGCTGGCTGATGATGCCCTGCGCGGCTGGGATGGCTTTGGCGTGGTGGTGCAGGCTTACGGTCGCCGCGCGGGGGCGGTGATCGACTGGCTGTACGAGACCGCGACCCGGCTGGATCGCCGTATCATGCTGCGTCTGGTGAAGGGTGCCTATTGGGATGCCGAGGTCAAGCGCGCGCAGGTGCTGGGCCTGTCGTCCTTCCCGGTCTTTACCCGCAAGCAGGCAACCGATGCCAGCTATCTGGGTCTTGCCCGCCGCCTGCTGGGCATGACCGACCGGATCTATCCGCAATTTGCCAGCCACAACGCCCATACCGCCGCCGCCGTGCTGCACATCGCGACCGAGATGGGCCGCGGCCCCGGCGATTTTGAATTCCAGCGCCTGCATGGCATGGGCGAACGCCTGCACGAGCTGGTCCGTCAGGACAGCGGCATTTCCTGTCGCATCTACGCCCCCGTCGGCGCGCATCGTGACCTGCTGGCCTATCTGGTGCGCCGCCTGCTGGAAAACGGCGCCAATTCCAGCTTCGTCAATCAGGTGGTGGACGAGGATGTGGCGCCCGAACGCGTGGCCGCCTGTCCGCTGACCGCGATCGAGGCCGCGACCCCGGTCGAAAACCCGGTCATCCCGCCGGGGCCGCGCCTGCTGCTGCCGCGGCGCAACTCGGCCGGGTTCGACCTCACCGATGCGGGCGATCTGTCCCGGATCGAGGCGGCCCGCGCCCCTCATGCCAACCGTCTGTTCGAGGCCCGACCGCGTCTGGCCGGCGATCTGGCAGGCGGCCCGCGGCAAGCGGTAACCAACCCCGCGACCGGCGCGGTGGTGGGCCATGTGATCCCCGCCGCGGCCCCCGATGTCGAAACCGCGCTGGCCGGCGCCCGTGTCTGGGAGGCCAGCGCCGCCGAGCGCGCGGCGGTTCTGAAACACGCAGCCGACCTTTATGAGGCCGAGTTCGGCCTGATCTTCGCCGTGCTGGCGCGCGAGGCCGGCAAGACCCTTGCCGATGCCGTGGGCGAATTGCGCGAGGCGGTGGATTTCCTGCGCTATTACGCCGAAGACGCGGCAGGGCTGACCGCGCCCGCCCGTGGCACCTTCGTCTGCATCAGCCCGTGGAACTTCCCGCTGGCGATCTTTACCGGCCAGATCGCGGCCGCACTGGCCGCTGGCAATGCGGTGATCGCCAAGCCGGCCGAGCAGACGCCGCTGATCGCCACACTGGCCGTCGACCTGATGCTGCAGGCAGGCGTTCCTGCGACCGCGCTGCAAATGCTGCCGGGGGATGGCGGCACGGTCGGCGCGGCGCTGACCGGCGATCCGCGGGTGGCAGGCGTGGCCTTCACCGGCTCGACCGAGACCGCGCAGTCCATCGCCCGGTCGATGGCCAGACACCTCGCCCCCGGCGCGCCGTTGATCGCCGAAACCGGCGGGCTGAACGCGATGGTGGTCGACAGCACCGCCCTGCCGGAACAAGCGGTGCGCGATGTGCTGGCCTCGGCCTTCCAGTCGGCGGGCCAACGCTGCTCGGCGCTGCGCTGCCTCTATCTGCAGGAAGACGTGGCCGATACCGTCGAGGACATGTTGAAGGGGGCGATGGCCGAGCTGACGCTGGGCGATCCGTGGCATCTGGAAACCGATGTCGGCCCGGTGATCGACGCCGAGGCGCTGGCGGTGATCCGCGATCATGTCGAGACCGCGCGGCGCGAGGTCCGCTTGATGGCCGAAATGTCCGCCCCCGCCGACGGCACCTTTGCGGCCCCGGCAGTGATCCGCGTGCGGTCGATCGCCGATCTGGGGCGTGAGATCTTCGGTCCGGTGCTGCATGTGGCGCGGTTCAGGGCGGACGATCTGGACCGCGTGATCCGGACCGTGAACGCCACCGGCTATGGCCTGACCTTCGGCCTGCATACCCGCATCGACGACCGGGTGCAGCGCGTGGTCGAGGCGATCGAAGCCGGCAATACCTATGTCAACCGCAACCAGATCGGCGCGGTGGTGGGCAGTCAGCCCTTCGGCGGCGAGGGGCTTTCTGGCACCGGTCCCAAGGCGGGAGGGCCGCATTATCTGGCGCGTTTTGTCCAAAGCGGTGCGCCCGCCGCGAAAGGCGGCGCCGGCCGCACCTCCGAGGCCGAGGCTCAGGCCCGTCTGAACGCCGCACCCGCCCGGCAAAAGGCTTTGGCCACCCATGACCTGCCTGGCCCGACGGGAGAGAGCAATCGCCTCAGCCTCCATGCCCGCCCGGCGATTCTCTGCCTCGGCCCCGGTGCGGCAACCGCGCTGCAACAGGCCGAAACGGTGCGGGCCTTGGGCGGCGTGGCGGTCGAGGCCCCCGGCCTTGATCCGCAGGCGCTGACCCGGCTGAACGGCTTTTCGGCGGCGATCCTGTGGGGCGCGGATGCGGCAACGGCCCGTGCGGCGGCCGAGGCGCTGGCCGCCCGCAGCGGCCCGATCCTGCCGCTGATCACCGGCACGCCGGACAAGGGCCATATCGCGCATGAGCGGCATGTCTGCATCGACACCACCGCCTCTGGCGGCAACGCCAAGCTGCTGGCCGAAGCGCAGGACTGAAAAGAGCAGGGCCGGACCAGCGTCCCCCTAACCGCGCTTGACGGCGCCCCGACCTTCGGCCAGCCTCCGACCATGTTTCCGATCCGCGATCACAATCCCTCGGGGCGCATGCCCTTCGTCACCTGGGCGCTGATTGCGGCCAATGTCCTGATCTTTATCGGCTATTGGCCCGCGCTGACCTCGGAAGTTCAGGCCGAGCGGTTCTTCATGGCCTGGGGGCTGGTGCCGGCCGCCCTGACCGAGGGCGGGGTCTGGCATGGCGTCCTGACCTCCATGTTCCTGCATGGCGGCTGGATGCACCTCTTGGGAAACATGCTGTTCCTGTGGATTTTTGGCGACAATCTGGAAGACCAGATGGGCCATGCCGGATTTCTGGGCTTCTATCTGGCTGTCGGCGTGGCGGCGGCGCTGGCGCAGGTGGCGGCAGACCCCGGCTCGGTCATCCCGATGGTCGGGGCCTCGGGTGCGATCGGCGGGGTGATGGGCGGCTATCTGCTGCTGTTTCCCCGCGCCCGCGTCGATGTTCTGGTGATCATCGTGGTGCTGATCCGGGTCTTCGCGGTGCCGGCCTGGGCGATGCTGGGCCTGTGGTTTGCGATCCAGATCATCTCTGGTCTCGCCACCCCGATCGACATGGGCGGTGTGGCCTATTGGGCCCATGCGGGCGGCTTTGCCGCTGGGCTTGCCTTGACATGGCCCCTTTGGCGCAGACGTGGCGCGCAAGAGTTCTGGGCCCGCACGGCAGGCCATCCCGCCCACCCGCCTGCCATCTACAGCGCCAGCCACATCCCCAAGGTGCGGCGGCGGCGCTGAAGTTTGGCCGGGGCTTATTCGCCGCGGATCACCTTGCGGAACGGCTCGAACAACTGGTCGTTGCCGCAGATCACCGAGCCCGATTCCAGCGGGTCCTGCCCGTCGCGAATGCCCGACACGAAACCGCCGGCCTCCTTGACCAGCACGATGCCGGCGGCCATGTCCCAGGCCTTCAGCCCGCGTTCCCAAAATCCGTCATAGCGGCCCGCCGCCACATAGGCGAAATCCAGCGCGGCAGATCCCCAGCGGCGCACCCCGGCGCAGGCCGGCATCAGGCGCGCCAGATCCTGCAGCGTGGCGGGCAGGGTGCCCTTGCCCCCGAACGGCACACCGGTGGCAAACAGCGACTCGATCATGTTGCGCCGCCCCGAGACGCGCAGCCGCTTGTCGTTCATCCAGGCGCCGGCGCCCTTTTCGGCCCAGTAAAGCTCGTCCTTGGCGGCGTCGAAGATCACGCCCGAGACGATCTCGCCCTTGTGTTCCAGCGCGATAGACACAGCCCAATGCGGCAAGCCGTGCAGGAAGTTGGTGGTCCCGTCCAGCGGATCGACGATCCAGCGCCGGGTCGGATCTTGCCCCGCTTCCTCGCCGGTTTCCTCGCCCAGCCAACCATAGGTCGGCCGCGCGCCCATCAGCTCTTCCTTGATGATCCGCTCGGCCTCGCGATCGGCCTTGGTCACGAAGTCGCCCGGCCCCTTGGCCGAAACCTGCAGGTTCTCGACTTCACGGAAGTCCTTGACCAGGCTGCGGCCGGCCTTGCGGGCGGCCTTGATCATCACGTTCAGATTGGCGCTGCCCTGCATGGGTTTCCTCGCGGTGGCTCGACGATGTCCGGGTTCAAGGGCGGGGCTATAGCGGCAAAGGGCGTGAAAGGGAAGGGGGGCGCTGCCCCCCTCGGCGCGTGCCGCGCCTCACTCCCCGGGATATTTCGGCCTGAATGATGAAGGCGGCTGTCATCATTCAGGTCCAAGTATCCCGGGGGAGTCCCGAAGGGACGGGGGCAGAGCCCCCTTTTGACCTATCCGCGTTGCAGCTTGACGGCTTCCTGCCGGGCAAGACGCAGAAAATGCGCCATGTAGGGGCGCAGCGCGTCATCTTCGCGGGTGGCGGCATACATCCGTTTGGCCGGGTCGCCCTGCAGTGGGCGGATGGCGTAATCGGGGTTTTCCCCGACGCCGCGCAGCGCCCAGTCGGGCAGGATCGCCACGCCGCGGTTCGAGGCCACCAGCATCAGGATCACAGCGGTCAACTCGGCGGTGCGGTGCTGGCGCGGCTCGATCCGGGCCGGGGTCAGGAACTCGGTGAAGGCGTCGATCCGGTCGCGCCCGCCGGCATAGGTGATCAGCACCTGATCGGCCAGATCCTGCGGGGTGACATGCGGGGCCTCTGCCAGCGGATTGGCCGCCGCGCAGACCAGGCGCGGCAGATAGTCGAACAGCGGGTGAAAGCTGGTTCCTGGCTGGGTGACGGGGGTGGAGGTGATCGCCAGATCCACATCCTCGCGCATCAGGGCTGGCAAGGCCTCGGCGCTGAGGCTGGTGCGGATGTCCACTTCCACGTCCGGCCAGGCGTGGCGAAACTGCTCCAGCACCGGGAACAGCCAGTCGAAACAGGCCTGACATTCGGTGGTGATGAACAGCCGCCCGGCCTTGCCCGCGCGCAGGGCGCGAAACTCTTCGATGGTGGCATCCACCTCTGGCAGGACGAGGTCGGCCAGCCGCAGCAGGCGTTGCCCGGCCGACGACAAGCGCATCGGCTTGGACCGGCGCACGAACAGCTCCATCCCGACCTGATCCTCGAGACCCGCCACCTGATGCGACAGCGCGGATTGCGTCATGTTCAGCACTTCGGCTGCCCGGGCCAGCCCGCCGGCCTGCTGGACGGCGCGGATGGTGCGAAGGTGGCGCAACTCGATATACATGAGTTTCCCGCATAATGTTTTTGAATGTTATGAATTTGTTTCACGGAAAATATTCTGGCACAAGAGGGCAACGCTCAGGAGAGACCACGATGGCCACGCCCCGCATCAGCTTTGAATTCTTCCCGCCGCAGAACCTGGACGCCTCGTTCCGCCTGTGGGAGACGGTGCAGACGCTGGCCCCGCTGGCGCCCGAATTCGTCTCGGTCACCTATGGCGCGGGCGGCACCACCCGCAAGCTGACCCATGAGGCCGTGACCACCATCGCGCGCAACAGCGGGTTGAAAGTAGCGGCGCATCTGACCTGCGTTGGCGCCAGCAAGGCCGAAACGCTGGAGGTCGCCGAAAGCTATGCCGCGGCCGGGATCACTGATCTTGTGGCACTGCGCGGCGACGCCCCCAAGGGCGCGCAACGCTTTACCCCGCATCCCGATGGTTTTGCCGATAGCGTCGAGCTGATCGAGGCGCTGGCCGCCACCGGCAAGTTTACCCTGCGCGTCGGTGCCTATCCCGAGCGGCATCCCGATGCTGCCGACACCCTGCAGGACGTGCGCTGGCTGAAACGCAAGCTGGAGGCAGGCGCCTCGGCCGCGTTGACGCAATTCTTCTTCAAGCCCGAGACCTTCCTGCGGTTCCGCGATCTTTGTGCCAAGGAGGGGATTACCGCGCCGATCATTCCCGGCATCCTGCCGATCGTCGATTTTCCCGGCGTGCAGAAGTTCGCGGCGCGCTGCGGCGCCTCGGTCCCCAGTTCGCTGGTCGACGCCTATGCGACGGCACGCCGCGACGGGCGCGAGGAACTGCTGTCGGTGGCGCATTGCACCCAGATTTGCGACCTGCTGATCTCGGAAGGGGGAGACTCTCGCCATTGCTACACCCTCAACCGGCCCAATCTCACGCGCGATGTTTGCCATGCCTTGGGGATCACCCCCCAGGTGGCGTTAGAGAAGGTGGCCTGACACACCCTCTGACGGGCAGCATCGCCCCTGCGCCCGGCCCCCCGGCAGAGGGGCCGGGCGTTTTTCATGGCCAATGCACCGCTTGCCCTTGCCGCGCGGGTGTCTATCCTGCGGGCAACTTGTTGCGAGGGGGCGCGATGAAACCGATCTACATCCTGAACGGGCCGAACCTGAACCTGCTGGGCTTGCGCCAGCCCGAGATCTACGGGCACGAGACGTTGGCCGATGTGGCCGAGGCTTGTGCGGGTCTGGCCGAGGATCTGGGTCTGACCATCAGCTTTCATCAGTCGAACCACGAGGGGGCCTTGGTCGATCTGATCCAGGAGGCGCGGGCCAAGGCTGCGGGCATCATCATCAACCCGGCCGCCTATACCCATACCTCTGTCGCGATTCTCGATGCGCTGCACGCCTTCGACGGGCCGGTGCTGGAGGTGCATATCTCAAACGTTCACAAGCGTGAGGCGTTTCGACATCACTCCTATGTCAGCCAGCGTGCTGACGGCGTGATCGCGGGCTTTGGCACCGAGGGCTATCTGCTGGCCCTGCGGCGGATGGCGCGGCTGACCAAGGGGTGAGCGGCTTTGGCTGGCATCCCGCCGCGCGGCTGATCGCGCCGGGCGGCGCGTGGTCGGCCCAGCCGCCGGGGGCAGGCGGGCTGATTGCGCCCGAGCCGCCCGCCGCCGCGCTGATGGCGGCCATGGGGTCGGCCGGGTTTCGTATCGGCGGCGCTGGTCCGCTGACGGCCGGGCCGGGGCAGTTTGAAACCCTGTCGGGTGGCACGCTGGCGGCGCCCCGCGCGATCCGGCGCAGCTTTGCCAGTTGGCGGGCCAGTTTTGCCGTCAATGCAAGGTTGTTCGGCATCGGCCCGGGCGCGCGGGTGGCCAGTCTTGGCGGCCTGAACCACTCGCTCGCGCTTTATGCGATGATCGAGGCGCTGAGCCTTGGGGCCGAGGCGCATCTGCTGGCCGGCCTCAGGCCCGACCGGCAGCGGCACTGGCTGGCGGATCACGGGGTCACGCATCTCTATGCCACGCCTGCGCAACTGCGCCTGCTGTTGGCATCCCCCGGCCCCGACCTTCCGGCGTTGCGGCTGGCACTGATCGGCGGGGCGCGGCTGGACGCGCCCTTGCGCGCGGCGCTGGCGGCGTCCAGCGGGGCTGAGGCACGCGAGTTTTACGGCACATCCGAGGCCAGTTTCATCGCCCTATCCGATGCCGATACCCCCGAAGGTGCAGCCGGTCGCCCCTATCCGGGCGTCGAGATCCGCTGTCCGGCGGGCCGGGTGCAGGTGCGCTCGGCCCTGTTGGCCGAAGGGGTCGCGGATGCGGCTGGCTGGTGTGACACCGGCGAGACGGGCCGGCTGCAAGCGGGGGTCTTGTGGATCGACGGGCGCGCCGACCGCGCGTTTCGCGTGGCCGAAACCTGGGTGCAGCCCGAGCGGCTGGAGGATTTTCTGCTGGCCTGTCCCGGTATCCGGCAGGCCGCGGTGATGGCGGTCGCCGATACCGCCCGCGGGTTGGTGCCGGTGGCGCTGGTGGAAGGGCAAGGAGATGGCGCGGCGATCCTGCGCCAGATGCGCGGCGCCTTCGGTTCCCTGGCGGCGCCGCGGGCCTTGCACTGGCTGCCGGACTGGCCGCTGCTGCCCTCGGGCAAGACCGACCTGCGGGCCTTGGCGCGCTGGCTGGAGGGGGTGGGATGCGCGCGGTGATCGTGGCCGCCCGCCGCACGGCGGTGATGCCGCATGGCGGCGCGTTTGCGGCGCATTTGCCACATGATCTGGCGGCCCCGGTGATCCGGGCGCTGCTGGCCGATGCCGGGCTGGAAGCGGGGCAGGTGGATGAGGTGATCCTTGCCAATGCGCTGGGCGCGGGCGGCAATCCGGCGCGGCTGGCGGCACTGGCGGCGGGATTGCCGGACCGTGTGGCGGGCCTCAGCCTCGATCGGCAATGCGCGGGGGGGCTGGACGCGGTGGCGCTGGCGGCGGCGCTGGTTGGCAGCGGGCAGGCACAGGCGGTGATTGCCGGCGGGGCAGAAAGCTGGTCGCGCCGGCCGCTGCGGCTGGCGCAGGCCCCGGGCCGCGCGCCCGAGGCCTATGACGCCCCGCCCTTTACCCCCTGGCCGGACCGCGACCCCGACATGGCCGAGGCCGCCGACCGACTGGCCGTTTCGCGCGGTATCACCCGCGCTGCGCAAGAGGCCTTTGCCGTGGCCAGCCATGCCAAGGCCCGGGCCGCGCAGCCGATGCCCGAGATTGTCGCCCTGTCCGGCATAACCTCGGATGGGTTTACCCGTCACCTGACAGACCGTATGGCCGCCCGTGCGCCGGTCGTTCACGGCAGCATTACCGCCGCGACCATGGCGGTTGCTGCGGATGGGGCGGCCTTTGTGCTGGTGGTGTCCGAGGCTGTGGCGGGCCGGCTGCGGCCGGCGCTGGCGCCCGTGCCGATCCGGGCGGCGCTGACGCTGGGCAGCCAGCCTGACCAACCGGCTTTGTCTGCGATTGCGCCCCTGAAGGCTGCGCTGCGGCAAGCCGGGCTTGCGTCATCCGACCTGTGGGCGACCGAGATCATGGAGGCTTTCGCCGTGCAGGCCATGGTGACAGTGGCGGACTGTGGTCTCGATCCCGACCGCGTCAATCGCGGCGGCGGGGCGCTGGCACGGGGCCATCCCATTGGGGCCTCGGGCGCGGTGCTGGCGGTGCGGCTGGTGCATGAACTGCAACGCGGCGGCGATGGTTGCGGCACGGGGGCCGCCGCCATCGCCGCCGCGGGCGGTATCGGGTCTGCGCTGGTGCTGGGCTGAGGCTCAGGCCCGCGTGAGGCTCAGGCCCGCGCCAGCAGCGCGCCGGGGCGCAGGCCCGCGATGGATTGGGTGATCATCCCGGCCAGCACCGCCTTCAGCACATCGCCCGGCAGGAAGGCAAAGGCCAGGAACGAGGCCTCGGTCAGGCTCTTGTCCAGCGCGAAGGCCATGCCTGCAATCCCGAACAGGTAAAGCACGCCAATTCCACCGATCACGGCGCCGGCGGTGGCGGCGATGCCGGGGCGCATCGTCGTGCGCTCGACCACCCAGCCGGCGACGAAGGCTGCGACCGGAAAGCCGGCCAGAAAGCCCATGGTGGGCGAGGCAAAGACACCCAGACCCCCGCGCCCGCCGGCCAGCAGCGGCAGGCCCAGGGCCACCAGAAACAGGAACAGCAGCACCGCCAGCGCGCCGCGCCTTGCGCCCAGAACCGTGCCACACAGCATCACCCCCAGCGATTGGGCGGTGATCGGCACGCCGGCGGCAAGGTCGATCTTCGGCACAAGGCCGAGGGCCGCGATCAGCGCCGCGAAAAGCGCGATATGGGTGAGGTTGCGTTCCATCGGTCTCTCCTGTTCTGCGCGCGGAGGTTAGTCCACGCCGCCGCGGGCGCGCAAGGCCTCGGCCACGCGGTCGGCATCGTCAAGGGCGGCAAGGGTGGCGGGGGCCAGCACCCGCCAGCCGGGACGGCGGGGCGAACGGGCGCGTAGCGCATCGCCGATCTGACCCAGCCGGGTCAGAAACACCGGCACAAAGCGCAGCGCCAGCCCGATCGCCAGCGCCAGCCGGGCCGGCGGCAGGCCGAGGCGGGACAGCGGTGCCGAAAACCGCTCGACCAGCGCCATCAGATCGGCCAGCCGCGTGGTCATCGAGAACAGATTGGCCGCCGCCACCGCCGTCCCCATTCGCAGGATCAACGCAAGGCCGGTCACCGCATCGGCGGTTGCCAGATGCCAGAGGCCGATCAGCACAGCCAGCGGCCAAAGCGGCCGCAGACCTCTCAGCGCGGCGCGGGCAAAGGCCGGCCCGCCCGCCAAGCTCAGCGCCGCGATCAGCGCAGCGGCAAGGGCCAAGGCAGGCAGGTCGGTCTGGCGGAACAGCGCAAAGACAAACAGCGCCAGCGCCGCCAGTTTCGGGCCGACCGGCCAGCGATGGGCCCGGGTTTCAAGCGACGAGGTCTGTATCAGCATCCGCCGCCCCCAACCGCGCCATCTCGGCGGTGAAATCGGCCAGCACCGGCGCCGCCGGCCCATCGGCGCGCAGCCGCCCGCCCTCCAGCCAGATCACCCGGTCGCAATCGGCCATCGCCGCCGGATCGTGGCTGATGGTGATCAGTCGCTGCGGCAGCGCCGCCAGCCGCCGATGCAGCCGGGCCTGGGTCGGCAGGTCCAGCCCGGCAAAGGGCTCATCCAGCAGGATCGTGCCGGGGGCCATCAGCAGGATCGACAAGAGGCACAGATAATGGCGCTGACCGCCCGACAGCAGATGCGTGGCGGCATTGGCCCAATGGCTGCGCCCCTCGGCGGCCAGCAGCGCGGCCACCCGTGCCGCGGCCTCGGAGGCAGGCAGGCCCATCTGGCGCAGGCCGAAAGCCAGCTCTTCGGCCACGGTGGGAAACAGGATCTGGTGATCGGGGTTCTGGAACAGGATGCCCAATCGCGTCAGCAGCGCGCGGCGGTTGCGCGCCGGGTCCAGACCGTCCACCCGCACCGTGCCGGCGGTCGGCGCGATCAGCCCCGCCATCAGCCGCATAAGCGTGGTCTTGCCCGAGCCGTTGCGCCCGACAATGCCGATCCGCGCCTCGGTCAAGGCCAGATCGAGGCCCGAGAGGATCGCGCGCCCCTCGACCTCAAAGCCCGCCCCGGTCAGGATGATGCCATTGTCCATGCCGCCTGATAGCCGCAGCTGCGGCGTGAGACAAGAAAAGGGGGCCGCATGGCCCCCTTTTGTGGTGCAGGCCTTGCGCCCTCAGCCCTGACGGGCCGCGGCCACCGATTGCTCCAGAATGTCCAGCCCCTCGGCGAAGATCTCGTCCTGAATGGTGATCGGGGCCAGAAAGCGGACCACGTTGCCATAGACACCGCAGGTCAGCAGGATCAGGCCGCGCTTCTGCGCCTCGGATTTCACGCGATTGGTGAAATCGGCATCGGGCTGCTTGGTGCCGGGATTGGCAAACTCGACCGCCACCATGAAGCCCGGGCCGCGGATATCGCTGATCTCGGGCGTGGTGGCGCGGATCGACTCCAGCCGCTGTTTCAGGCGCGAGCCCAGCTCATTGGCGCGATCGCAGAGCTTTTCTTCCTCGATCACGTCCAGAACGGCATGGGCCGCGGCGATGCCCAGCGGGTTGCCGCCATAGGTGCCGCCCAGACCGCCCGGATGGGCTGCATCCATCAGGTCGGCCCGGCCGGTCAGCGCCGCCAGCGGCAGGCCGCCCGCCAGCCCCTTGGCCATGGTCGTGATGTCGGCGGCCACGCCATAGCCCTGCATCGCAAACAGGTTGCCGGTGCGGGCAAAACCAGTCTGCACCTCATCGGCGATCATCACGATGCCATGATCGTCGCACAGCTTGCGGATCGCGCGGACCAGATCGGCGGGCGCCGGGTAGAAGCCGCCTTCACCCTGAACGGGCTCGAAGATGATCGCGGCAACGCGGCCCGGATCCAGATCGGCCTTGAACAGCTTGGTCAGGCCCGCCATCGCATCCTCGGTGGTGACGCCATGCACATCCTGCGGGAAGGGCACATGCCAGACATCCGGCATCATCGCGCCGAAGCCCTTCTTGTAAGGCTCGACCTTGCCGGTCAGCGACATGCCCAGGAACGTGCGGCCGTGGAAGGCGCCGCCAAAGGCGATGATCGCGCTGCGGCCGGTAGCGATGCGCGCGACCTTCACGGCGTTTTCGACCGCCTCGGCCCCGGTGGTGACGAACACGGTCTTTTTCGGAAAATCGCCCGGCACAGCGGCGTTCAGACGCTCGGCCAGCCGGATATAGTTTTCATAGGGCAGCACCTGGTGGCAGGTGTGGGTAAAGCGGCCCATCTGCTCGGCTACGGCGGCCATGACCTTGGGGTGGCAGTGGCCGGTATTGACCACGGCGATACCGGCGGCAAAGTCGATATAGCGGTTGCCCTCGATATCCCAGACCTCGGAATTCAGCGCACGATCCACATAGATCTGCGTCTGCATCCCCACCCCGCGCGAGATCGCGCCTTCACGCCGCTTGGCGACTTCGATGTTTTGCATGTTTGGATCCTCCTCACCCTGTCGGGGCGTTGCGCGGTGCAGTTTGATCAAAATGGGGCGCAGCGGCAAGGGCGTTGCCGGCCTCAACTGCCGAAATGCGAAAACCGATAGGGCGAGACGCCGTATTTCTTGCGAAAACTTTTCGAGAAATGGCTGGCCGAGGCATAGCCGCAGGCCACCGCCACCTCGGTCACGTTCATGTCGGTTTCGGCCAGCAGCGCGCGGCCGTGTTGCAGGCGCAGGTCGTTCATGTAGCGCACCGGGGTTACCCCAAGATAGCGGTTGAACAGCCGCTCGATCTGGCGGCGCGAAACACCGATATGATCGGCGCAGGCGTCCAGATCGAAGGGTTCCTCGACCCGGGCCTCCAGAAAGCCCACGGCCTTGATCAGCTTTTCGTTGCGGGTGCCCAGACGCGCCGCGACCGAAGTCGTCTGCTCGTCCGCGGCATCCCGGCGCTGGGTCAACAGCGCCATGTTCATCACCTCCTGGCTGAGGCGGGCACCAAAGCGATCGTGGATCAGCTTCAGCATGAAATCGGCGGGCGCCACGCCGCCGGCACAGGTGACGATCCGCTCGTCGATGCAAAAGACCTGACGGGTGGGGGTCAGATCCGGGTAGCTTTCGATGAAGCCAGAGATATTTTCCCAATGCAGGGTAAAGCGGCGCCCTTTCAGGATGCCGGCGCGCGCCAGGGTATAGGCGCCGGTGCAAAGACCGCCCACCGTCCGGCCGCGCCGCCATTGGCCGCGCAGCCAGTCGGCCAGCGTGTCGGATGTATGGGTTTCCGGCTCGACCCCCGAACAGACCAGCACCAGACCCTGCGGATTTTCCGGCAAGGGGCCATCCACGATCATCGGCACCCCGTTCGAGCAGGACACCGGCTGACCGGTTTCCGAATAGGTCTGCCAAAGAAAGAGTTCCTGCCCGGTCAGCTGATTGGCGATTCGCATCGCCTCGATCGCCGCCGAGAACGCCAGCATCGTGAACCGCGGGACCAGGATGAAGCTCACGCGCACCGGCTCGGTCACCGGTGGGACGGGCAGATGCGCCACGCCGCGCGCAACATAGGTCCGGGTTTCAGTCATGTCGCATTTTTACACGCTGGCTCGATCAGCGGCAAGCGGATGGATTTACGCCGCGTTAACCATTCTGGACGAGGGTGGGGCCGATGACGGAGGGGATCATGTCGCGTGGGACAGCTCAGATGCGATTCGGTGCAGAGGAACGGCTGGCCGCGCTGCGGCTGATCCGCTCGCGCCGGGTTGGGCCGGCGGGCTGGCACCGCATGGTGGGCGAACACGGCTCTGCCGAGGCCGCCTTGGCTGCCCTGCCGCAGGTGGCCGCTGCTGCCGGCGTGACGGACTACGCCCCCTGCCCGGAGGGCGTGGCGCTGGCCGAGTTGCGCGCCGGTGAACGGCTGGGTGCGCGGCTGATCGTGCATGGCGAGGCGGGCTATCCGGCGGCGCTGGCTGCGGAAAGCGATGCCCCGCCGGTCTTGTGGGTCAGGGGCCGGGCCGATTTGCTGGCGCGGCCCATGGTGGCGCTGGTCGGCGCGCGAAATGCCTCGTCCCTCGGGCTGCGCATGGCGCGCAACCTGGCCGAGGGGGTGGGGCAGGCCGGGTTTGTCACGGTTTCCGGCATGGCGCGCGGCATCGACAAGGCCGCGCATGACGGCGCGCTGGCCCATGGCACGGTGGCGGTGCTGGCCGGGGGAGTCGATCAGGTCTATCCGGCCGAGAATGCCGAGCTTTACGCCCGGATTGTCGCCGAAGGCGCGATTGTCAGCGAACAGCCGCCGGGGCTGGTGGCGCAGGCCCGCCACTTTCCGCAACGCAACCGGATCGTGGCAGGGCTGTCGCGGGCGGTCGTGGTGGTCGAGGCGGCGCTGCGGTCGGGCAGTCTGATCACCGCGCGTGAGGCCGCCGAGATCGGGCGCGAGGTTCTGGCCGTGCCGGGGCATCCGTTCGACGCCCGCGCGGGTGGCTGCAACCAGCTTCTGCGCGATGGGGCCACGCTGATCCGCTCCACCGCCGATCTGCTTGAGGCGCTGGGTCCGGGCCTGACGGCGTTGGAGCGCGCGGCATTGGCGGCCGCCACCCCCGCCGATCCCGGACATCTGGCCGAACTGCCGGGGCCGGTGCCCGCGCCCCGGCCCAAGGGCGCAATCCGCGCCCTGCACCAGATGATTCTGGAAAAGCTGACCATGGCGCCCTTGGCCGAGGATCAGCTGCTGCGCGATCTGGCCGCCAGCGCCGGCGACGTCGCCCCGCATCTTCTGGATCTCGAGTTGGAGGGGCAGGTGATCCGCCAGCCGGGCGGGATGCTGAGCCGCGCGGGCTGACGCTGGTTTCTTGACAAGCGCCGCGCAACGCCCACATGGTGCCGCGCCACCACAGGGCCGGACCGACTCCGGCCCCCCGAAAGGATTCCCATGGCTGTCGTCGTCGTCGAGTCTCCGGCCAAGGCCAAGACCATTAACAAGTATCTCGGCCCGGACTACACGGTTCTGGCCTCTTACGGCCATGTGCGCGACCTGCCGGCCAAGGACGGCTCGGTCAATCCCGAGGCCGATTTCGCGATGGAATGGGAGGTGGCCGCCGAAAGCAAGCGCCATGTCCGCGCCATTGCCGAGGCCCTGAAAACCGACGACACGCTGATCCTTGCCACCGACCCTGATCGCGAGGGCGAGGCGATCAGCTGGCATTTGCAACAGGCGCTGGCCTCCAGCCTGAAGAAGGGCAAGAAGGTCAGCCGCGTGACCTTCAACGCCATCACCAAGGATGCCGTGACCAAGGCCATGCGCGAGCCGCGCGAGGTGGATCAGGCCCTGGTCGAGGCCTATCTGGCCCGCCGCGCGCTGGACTATCTGGTGGGCTTTACCCTGTCGCCGGTCTTGTGGCGCAAGCTGCCGGGCGCCAAATCGGCTGGCCGGGTGCAGTCGGTCTGCCTGCGGCTGGTGGTCGAGCGCGAGATGGAGATCGAGGCCTTCCGCGCGCAGGAATACTGGACCGTAAAGGCGGTGTTGACCACGCCGCGCGGGCAGGAGTTCGAGGCGACGCTGTCGATCCTCGGCGGCAAGAAATTGCAGAAATTCGACATTCCGACTGCCGAGGCAGCCGAAATTGCCGTGAAAGCGGTGCAGTCGCGTGACCTTTCCGTACAATCGGTCGAAGCCAAGCCCGCCAACCGCAACCCCTGGCCCCCCTTCATGACCTCGACCCTCCAGCAAGAGGCCAGCCGCAAGCTGGGCATGGGCGCCAAGCAGTGCATGAGCACGGCGCAACGCCTCTATGAGGCGGGGTATATCACCTATATGCGGACCGACGGCATCGACATGGCGCCCGAGGCTGTGATGGCCGCCCGCGCCGAGATCGGCCGCCGCTTTGGCGCGGCCTATGTGCCGGACAGCCCGCGCATGTACAAGAACAAGGCCAAGAATGCGCAAGAGGCGCATGAATGTATCCGCCCGACGGATATGGGCCTGGCACCGGATGACCTGCGGACCGAAAGCGACCAGCGCCGCCTTTATGAGTTGATCTGGAAGCGCACCATGGCCAGCCAGATGGCCGCCGCCCGGCTGGAGCGCACCACGGTCGAGATCGCCTCGCCCGACGGGCAGGTGGGTCTGCGCGCGCTGGGTCAGGTGGTTCTGTTCGATGGCTTCCTGCGGGTCTATGACGAGACCCGAGATGACGATGCCGAGGATGAAGGCCGCCTGCCGCAGATCATGCAGGGCGAGGGCCTGGGCAAGCAGTCCGTCACGCCCGAACAGCATTTCACCCAAGCCCCGCCGCGCTACACCGAGGCGACGCTGGTGAAAAAGATGGAAGAGCTGGGCATTGGACGCCCCTCGACCTATGCCTCGATCCTGACCACGCTGGTGGACCGCGACTATGTCCGCAAGGACAAGAACCGCCTGATCCCCGAGGACAAGGGCCGGCTGGTCACGGCGTTTCTGACCAATTTCTTCCGCAAGTATGTGCAATACGACTTCACCGCCGACCTCGAGGGTCAGCTGGACGATGTCTCGGCAGGCAGCCGGGATTACAAGGAGGTTCTGGCGCGGTTCTGGCGGGATTTCTCGGCCGCTGTTGCCGAAACCTCGGAGCTGCGGATCACCGAGGTGCTGGAAAAGCTCGACGAGTTTCTGGCCCCGCATCTTTATCCGCCGCGTGCTGATGGCGGCGATCCGCGCCTCTGCCCCACCTGCGGCACGGGCCGCCTGCATCTGAAGACCGCGCGGTCCGGCGGGGCGTTCATCGGTTGCGGCAATTACCCGGAGTGCCGCTATACCCGCCCGATCTCGGGCGGCGAGGCCGAGGGGGGCGGCGATCGCCTTCTTGGCACGGATGACGGGCAGGAGATCGCGCTGAAGACCGGCCGCTTTGGACCTTACGTCCAGAAGGGCGAGGCCACCGCCGAGCAGCCCAAGCCCCCGCGCGCCAGCCTGCCCAAGGGCTGGTCGCCCGACAGCCTGACGTTGGAGCGGGCGTTGATGCTGCTGAACCTGCCGCGCCCGATCGGCAACCACCCTGACGACGGCGCCTTGGTCGAGGCCGGGATCGGCCGCTTTGGCCCCTATATCAAGCACAACAGCACCTATGCCAATCTGCCGGATGTCGAAGAGGTGTTCACCATCGGCATGAACCGGGCGATGGAGGTTTTGGCGCAAAAGGCCGCGCGTGGCCCCGGTCGCGGACGGGCCGCGGCCGAGCCGCTGAAGACCCTGGGCGACCACCCCGAGGGTGGCGCGGTGCAGGTGATGCCGGGTCGTTACGGGCCTTATGTAAAGTGGCAAAGCGTCAACGCGACCCTGCCGAAAGGCGCAGAACCCGAGACGATCACGCTGGATGAGGCGCTGGCGCTGATTGCCGAAAAGGCCGCCAAGTCTCCCGCCAAGAAGACCACCCGCAAGGCGGCGCCGGCCAAGACCGCAAAGGCCGAGGCAGCCGACAAGCCGACGAAGAAACCGGCTGCCAAGAAGCCCGCCGCCAAGAAACCCGCGGCTAAAAAGGCTTCCGGCACGACTGCCAAGGCCACCGAAAAGCCTGCGGCGAAAAAGGCCACGCCCGTCACGGCCAAGGGGCGCGCCAAGGCCGCGGGCGAAGTGCTGGAATAAGGCGAAAAGGCCCCGCGCGTCAGCCGCGCGGGTCCACCAGCCGGGCCATGACGTCGCGGGCGGCGATCTCGCCCAGAACCTGTCCGTTCTCGACCACCGACAGCGCCGTGGCACCATCGCGCAGCATCTCCATCACCGCGCGCACCGGCGTTTCTGCCGCCACCGACCGCAGCGCGTCTGCCGCCGGACCCGCCCGCATCACATCTCGCGCCGTCAGCACCGACAGCGGGTTCATGTGGGCCACGAAATCCTGAACGTAATCGTTGACCGGGTTGGCGATGATCTCGCGGGCCGTGCCGCATTGCACGATGCGCCCGCCCTCCATCAGCGCGATGCGGTTGCCCAGTTTGAAAGCCTCGTCCAGATCATGGCTGACGAAGACGATGGTGCGCCTGAGCTTTTCCTGAAGGTCCAGCAATTCGTCCTGCAACTTGGCGCGGATCAGCGGGTCGAGGGCAGAGAAGGGTTCATCCATCAACAGGATTGGCGCCTCGGTGGCAAAGGCGCGGGCCAGACCCACCCGCTGCTGCATGCCGCCCGACAACTCGCCCACCTTGCGCTCGGCCCATTGGCTGAGGTTGACCAGCTCAAGCTGCTGATCGACACGGGCGCGGCGCTCGGCCTTGGACATGCCGCCCAGTTCCAGCCCCAGCCCGACATTCTCGCGCACGCTGCGCCAGGGCAGCAGGCCGAATTGCTGGAACACCATCGCCACCCGGGTCAGCCGGATGCGGCGCAGGGTTTCGGGATCGGCATGGGTCACATCGACCAGACCATGGCCATCGCACACCTGCACCGCGCCGCGGCAGACCGGGTTCAGCCCGTTGACCGCCCGCAGCAGCGTGGATTTGCCCGAGCCGGACAGCCCCATCAGCACCAGAATTTCACCCTCGGCCACCGAAAGCGAGCAGTCATGCACCCCCAGAACCTGGCCGGTGGACGTCTGCACCTCGGCACGATCCTTGCCGGCATCCATCAGCGGCAGGGCGAGTTCGGGGTGATCGCCAAAGACGATCGAGACGTTGTCGAAGCGCACCGCAACGCCGGCGGTTTGCCCCGGATCGGTGATCCTGCTCATTTGCGTTCCATCCTCAGCATCCGGTCCAGCATGATCGCCACCACCACGATCACCAGCCCCGCCTCAAAGCCCAGCGCGGTGTTGACCGAGTTCAGCGCCCGCACCACCGGCACGCCCAGCCCGTTGGCACCCACCAGCGCGGCGATCACCACCATCGACAGCGACAGCATGATCGTCTGGTTCAGCCCCACCATGATCTGCGGCAAGGCCCAGGGCATCTCGACCTTCCACAACACCTGCCTGCGCGTAGCGCCAAAGGCGGTGGCGGCCTCAAGCAGGGCCATGGGAGTCGACGCGACGCCCAGTTGCGTCATGCGGATCGGCGCTGGCAACACGAAGATCACCGTGGCGATCAGTCCCGGCACCATGCCGATGCCGAAGAACACGATGGCCGGGATCAGATAGACGAAGGTCGGCAGGGTCTGCATCAGGTCCAGCACCGGACTCATGGCCTTGTAGGCCCGCGGCCGATGCGCGGCCCAGATCCCCAGCGGCACGCCCACCGCCATGCAGACCACGCAAGAGGACAGCACCAGCGTCAGGCTTTCGGTCGTTTCCTCCCAATAGCCCTGATTGAGGATGAACATGAACGCCAGCGCGACAAAGGCGGCAACCCGCCAGTTGCGTTGCAAAACCCAGGTCAACGCCACAAAGAAGGCCACGATCACCAACGGATGCGGGGTCTGCAACAGCCACAAGATGGCATTTATCAACCCCTCCATCACCCCGCCCAGAAAATCGAACAAGGGCTTGAGGTTGGCCTTCATCCAGTCGAAGGCCCATTTCGAATATTTGCCAAGCTCCAGCTTGTGGTCGGTCAGCCAGTCCATGCTGCGGCCTGTCCCCTTCGGTCAGAGATGGTCCCGCGACCGCGCTGCAAGCTGCGCGGCCCGGTCGCGGGGATCAGATCACTGCAAAGCCGCAGCCACGGCAGCCTTGGCATCGCCACCATCCTTGGTGGTCACGCCCTCCAGCCACGGCTCCCATGCGGTGGGGTTGGCCGCCAGCCAGGCACGCGCGGCTTCCGAGGGATCGGTGCCGTCGTTCAGGATCGCGCCCATGATCTCGTTTTCCATCTGAAGCGAGAAGACCAGATTCTGCAGCAGTTTGCCGGTGTTCGGGCATTCGGCGACATAGCCCGTGCGGGTATTGGTCGCCACGATTGCGCCCCCGAAATTCGGGCCGAAGAAATCATCGCCGCCGGTCAGATAGGTCATCTTGTAATTGGCGTTCATCGGGTGAGGTTCCCAGCCCAGGAACACGATCGGCTTGCTGTCGGCGGACTTGTTGCCGACTTCGGCCAGCATCCCCTGTTCCGAGCTTTCGACCACCTTGAAGCCCTTCAGGCCGAAGGCGTCCTTTTCGATCATGTCGAGGATCAGGCGGTTGCCGTCATTGCCCGGCTCGATGCCGTAGATATGGCCTTCCAGCGCGTCTTTCTGCGCGGCGATGTCGGCAAAATCCTTGATGCCCAGCGCGGCCCCGGCCTCGTTGGTGGCCAGCGTGTATTTCGCGCCTTCCAGGTTGGTGCGGACCGTCTCGACAGTGCCTGCGTCGCGATAGGGGGCGATGTCGGCCTCCATCGTCGGCATCCAGTTGCCCAGGAACACATCGACGTCGCCTTCGGCCAGCGCGGTATAGGTCACCGGCACCGACAGCAGCTTGGTTTCGGTCTTGTATCCCAGTGCTTCCAGCACGGTGGTGGTGGCTGCGGTGGTGGCGGTGATGTCGGTCCAGCCCACATCCGAGAAGATCACCTTGTCGCAGCCTTCGGCGTAAGCGGTGCCGGCAAAGGCAAACGCCACGGCAGAGGCCATAAGCCCGGTTTTCAGTTTCATCATGTCAACTCCCTGGTAGCGTTGTCGCGATTTGCGTGTTTTTTATTGATTGACGCGTCAATAAAAAACACGCTAGCCCGGTTTGGCAAGCATTTTGTGGAAACTGCCATGCCCAAGCTCGGAATGGAGCCTATTCGAAAGGCTGCCCTCGTGAAAGCGACGATCACCGAGATCGGCCGCGTCGGATCGCTTGACGTGACGGTTTCCCAGATCGCCAAACGCGCGGGCATGTCTTCGGCATTGGCGCATCACTATTTTGGCGGGAAAGAGGATATTTTCCTTGCCGCAATGCGGCACGTCCTGTCGCTTTACGGTGCCGAGGTGCGCGGCGCGCTGGCGGCGGTCGAGGGGTCAGAGGCGCGCCTGAAGGCGATTCTGCGCGCCTCGTTCAGCCCCGGCAATTTCCGGCGCGAGGCCGTGGGTGCATGGCTGAACTTCTGGGTGCTGGCGCAGACCAATGATCAGGCCCGCCGGCTGCTGGGCGTTTATCAGCGCCGCTTGCACTCCAACCTGTTGCACGCCCTGCGGCCTCTGCTGGGAGATCGGGCGCCGACCGTGGCCGAGGGCATCGGCGCGTTGATCGACGGGGCCTATCTGCGCGAGGCGCTGAAGAAGGGGCCGCCCGATTCGGCCGCGGCGGTGACGATGGTTTGGGATTTCGTGAAGGCAGAACTGAAAGGGCAGGGGGCATGAGCATGGAATTGACGGCGCAACCAAAGGCCAGCCACTTCATCGACGGAGCCTATGTCGAGGATAGGGCCGGCGCTGTAATCGAAGTGGTCTATCCCGCCACCGGTGCGGTGATCGCCCGCCTGCATGAGGCAACGCCCGCGGTGATCGAGGCGGCGCTGGCCTCGGCCAGCCGCGCGCAGGCCGCATGGGCCGCCACCCGCCCGGTGGATCGCGCCCGCATCCTGCGCCGCGCCGCCGATCTGATCCGCGCACGCGGGGCCGACCTTGCACGCCTGGAGACGCTGGATACCGGCAAGCCCATTCAGGAAACCGAGGTGGCGGACTGGCCTTCGGGCGCCGATGCGCTGGAATATTTCGCGGGCCTCGCCCCCACCGTGACCGGCGAGACGATCCCGCTGGGCCGGGATTTCGTCTATACCCTGCGCGAGCCGCTGGGGGTCTGCGTGGGCATCGGCGCCTGGAACTATCCCAGCCAGATTGCCTGCTGGAAATCCGCCCCGGCGCTGGCGCTGGGCAACGCGATGGTGTTCAAGCCGTCCGAGACCACGCCCTTGGGCGCATTGCAACTGGCTGAAATCTTTGTCGAGGCCGGTCTTCCTGCCGGTCTGTTCAACGTGGTGCAGGGGCGCGGCGCGGTGGGGGCGCAACTGGTGACGGATGCGCGGGTGGCCAAGGTCTCGCTCACCGGATCGGTGCCAACCGGGGCCAAGGTCTATGCCGCCGCCGCCGCGGGCATCCGCCATGTCACGATGGAGTTGGGCGGCAAGTCGCCGCTGATCGTCTTTGCCGATGCCGACCTCGATTCGGCGGTGGGTGCTGCGATGCTGGGGAACTTTTATTCCTCGGGGCAGGTCTGCTCGAATGGCACGCGGGTTTTCGTGCAGCGCGACATCCGCGAGGCATTTCTGGCCCGGCTGAAGGCGCGGACCGAGGCGATCACGCTGGGTGATCCGCTGGACCCCGCGACCCAGATGGGCCCGCTGGTCAGCGCCGCGCAGCTGGAAAAGGTGCTGGGCTATATCGCCACTGCAAAGGCCGAGGGCGCGCGGCTGGTGACGGGCGGCGGCCAGCCCGCCCGCAACGACGGCTTCTGGGTGCAGCCCACCGTCTTTGCCGATGTGACCGATGACATGACCCTGGCCCGCGAAGAGGTTTTTGGCCCGGTGATGGCGGTGCTGGATTTCGACACCGAGGCCGAGGTGCTGGCGCGCGCCAATGACACGCAATTCGGGCTGGCGGCGGGGGTCTTCACCGCCGACATGACCCGCGCGCATCGGGTCGTGGCCGGGCTGCAGGCCGGCACCACCTGGATCAACGCCTACAACCTGACCCCGGTCGAGGCGCCCTTTGGGGGTGCCAAGATGTCGGGCGTGGGCCGCGAGAATGGCCGCGCCGCGGTCGAACACTACACGCAGATCAAGAGCGTCTATGTGGGCATGGGCCCGGTCGACGCGCCGTATTGAGGGGCTGACATGAGCGATTATGTGATCGTCGGCGCAGGGTCGGCTGGCTGCGCCATGGCCTATCGTCTGGCCGAGGCAGGCCGCAGCGTCACCGTGATCGAACACGGCGGCACCGATGCCGGGCCGTTCATCCAGATGCCGGCCGCGCTGTCCTATCCCATGAACATGGGGATTTACGACTGGGGCCTGAAGACCGAACCCGAGCCGCATCTGGGCGGGCGGGTGCTGGCCACGCCACGCGGCAAGGTGATCGGTGGCTCCAGCTCGATCAACGGCATGGTCTTCGTGCGCGGCCACGCGCGCGATTTCGACCATTGGGCCGATCAGGGCGCGCGTGGCTGGTCTTATGCCGACGTGCTGCCCTATTTCAAACGGATGGAAACCTGGCACGGGGGGGCGCCCTCGCCCTATCGCGGCACGCACGGGCCGCTGCATGTGACGCGCGGCCCGCGCCGCAACCCGTTGTTCAACGCCTTCATCGAGGCAGGCCAGCAGGCCGGTTACGCCATGACCGACGATTACAACGGCGCGCGGCAAGAGGGCTTTGGCCCGATGGAGGCCACGATCCATAACGGCACCCGCTGGTCGGCGGCCAATGCCTATCTGCGCCCGGCGCTGAAGACCGGGCGGGTGCAATTGGTGCGGGCCTTGGCGCGGCGCGTCGTGATCGAGCAGGGCCGCGCCGTGGGCGTCGAGGTCGAGCGTGGCGGCAGGATCGAGGTGATCCGCGCCGGGGCCGAGGTGATCCTCGCGGCCTCCTCGCTCAATTCACCGAAGCTGTTGATGCTGTCAGGCATCGGCCCTGCGGCCGAGTTGCGCGCCCATGGGATCGAGGTGGTGGCCGACCGTCCCGGCGTGGGCGCCAATCTGCAGGACCATCTGGAAATCTATCTGCAATATGCCGCCCGTCAGCCGATAACCCTTTACAAATACTGGAACCTTTTCGGAAAGGCGCTGATCGGCGCGCAGTGGTTGTTCACCCGCAAGGGGTTGGGCGCTTCGAACCAGTTTGAAAGCTGCGGCTTCATCCGCTCGGACAAGGGGGTCGAGTATCCCGACATCCAGTATCACTTCCTGCCGATCGCCGTGCGCTATGACGGCAAGGCCGCGGCCGAGGGGCACGGGTTTCAGGTCCATGTCGGGCCGATGCGGTCGAAGTCGCGGGGGCGGGTCTGGCTGCGCTCGGCCGATCCGCGCGACCCGCCGCGCATCCTGTTCAACTACATGTCCGACCCCAGCGACTGGGAAGATTTTCGCAAATGCATCCGGCTGACGCGCGAGATTTTCGCCCAGCCGGCGATGGCTGCCCATGTGAAGCATGAGATCCAGCCGGGTGCCGCGCAGACCGATGCGGAATTGGACGCCTTTCTGAAAGAGCATGTCGAAAGCGCCTATCACCCCTGCGGCACCTGCCGGATGGGGCGGCGCGACGATCCGATGGCGGTGGTGGACCCGGAAACTCGAGTCATTGGCGTCGAGGGGTTGCGACTGGCCGACAGCTCGATCTTCCCGCGGGTGACGAATGGCAACCTCAACGCACCCTCGATCATGACCGGCGAAAAGGCGGCGGATCACATTCTGGGCCGCTCGATGCTGGCACCGTTGAATCTGGGGCCGGAGATGACCGCAGAATGGCGCGAGAGACAGCGCTGAAAGTTGGTTAACCTTTCTTAACGAAAAGTTAACATCCGCCTTGCCTTCCCTGCTTTGGGCAGGAACAACGGGGCATGTTGAATTTTCGTGCGCTTTTCGTTCTGGCCCTGGCCGGGCTGGTGGCAGGCTTTGCCCTGCAGCCGCGGGACTCGGACGCTGTCATTGCGCCGCACCTGTCCGGCACGGTCGTGCGGGTGATTGACGGCGATACGCTGGACCTGGGAGGCGAGCGGGTGCGGCTGTTCGGCATTGACGCGCCCGAAACCGGTCAGCCCTGCGACCGTCAAGGGCAGGTGTGGGATTGCGGCGCCTTTGCGCGCAGGGTGCTGCAAGAGCTTGTGGCGCAAGCGTCGGTCACCTGCGCAATCGAGGATCGTGACCGCTATGGCCGGGCTGTCGCCACCTGCCGCGCAGACGGGCGCGATATCAACGCTGCGATGGTCGAACAGGGCGCGGCGCTGGCCTATACCCGGTATTCCGACCGCTACACCGGGGCCGAGGCGGCCGCGCGCGCGGCGGGCCGGGGGCTTTGGGCTGGCCGGATGGTCACCCCCGAAGCGCATCGCCACCAGGACAGTGAGTCCGATTGTCCCGAGGATCGACCGATCAAGGGCAATATCAGCGGCAATCGCCGCATCTATCACAGCCCCGGTCAGGCCGACTATGCCCGCACCCGCATCAATCCCGCCAAGGGTGAGCAATGTTTTGCCACCGCCGATGCGGCAAAAGCGGCGGGATTTCGCCCCGCGCGGCGCTAAGGGCGAAAACATGTGGCTTGCGGGCCGCTTTTTGCCCCGGTTTGATCCGGGTCAAGTTGCAGCTGCCGCCGCATTGGCTAAGGTCTCGCAAAGACGTGAAAAGGAGAAGCGCATGTCGAAAACCCCGCACGACCTGACCGAGGAATTCCCGGCCGAGGCCACGAAGATTTCGGCGCTGAAGGAAACCGACGCCCATTTCGCCAAACTGGTCGAAGAGTATAACGAGATCAATGAAGAGGTCTATAAGGCCGAGACGCGCATCGCGCCCGTCAGCGAAGAGACCGAAGAGCATATGCGTCGCAAACGCGCGCAGCTGAAGGATCTGATCTGGGCGCGTCTGTCCAATCCGGTCGCCTGATTTCAGACTGATGCAAACGAAAGGCCCGGGGGATCACCCGGGCCTTTGTCATTCTGCGATCTCATAGGGCAGGGTGCCGCGCCGGTCGGGGTCCACACGCAGACGCCGTTCCAGCGGCGGGACCGAGCGTTGGTGACAATTGCGCCGCTCGCAGATCCGGCAGGAAATGCCGATCGGCTCGAACCGGCCGCGTAGGTCCAGGCCGTCAGCATAGACCACCGCATCGGCATGCTGCACCTCGCAGCCAAGGCCAATGGCATAGCGGCGCACCGGGGCGTTGAAACTGCCGCCCGATTTCGACACATCGCGCGCCAGACACAGATAGCGCACCCCGTCCGGCGTTTCGGCCAGTTGCCGCAGAAAGCGGCCGGGGGTCTCGAACGCCTGATGCATGTTCCACAGTGGGCAGGCCCCGCCAAAACGGGCAAATTGCAGCCGCGTGGCCGAGTGGCGCTTGGTGATCGTGCCGGCCTGATCGACGCGCACGAAAAAGAACGGGATGCCCTTGGCACCCGGCCGTTGCAGGGTGGACAGCCGGTGGGCCACCTGCTCGATCGAGGCGCCGAACAGATCGGCCAGCCGCTCCAGATCATGACGCTCGTCGCGCGCGGCTTGCAGGAAGACGCGATAAGGCATCAGGGCCGCGCCGGCGAAATAATTGGCCAGCCCGATCTTGGCGATGTCGCGCGCCTCGGGCGTGGCAAAGCGCGCCAGATCCAGGGTCGCCTCCAGCAGCTCGTTCTGGGTGATCAGCGCCACCTGATGCAACAGCTGAAACCGCTGCGTCGGCCCCGACGCCCGGCCCGAGATCGCCAGCGCCCGGTTGTCGGCATCATAGATGCGGATCGCCGCATCATCAGAAAAGTGCAATTTGATCCCCGCCTTGGCCAGAGTATCCGTGGCGATGAAAAGCGGGTCTTTACGCTCGCCCCCCGGCATGGCGTAATGTTCGGCGGCGCGGTCGATGGCGTCGATGTAATTGTCGCAATAGTGAAAGAAGTCGCGCACCTCTTCCCAGGGCGAGGGGCGCAGGGCGGTATCCTCGCGGCCCAGGGCCTCGTCCAGTGAGGCGAGACGCTCATGCGTCTGGCGATAGGCGCGGTGCAGGTCGAGGAAGGCCCGCGCCAGCGCCGGCGCGTTGGAGGCCGCCAGCCGCAGATCAGCCAGCGGCGGCGTGTTCTGGAACACCGGGTCGGCCAGCGTCTCGCGCATGTCAGACACGATCCGCTCGGCATCACCGGTCGTCAGCTCGCCCCCATCAAAGCCG
>ERZ1645187.883-NODE-883-length-28872-cov-10.024014_pt1 | contig 28872 bp, 30 predicted proteins | sample MGYA00575352_ERZ1645187 | MGnify/ENA primary metagenome ERZ1645187 (study PRJEB40837, sample SAMN11349314) | freshwater sediment metagenome | isolation source: river sediment | host: Sediment | place: India: Wazaribad , New Delhi | collected 2017-02-21 ...
CCGGACCCGGGCGGAAGCGGCGTGGCTGGGGGGCTGCCCGCAGCCGCGTCCGCGCCTGCGGCCGGACCGGCATCCGGATGCGGCCAAGAAGCGACAGGCCTACGTGCTGGAGCGGATGGAGGCCTGCGGTTTCATCACGGAGCAGGAACGCGCTGAAGCGTGGGCGCAGCCGCTGGCCGCGCGGCCCGGAAAATATCCGTTCCGCGCGCCGCATTTCTGCGATCTCGTCGGCGTGCCGGCGCAGCTCGCGCCGGATGCGACGGTGCGCACGACGCTCGACGGCGATTTGCAGCGGCGGGCGGAAGACGTCCTGCGGCGGCATTTGGCGGACGGTCCGGCCGGCGGCGGGGCGGTGGTGGTGCTCGACGTGAAGACCGGCGCGGTGCGCGCGCTGGCGGGTTCGCCGGACTACTTCGCCGAGCGTCGCGCCGGGCAGGTCAACGGCGCCGTCGCGCGGCGCGCGGCGGGCTCGACTCTCAAGCCCTTTGCCTATGCCTTGGCGTTCGACCGCGGGCTGGCCGTGCCCGCGACGGTGATTCCCGATGTGCCGCTGAGATTCCGCGATCTCGATCCGCGCAATTTTTCGGAAGACTGCCGCGGGCTGGTCAGCGTGCGCGACGCCTTGGTGGCGTCGCTGAACCTGCCGGCGATCGAAATCGAACGGCGCGTCGGACAGGAACGGTTCTGGGGGACGTTGCGCGCGCTGGGGCTGGCGACGATCGACCGGCCGGCGGCGCACTACGGCCTCGGTCTCGTGCTGGGCAACGCGGAAGTGCGCCTGCTGGACCTGGCGAACGCCTACGCCTGCCTCGCGCGCGGCGGCGCCTGGATCCCGGCGCGGTTCGTGGAAACCGGTCCGGCGCCCGCGGCGAAACCGATCTTCTCGCCCGAGGCCTGCTGGCTGGTGAGCGACATGCTCTCCGGCGACGAGCGCGCGCTGGACACGACGGGGCACGCGGCCGACGTGCGCCTGCCGCCGATGGCGTGGAAGACGGGCACGTCCGCCGGCTTGCGCGACGCCTGGACGGTGGCGTGGAATCCGGAAGTCGCGATCGGCGTATGGGTGGGCAATCCCGATGGTTCGCCGGCGGACGGCCTCGTGGGGCGCGAAGCCGCCGTGCCCATCGCGTGGGACCTGTTCCGCCAGATGTATCCGGACAACGCGGGACCGTGGTTCGCGCGGCCGGCGGGGATGGAAAAGCGGGAACTGTGCGCCGTCAGCGGCTGCGCGCCGGGTCCGCACTGCGTGCACCGGATCGAGGACTGGGCCATTGCGCGGGTCACGCGGCGCGAAATCTGCCCGGTGCACCGCGCGGGGCCGGAGGACGCGTGGCCGGCGGCGGTGGCGTCGTTCCTGGCGCGACGCGCGGCGCCCGCGCCAGACGAACCGGCCGAAGCCGTGCGCATCCTCGCGCCGGCGCGGGGCAGCGTCTATCGTTGGCTGCCGGAACTGGAGGCGGACGCGCAGCGGCTGGCGCTGGAAGCGGCCAGCGATCGCGCGGGGGAGACGATCCATTGGTTCGTGGACGATCGGCCGGTTGGCCAAACGCGCCCTGGCGAAAAGATGTTCTGGCCGCTGGCGCGAGGCGAACACCAGATCGCCTGCGGCACGGCGCGGGGTCTGGCCGACCGCGTGCAGATCGCCGTGGAATAGAGCTCCCCTGCGGGAATCGCGGTTCGTCGATTGTTCCGCGGCGTGGAAACCCGTCGGGCCAGTCTTCCCGCGAGTGGATTCCCCCTGAATTCAGGCCGTTCCCATTTATGTTATTTATAAATAACATATATGATATTTATAAATATCATAAATGCTCGGCTTCGGGGGCTGGACGCGGGCCGGGGCGAATCCGCACGTTTTCGCCCAAACCAAATCGAGGCTTTGCAGAGGAAGGAGCGGGGGGTAGCATGAAGATGCGGTCGGCCGCCGCAGAGGAGCGTTTCCCATGAAGGCGAAGCAAGACGGGCAGAAAAAGGACAAGAAGCTCGACTACGACAAGGAGCTGGCCAAGCTGCAGGTAGAGCTGGTGAAGCTACAGGAGTGGATCAAGCAGAAGGGTCTGCGCGTGGTGGCGATCTTCGAGGGACGCGACGCGGCGGGCAAGGGAGGCGCGATCAAGCGCATCACGGAATGCCTGAATCCCCGCATCTGCCGGGTGGTGGCCTTGGGCACGCCGACGGACAAGGAAAAGACCCAGTGGTATTTCCAGCGCTACGTGCCGCATCTGCCCGCGGCGGGGGAAATGGTGCTGTTCGACCGCAGCTGGTACAACCGCGCGGGCGTTGAGCGCGTCATGGGATTCTGCACCGAGGACGAATATCAGGAATTCCTGCGGTCGTGCCCGGAGTTCGAGCGGATGCTGGTGCGGTCGGGGATCGTCCTCATCAAGTACTGGTTTTCGGTCTCGGACGAAGAGCAGGAGAAGCGGTTCAAGGCGCGGATCGAGGATCCGACGAAGCGCTGGAAGCTGAGCCCGATGGATCTGCAGGCGCGGTCGCGCTGGGTGGATTATTCGAAGGCGAAGGACAAGATGTTCGAAGTGTGCGACATTCCGCAGGCGCGCTGGAACGTGGTGAACGCCGACAGCAAGAAACGGGCGCGGCTGAACTGCATCCACCACCTCCTGAGCCAGATCAAGTACAAGGATCTGACGCCGGAGCCGATCGAGTTGCCGCCCAAGCAAAAGCGGCGGGGCTACGTGCGCCCGCCGCTCTCCGACCAGCAGTTCGTGCCGGAAGTGTATTGATCGGCTATTCCGCCGGCTGCATCTGCCGCATCTGCTGCATCAGGGCGCCCATGTCGGGCATGCTTTCCATCACGATTTCCTGCATGCTGGTCGCCTGGACGTAGTCGGCCGGGATGGCGAACAGGGCCGCGTCCGGCGCGGAAAAGTCGTAGTTCTTGAACAGGATGACGGACTGGATGGGCATGGCCGGCTGGCCGGGTCCCATGGGGGCGTTGGCGGTGAGCGTCATCTTGACGGGCATGTTCTTCTGCTTGGGCGAAAAGAGCATGACCATGTCGCTGCGGATGCCGTCCTGGACCATGGTCATGCGGCGCTTGACGCAGGCTTCGCCGTCGTAGGTCTCGGTGCCGAGTTCTTCGATCTGGGGCATGGCGGCGGAAGCGCCGCCGCCGTCGCCGCTTTCGTTGAGGACGTATTTTTTCTTTTCGGGAAAGAGGGAATAGGAGACGGGCCGGCCGTTTTCGGGGATTTCGAGGGCGACCATCTTGAGGTTCATGAACGGCATGGTCATTTCGGTGCGGGTCTTGCCGCCGTCGCGGACGGTGCGGGAATTCATGTTCATGCCCATCACGTTCATGGCCATGTCGACGGAGTAGGTCGTCTGGAGACCCAGTTCCTTTTCGAATTTCATCCAGGGCTGGCTGGCACTTTGCTGCGAGTCGGATCCCTGGGCGAGCGCGGGCGCGGCGAGGACCGGCGCGAGGCAAAGGGCGGCGAGAAGGCGGATCGGCACGTTCATGGTTGCTCCTTGAGAAGGATTTTTGGACACGATACCACGTCGGCTCGCCGGCCGGAAAAGGTTTTCTCGCGGCGGCCGGACTTGGTAGATTGCCGGACATGAAGCAACCGACTTTGTTGATCTTGGCCGCCGGCATGGGCAGCCGCTACGGGGGATTGAAGCAGATCGATCCGGTGGGGCCGGCGGGCGAAATCGTGCTGGATTATTCCATCTTCGACGCGCTGCGCGCCGGCTTTGGCCGCGTCGTCTTCGTGATCCGGCGGGATCTCGAAGCGGCGTTCCGGAAAACGGTGGGGGCGAAGTGGGAAAAGCGCGTGCCCTGCACCTACGCGTTCCAGGATCTGGCCGACGTGCCGGACGGCTTCGCGGTGCCGGCGGACCGGGCGAAGCCGTGGGGCACCGCCCACGCCATCCGCGCGGGGCGGCACGAGATTGCGGAACCCTTTGCGGCGATCAACGCGGACGATTTCTACGGCGCGGCGTCGTTTCGCGCCTTGGCGGGCCACCTGACGGCCGAAAACGGTCCGGTCGGCCACTGCATGGTGGCGTTCCGGCTGGGGCAGACGCTCTCCGAGCACGGCAGCGTGAGCCGCGGGGTGTGCCTGTGCGGAACGGACCGGTTGCTGACGGGCATCCAGGAGCGGACGAAAATCACGCGGCATGCGGACGGATCGCTGTGGGACGAACCGGAGGGCGGCCCGACCGCGGCGCTGACGGGCGAAGAACCGGTTTCGATGAATTGCTGGGGGTTCATGCCGTCGATGTTCGGGGAACTGGACGCGGCGTTCGCGAAATTCCTGCAGGGCGAGGGCGGGCGGTCGCCGAAGAAGGAGTTTACGATTCCGTCGGTGGTGGACGGATTGATCCGGTCGGGGCGGGGCACGGTGAAGGTGCTGGACACGACGTCGCGGTGGTTCGGGGTGACCTATCGCGAGGACAAGGCGACGGTGCAGGAATCGATCCGCACCCTGGTCGCGGCCGGGGAGTATCCGGATAAGGTGTAAGAGGAGCGGGGGGGGCGTTGGAAATGGGGCAGAATATTCAATATCCAATATTCAGGGTTCAATTTCCAAGTGAACAGCCTTAGGGCGGTTGTGGATCGGGGCGATTACCCGTGTCCGAGTGAATCGCTCCGGCATTCTCGGCTGTTCACTTGAACACTGGATATTGAAGATTGATCTCTTCCGGGCAAAAAAGGTCCGTGCCAGGCATTATCGGGGGGGGGTAGCCTGGCACGGATGAATGCAGACGGGGGTGATATGGGGGGATTCACCTAGTCCCATCTGCTTGCTGCGTGGTTAGCAGCAAGTTGTTAAAAATGGATTATGCAAAGAACGCGGGAAAACCGAACATTTCCCCGATTTGTTCGACCAATATACGGGAGGAAGGGGGGGGTGTCAATCCTCCGGAATCGATTTTTTTGATTTTTCGGGAAAAGCCTCGGCCGGCTTCCGCAGGACGGGGAAAATGTGGAGGACGTCGTCGGGAAAGCGGTACTCGGGAAACTGGCGGTGCCGGTGTTCGACGATCTGCCAGGCGAGATCGAAGCGGCCGGCGGTGTACCAGGCCCGGATGAGCTGGTCCATGATGGCGATCTGGATCTCGGGAGGGCGCTGGAGGGCGCTGGCCCAGGCCCGTTCCAGATATTGGGCGGCGAGAGAGGCGTCGCCGAGGCGGAGGTTGAGGCTGCCGAGCGTTTCGAGAATGACGGGATTGTCGGGATCCAGCCGGTTGGCCTTGGTGGCGTGCCGCATGGCCGCCAGGAGTTCGCCGTCGCCGTGCAGCAGGCAATAGGCGAGGTTGTTGAGGATCTTGGGATTGTCGGGTTCGAGGACGAGGGCGGCGCGATAGAGGGGAATGGCGGCCTGGAAGCGGCCTTGGCGGACGAGCACGTTGCCGCGCCCGACGAGGGCCTCGACGTCGGCGTCGCCGGGAAGGGCTTCCTCCTGGAGGGCGGCATAGGTGGCCTGGGCCCGGCGATAGAATCCCTGGTCGAACCAGAAGTCGGCGAGCACGAGCTTTTGCTCGCGGGTCGGTTTCATGCGGCGCAGGGCGCCGGGCCGGACGAGACACAGCGCGGCCTGCTTGAGCGGCTCGCGCCGCGCGAAAAACGAGGCTTCGGGGATGGGTTGGATTTCGCCGTTGCCGTCGAGCAGTTCCACGACGTGGTTCGCCTGGTCCCAGGCGACGGGGATGAAGGCGGCGGCGGCGGGGGAATAATGGACGTCGGGGGGCAGGAGAACCAGCAGGGGACGGTTGCGCTTGAGTTCTTCCCAAAGAAAGCGTTCGTCGGCCTTCACGACCGTCAGCACGAAGCCTTTCGATCCCGCGATGGATCGGAACGCGCTGCGGTCCATGCTTCCTTGGGGCGCGGACGGAGGGATGATCCGGGCGATCTGCTCGTCGGAGATGCGCGCGCCGTTTGCGGCGAAAAAGGCGGCGAGAATGGCGCGATCGGCGCGAAGTTGGCCTTCGGGCACTTTGGGCAGGTGCCGCAGCGCCCGGCGGGCGGGACCGTTGCGGCCGGTCGTGGCGCAGCCGGCGGAGAAGGCCAGCAGCACGAACAGCAGGATGCGTGCCCCCCGCCGAATCGACCGCGAGTGGCGCAGGCGGCTCACGGACCGGGGTGCCTAGCGCTTGCGGGTGTGGTCGACCACGTCGAAGATGCCCGGCGTTCCGCGGAGGATCTGGAGCGCCCGCTGCCGGGCGGCTTCGTTGGGGACGATGCCGTTCAGCGTGGCGAGGCCGTCTGCGACCGTCGCGCTCAAGGTGGCGCTGCCGACCATGGAGTCGTCGTTGAGGCGGCTGTTGGCGATGGCGGCGATGCCTTCGTCGGAGGTGGGGTCGGCGGCCAGGTCTTGGCCTTCGAGGGCGGCGCACCCGGACAGGAGTCCCAGAGCGGCCAGCATCGCAAAAAGGGTCGTACGTTTCATGAGGAACTCTCCGGGTTGTCGCGCGCGGCGGGCGCCGCGCGCCATTCGTTTCATGCCTCCGAACTCTATGCCCTGAAAAAGGGAATGTCAATGGCCGGGCGGTTGCCAGCGGCTCCGGGGTCTGCTAGGGTCCGCACCATGACGGACAAGAAGAATTCGTATACGATCAAGCTGACGCCGGCGCAGATGGACGCGGCGGCGCGGATTCTGCGGGAGGGGAACTACCGGCCCCGGCGAGTGGAATACGCGCTCGCGGCGGCGGAGGGGGAAGATTGCCAGATCGTGCTGTACCAGAGCGGCAAGTGCCTGGTGCAGGGCAAGGGGGCGGCGGATTGGGTGACGTTCGTGCTCGAGCCGCAGGTGCTCGGCGAGGCCCGGCTGGGCTACGAAGACGTGCTGAATCCCGAGGCCAACGCGCCGCACATGGGCGTGGACGAAAGCGGCAAGGGCGATTTCTTCGGTCCGCTGGTGATCGCGGCGGCCTACGTCGACGAAACCATCGCCAAGGATCTCAAGGCGCTGAACGTGCGCGACAGCAAGACCATCACGAGCGACAAGGCGGCGCAGGATCTGGCCAAGAAGATCCGCGCGCGGCTGGCCGACAAGTTCGTCGTGGTGTCGATCGGCCCGGCGGCCTACAACCGGCTCTACGCGACGATGGGCAGCGTGAACCGCATCTTGGCGTGGGGCCACGCCCGCGCCATCGAAAATCTGCTCGAAAAAGTGCCGTCCTGCCCCCGCGCCCTGAGCGACCAGTTCGGCCCCGAGCAGCAGATCCAGCGCGCCTTGCAGCAGAAGGGCCGCAAGATCAAGCTCGAGCAGCGCCACAAGGCGGAAAGCGACGTCGCCGTGGCCGCCGCGTCCATCCTCGCGCGCGCGGGTTTCCTGACGGCGATGGACAAGCTGGGCGAGAAAGTCGGCGTCAAGCTGCCGAAGGGCGCGTCCGACAAGGTCAAGGCCGTGGCGGGCGAGATCGCGCAGAAGCGCGGCGGCGCCGCGTTCCTCGACGTGGCCAAGTGCCATTTCAAGACGACGGACGACGTGCTCGGGCCGCTCGGCAAGACGCGCGCGGGCGAGGGGCTTCCGCCCGCGCCGGAACGCAAGGTGTTCGTGCCCCGGAGGCCCGCGAAATGAAACTGGTTCGCTACGGCGCGCCCGGCGCCGAACGGCCGGGCATTTGGCTGGACGAAACGAAAACCGAACCCGCGCGCATCGTCGACGTGCGCGGCATGGTTTTCGACATCGAGGACTACGACGCGCGCTTCTGGCGCACTTTCGGCGCGGAGCGCCTGAAGGCCCTGCTGAAAGAGCCGAAGCTGAAGACCCTTCCCGCGGAAGGCGTGCGCCTGGGACCGCCCATCGCGCCGCCGCGGCAGATCGTCTGCCTGGGCAAGAACTACCGCGACCACGCCAAGGAGTTCGACGCCAAGGTGCCGGAATTTCCCGTCTATTTTTCCAAGAGCCCCGGCTCCCTGTCCGGCCCGTACGATCCGATCCCGCTGAAGCCGGGCATGGAGCGCGTGGATGCCGAAGCCGAACTGGCGGTGGTGATCGGCAAGCGTGCGCGCGATCTCCACGAGGGCGAGGCTCTTTCCTGCGTCGCCGGCTACTCCGTCTTGAACGACGTGACCAATCGCGACCTGCAGCAGGCGCGCCTGCAGTGGTTTTTCGCCAAGAGCGCGGACGGCTTCGGGCCGATGGGCCCTTGGCTCGTCACGCGCGACGAGATCAAGCGGCCGCACGCGCTGGGCATCCGCCAGCGCGTGAACGGCGAAATCCTGCAGGAATCGAAGACCTCGCAGATGATTTTCCGCATCGATATGGTCCTGGCGGACCTGAGCCGGGTGCTGACGCTGGAGCCGGGCGACGTGATCTCGACGGGCACGCCGGGGGGCATCGGCTCCGCCCGCAAGCCCCCGGTGGTGCTGCACGACGGCGACGTGGTCGAGTGCGAAATCGACGGCATCGGCACCCTGCGCAATCCGGTCGTCCTGGCCTACGGCTGAGCGCGGCGATGATCGCGGACAGCCTGCGCCGGGAACCCCAAACGGAGGCCGAATGGCTCGGTCCGCTGCCCGTGAGGCAGTGGTTCGCGCATCCGGAGCGGCGGCTGGAGATCGACCTCGGCAGCGGCAAGGGACGGTTCCTTCTGGCCCGCGCGGCGAAGGCTCCCGCAACGAACTTCCTCGGCATCGACCGCATGCTGCGGCGCATCCGCAAAGTGGACAACCGCGCGCGGCGGCTGGACCTCGACAACGTCCGCCTGATGCGCGTGGAAGCCTACTACGCGGTGGCCTATCTGATCCCGCCCGCCGCGGTGGACGTTTACTACGTCTTTTTCCCCGATCCGTGGCCCAAGGCGCGCCACGAAGGCCACCGCCTGTTCAACAAGCTGTTTCTCGACGCGCTGCACCGGACGCTCGCGCCCGGCGGCGTCGTCCACGTTGCGACGGACCACCTGCCGTACTTCGAGCAGCTCTCGGAAATTTTCGCGGGCGACGCTCGCTTTGCACTCATCGCGCCTTACGTGCCGCCGGAAGACGAGCAGACCGACTTCGAACGCTACTACGTCGAATCCAAGCCCATCGGACGCCTCTCCGTGCGCAAGGCGTAGGGCGGATGGGGGGCGGGGGCGGAATGTCCAATATCCAATAATCAATATCCAATTTTCAAGTTGGGGCGGATCGAACCCAAAACTCGATCTGCAATGGAACATATTCTGAAATACTGTAGCCATCGATCATCCCCCGACGAGGTCGTCGGGGGCTCCAAAGATATGGATTGATCTGGCTGTTTGGAGCCGGGACGCCCTCGTCCCGGTCTTGTTCAGTGGCTACAGAATATGCGAATATGCTTTGGCAGCAGCGCGAATCATTCCATCTCGTGAAGCGCGATGGGAAGGCATTTCCGGAACGATCTGAAATCCTTGTCGGTCGTGAAGATCGCCAGATCGCAGCGCACGGCGACGGCGCAGATGAGGAAGTCGGTGTTGGACCCTTGGACGCCCTTGGAACGACACAAATTGAAGAACTTCGCCGCCGTCACGTGGTCTTCGGTCAGCAGCGGCAAATCGGGAAAAGCTTCCAGGTGCGAAGCCAGCCGCGCGAACGAGTCCGAATCCCGCACGCCGGAAAGCAGTTCTTGGCGAATGGGGCCGATGATGTCCACGGCGTGGGCCGAGATCAGGCGGCCGAGTTCCTCCGTTTCCGGCTGGCGCCGGGGCGTTGTGCGCCGCAAGGCCAAGGACCAGACGCTGGTATCGACCAAAACCCTCACGCCCGCGCCCGTTGTTTCTTGTAGTCGTAGGCGGGGTCGAAATCAACGGTCCCGAAGCACTGCAACATGCGGTTTTGGCGCAGATGCCGGATATAGTCCGTCAGCGCCTGGGTCACGGCCGCCTTCTTGGTGCGGTGCTTGCCGAGGACCAGCGCTTCCCGGATCAATCGATCGTCGAGTTGCAGATTCGTTGCCATGCTGTCCACCTCCACACATAAGATCACACATTGAGATGTGTAATGTCAACCCCCCGGGGAAGGTTTTCCGGCCAATGTCATCGGACGCCTGTCCGTGCGCAAGGTCGGGGAATAGCCGGATCGGGCCGCCGGATTTCTCGCGGCGTTTCTCTCTCCCGCCTTGCTCCTTGCGTCGAATCGCGCCGCGTCCCGCGGCCAATCGCGGGCTTGGATGGTTGACGTATCCGCCTTCGCGTGCATGATGATTCTATGATCGCCGGACGGACTATAAACGCAGCTCAAAAGGGAGGACGGGAAATGAAGAAAAACGGATGGATCGCGATGCTGCTGGGCGCGTGCCTGCTGGCCGCCGGCTGCGGGGACGGCGGAGATGAAGAGAGCACGGGGGAATTTTCCAGCTATCTCTTCTCGGCGTATTCGGTGGGCTGCTCCTTCGAAGTGCGCATCGAGCGCACGGGCGGCCCGGCCTGGACGGTGCTTCCCGCCAATTGGGTTCAAGCGAGCGACTGGTTCAATCTCGCGACCGGCGGCGAAAGAACCGTGCAGCTGGCGTCGGAAGGGTCGATCGCGTTCAAGTGGTCGGAGACTTCGGAGAGCGCGGAGGCGCTCAACGGTTGCGGCCGGATCGTCGTGACCCAGAGCGGCAACATCTTCTACTTCTACGTGGAGGGCAATCCGCCGCCCGCCCTCGGCGGCACCGTCGAAACCGTTCCGGAATCGACCGACGACGAAGACTAGCCCGTCTTCCGCGCGCCAGCCCGCGCGGAGTTCGAGGAACCCCGCACCATTGTTCCCCCTGCGTTTAATCGCGGCTCAACGTCGCGGGTCAGGGGGCCCATACCAAGGGGAGACCACCGATCATCCAGCGCTTTGATCGGTTGGTGTCGATCCTAGCCGCGCGATTCGGCGTTTGAGCCGGAATCCTTCGACGGCTCTCGTGAGGAACGAGGCCCCGATGATCGTCGTCGCGAAGGCCATGCCGAAAATGCCGCGCGGCAGGCCTTGCTCGATGCCGTGGAACAGAAAGAGCGCAAAGCCGAGACAGAAGAATCCGAAGACCATCTCCGCTACGAGTACGGTCCAGGGAGGAGAGAGAACTTCAAGCCCGCATGGATTGTTGCTCGTCATGTTTTCATTCTCCGGACATCAGTCCGCAGGAGCTCCGTGTTGGCAAAGCCGCTATGTAGGATTTCACTTTCTCGTGAAACTCATCGGCGGAGTACTCGACATGCTTGCTGTCATGTCCGGTAATCGGGCGATTCCCCCAATCCTCTGGTGCTCCATAGAAGGTGACGGTGCCATCCACTACCGGCAGCATCGTCTTGTCGGTAACATCCGTCTCTTTGCCATCTATGGCCATCCTGCGGAAATTGACGAAGGCATAGCATGTCGGTCGTTTTGCGGTGGCGAGTTCGGTTGCCATCAGCTCTTGTATGCGCCGCGCATCATCGTCCGAGCGGGGGCCCTTCATGTATGTGAGCGCGACCCCGGTATCCGTCCTTTCCGCAAAAAGGATGTTGTCGTAGAGCCTGCAGCAAGACGGCAGGGATAGTCGCGGCATTCCTGCATGGACATTCGCGGTCAGAGCTATAAGCAGGGCTGTAACTAATATTTTCATCTGTCGTAAAAGTTACGGGTTAGGAGGCCCGACACCTTGTGGCGGGTACCCGGCAACACCTTGTTAGGCTAAGTCATAATCGTTTTTCTCTTCACGCGTCGTATAAATGAAATGCAATGTCGTTATCCAAAGTATTCTGGCGACATTACGTAGGGGTTCATCCCGAATAGGCAGTTCATTGGGCACGGGTGAAATACTAAAACACTTGTTGTTTATGTCTATGCCTTGCCCAGGAGCTCTTAACTTGGCAATTAGCGAGGGAATATAAGCCGATTGGAGAAACAATATACACTGCTGATCTTTCAGCATAAATTTATATGCGCCAAGGATGTCACCATCGCTAACTAATATAGAGGCTATAGAATATCCGCGTAGAGAATCACTCGTCTGAACTGTTCGAATTATGGGGGAGGGAAGGACTTTCTGAAATTGGTCGAAGCATGTGTATTTCTGCCATGCCTCGGCAGATGGCATGGTCATATCGTGTTTGCCATACTTATAAATGTAGAGTGGCGCATTTGAAAGATGCGATACAATACGTGGGGGAATATGTCCCAGTCGCATCGCCTCATTTACGGCCATATCAAATGTCATCATATTTGGTCGTATGCCTAATGTCAGGACCAGGGGAACCCGACACCTTGCGGGGGGGCTTGCGCCCGATTTTACGCTGATATTTAGTCATATATTATGTGACTTTAATGGAAAATGGAATATCAATTGTCCCTGAGTATGTGAATACCCTAAGAATAATATTCTCTGTATCCCCGCACGACAATTCATCATCCGCCTTGAGCTCAATATGGATTGATTCCCAACCCCCCGGCAGGAGCGAATATGCTTCATCGGGCAAATGGATATAGCCTCCTTTTGGCAGTTTGATGGATGTGAGAGGTTCATCATGTTGAGATTGGCTTCTAGGGATTCTATTCGAAGTAACAAAAGCTACGCGGAAATCTTGTGGCTCAACTCTGTTCTCGCTTGGATTGTGTATATCAAGCTTTAGGCGTATTAGCCATAGATGCCCTTGATTTGACTGAACATCAATAGAAGGGGAGCCGACAAGTGGTTTACCCTCGTGGAAAAATTCCAGTAGCGGAGAAAGTGGTGAATCATTTTCAGTAGGATTCGCAATAGCCCAGCGAACCCGCTTGCTCAATTCAGGTTTCAGGTCTCGAATGGAGCCACCATACACAATGTGGGGGTAATGTTTAAGGTCAAAAGGGATATCATCTGAATTGTGAGTGAGAAGAATTACATTCTTTCCCAGCGCATGTGCGTATCCCGTTTCGTAAAACACGTTCGGATTTCGCGAAGTCATATCTGAAATAACAACATCTGCTTTAGCTATCTGGTTGTAAATGCGCTGGAGAATACTTTCGCTGAAAATCTGTTCATCAACACGCTCTGCATAGGCCCCGGCATCAATGCAGGCGGGTTTGATCCCCAATTCATAAACGTCAGAGAATGAGTCGTCGAAGGGCATAAGCACGAATACAAAAGGCTTTGGACTTGTATCGGTCATAATATCTCCTGAAGCGAACAGTATTTATTCTGTCGACTTTAAGTTGGCTTATTGCGGTCGGGATACATCGTCCTGACTGGCCAAAGAATAGCGAGATAAAGGGAATGGGTCAACGGCGCAACGGGCGGCGGCGTGGGCGCCAAATTCCGGCCAAAATGGGCCGTGAAAGGCGATTTGGGCCGTTGGGGAACAACAAAATTGGGTTTTGGGGACGAAAATCGGTGTGCGGGGGCATGAGGCGGCGAAAAACGACGAAAAACGAGGCGCAACGGGTGCGCGACGGTCAAAAACGGCCTGGAAACGGCGAAAACCGACGAATTTCGGCCTGAAAACGCGGTGAAACTACGAAATTCGCGAAAAACGCGAAAACGGAACTGAAAAAGCCTCAAAACGGGTTCAAACTACGAATGACGCGAATTTTTCGAATGGGGAACGAGAAAAACGAGGATCGAGGACAAAACAGCCGGAACCGCGATTCAAACAACGAAATTCACGAAAAACACGAAAAAGAGGCCTGAAAATGCCTCAAAACGGCCTGAAAATGGGATCAAGCCGCATTTTTTAAAATGGAGAAGGGGAAAACGGGCTCCCAATCGGCTCCCATTCGCATCATTTGCGCGATTCGTAGTTGCGGTTCCGGTTTTCAGCGCGGGACGAAGCGGACCGTGACGGGGACCTGTCCGAGCGGAAGATTGGGGAATAGCGGATCCCGATTCCCGATCCGTTGTTCCCTCTGCGTTTAATCGCGGCTCAACGTCGCGGGTCGTAGGACTCGACACCTTGTGGGGGGTGTCCCGGGACCGATGGGGGGTTGTCCTCGTTCTTCAGTCGGATGGCGTCGAGAATTTGAAGGGCCACGTACAAAATCGCTCCGTTGATTCCGAGCCCGAATCCCACGATGCCCCAAATCCACTTGTTTAGGTGCTTTTTCCCGGCATCGATAAACATCCAGATCGCGATCAGGCATTGGGGGAGCAGCTGCACGTAGCCATAGGCGACGCTTAGCGCGTTGGCGCAGTTCTTTTGCGCGGCGGTCGCGGACGAGGACATCGCGCGCGCCGTCGCGTTCAGCATGAGCGGCGACACCATGTTGCCGATAAACCAAGCGACAACGAGGACGATGAATATTTTCTCGTACTTCTTCATATGTTCTTTAGTCCAACATTGCGCATGGCGAAGGCTTCACGCGACGCCTAAGGCGGCGGGCATGGGCCGCCATGCAGGCGGCAGTTGGCTTTCAACCTCTTGCGTGCATACAGTTCCACTACTCCGGAAAGAAGGGAAGTCGCGGCGACGATGACGGCCGTGCAAATGGGAATGAATACAAGGCCCACGGCTGCTTGTGCGTCTGCCGCCAAATCGTAGTCATGGTGGAAATATACCAGCAATGCCGTTGTCGTTGTGAAGGAGATGAGGAACGTGAGGGGCATGGATTTCCTTCGGAGCAGACAATGAATCATCGGGATTGCCGATATTGCGGAAACAAAGCCAAAGAAGATGACGGCGAATATCGAGAAAAGCAGTTCGGTGGCGAGATTTCCGAACATGCCTATGGGGATGTATTGTAAAGCCCAATTGATCCCGCGGGGCAGGCGGGCAAAATATGGAAGCACCACTGCGTAGGCGATGAGGCTGTATATCAATGTTTTCTGTTTCATCGTTTCAAAATCGATGCAGCGGGTCTTCCTCGCGCCGTTTTCGGGGTTTACCGGGGAAAGGCCGGGTTTCCGGGCAATAGGATAGGGAACGGGGCCGGAATGGGCAAGTGGATAAGATTTGTCTGCGGAAAAGCTCGGGCGGGAAGCCCGAGCCGCGATTTGCCGCAAAAGGAGTGGTTGTCGGACCGTGAAACGCCGAGTTCTCGCGTCAGCGCGGGACGAAGCGGATGGTGACGGGGGTTTGGTAGGGCGGGACGGTGTTGGAATTGACGGCGAGGATTTCGTCGTTGGCGCCGCAGGGGAGGGGCAGGTTGACGATGGCGTAGGGGTCCCAGTAGGTCACGACGAGGGATTCCTCGGCGAGGGCCTTGAAGTGGCCGTCTTTGACGACGGAACCGGTGAAGATCCACGGGGTTTCGGCCACGTTGGCGTCGTCTTCGACGTTCCAGACGAAGGATTCGGCGCGGGCGGTTTTCGTTTCGTCGCCGGATTTCCAGTCGACGAAGACGTCGACGGGCGCGCCGTTGGGCGGGCCCTGGCCGATTTCGGGCATGGGCTCGCCGGCCATGAGCCCGGCGAGGAGCAGGGCGGCCTGGAGATCGAGGGGATTGAGGCCGAGCACGAAGACGGATTCGTGGACCTTGCCGGCGGGGCCGCAGGCGAGAACTTCGATGGGGCCGGAAGTCTGGTTGACCCAGCCGGTGGCGATGACGGTCTTGGTGGCGGCGTCGAGCTTGACGGAACCGATGGTGGCGACGTCGCCGTCCCAGCGGACGGGCGAGGGCTCGGGCTCGGGTTCGGAACCGACGGGGTAGATGACGGGGGGGGAATCCGAGGGCGGAAGTCCGAGGTCAGAGGTCGGGAGGGAAGAATCCGCGGGCGGGGCGGGTTCCTGCGCGAAAGCCGAGACGGCGAGGCCGAAGATCAGTCCAAGGGCGAGAAGACGGACAAGGCGTCGTTGCATGCGATCTCCTGTTGTTGGTAGCGGGCGGTGGTTTCGGGGTCGGACGGGTCCTGGGCGTCGAGTTCGACGGCGCGACGGGCGGCTTCGGCGGCGGCGGCGTAATCGCCGTCGAGATGGCGCAACACGGAAAGGACGTGCCAGGCGGCGGGGGCGTCGGGACTGAGCTGCGCGGCCCGTTCGGCGAAGGCGAGGCCTTCGTCGACGTCGGCGCGACGGGGTTCGGGGAGGCGGGCGAGGGCGGCGGCGAGGGCTTCGAAGACGTCGGGTTCGCCGGGGTAGAGGGCGTCCAGGCGGCGGAAGACCTTGAGGGCGTCGGCGGCGCGATCCTGGTCGAGCAGGGCGCGCCCGAGGCCGTAAAGGGCAGGACCATTGGTCGGGGCGAGGCGGATGGACTGGGCGTAGAGACGGGCGGCGGTGGCGGCGCTGGCGGCGTGGTCGGCGGTGCGGTTGAGCCGTTCGGCCTCGGCCGGCAGCGGTTGGTCGCGCCAGGCGGGTTCGGCGGCGGCGGCGCGGAAAACGAGGAAGGCCAGGAGGCCGGCGGCGAGGAACGTCCGGCGCATCGTCAGTCCTTCAGGCGGGCATCGACGGCGGCGGGTTCGGTGCGCACGAGGGTGATGCCGTTGGGCAGCACGGCGCGGATCGGCAGCGACGCCGCGGGGGCGTCAGCGAGGCCCGTGGCGTCCACGAACAGGCGGACGTCTTCCGCGGCCAGGGCGTTGATGAGTTCGGGCCGACCCTTGACGGTGAGAGTGGCGACGTCGGGGTCGAGATCGATGCGCAGGCTGCGGCCGGGCGGCAGCATGGGCAGGATGGGCATGTCCGGGAAGCGGGTGCTGATGGAGCGCTCGACGATCGCCAAATCGAGGGTGATGGCCGGGGGATCCAGCTTGACGCCGGCGAAGTTTTCGCCGGCAACGAGCGGCAGGCGCCGCTTGTTGATGGAGCGGATGCGGCCGTCGAGATCGACGGGGGCGGTGCTGACGGATTCGACGCCGTCGAGGATCTGGGCGGGGCCGGAGAGCACGACGGTGGCGGGGGTGACGACGGTCTTTTCGATTTCGTAGCCGTCGGGCAGCAGGTTCTGGGTCTCGACCTTGACGGGGACCTGCTTGGTGATTTCGCGATCGAGGCGCAAGGTGATCGACGCGGGACGGATGAAGTCGATGCGGGCGTTTCCGAAGGCGTTGACGTTGGCCGGCCCGAGGGTCACGGTCACGGTCCGGTTGTTCTGCTGGTCGCGGGCGTCGACGGTGGCCTTGATCAGGTCGCGGTTGAGATAGCGCAGGTCGTCGCGCGTGCCGAGGAAGGCGACGTCGATGGTTTTGGCGGAGCATTCCACGACGCTCCAGTCCGGCGGCGGCTGGATGGCGAGGGGAATGTCGGTGACGAGGGTGGAATTGCTGGTGGCCGCGCGGATGGCGTACCAGGCGGCGACGGCGGCGACGACGGACACCACGCGGATGCCGTTGCGGGTGCCCAGGAACTCAAGGATTTTGCGGAGGGTCTTCAAATTCGCGCTCCATCAGTTCTTCGGTGCGGGCGAGGCCTTCGGTGGACAGGTCGAGGTTCCGGCGGAGGCGCTGCCAGCGGCTCTGGGTCTTGGTGCCGCGCATGAGGACGGTGGAGAGGATGCGGCGGAGGCGCTCTTCGTCCAGGCCCCGGATCAGGCGGCCCTTGTAGGCGAGGGAAATCGCGCCGGTTTCCTCGGACACGACGACGACGACCGCGTCGCTTTCCTCCGAAAGGCCGACGGCCGCGCGGTGGCGGGTGCCGGTCTTGCCGATGTCGCGCGAGGACAGCGGGAACACGCAGCCGGCGGCGCGCACGCGGTCGCCTTCGATGATGACGCCGCCGTCGTGGAGCGCGGTGCGGGGATAGAAGATCGTGGCGAGCAGGTCGGCGGAGACGAGCGAATCGAGCCGGGTGCCGGTTTCCTGGATGGCCAGCGTGCCGATCTCGCGCTCGATGGCGATCAGCGCGCCGATCTTGCCCCCGGCGAGGAGCGAGACCGCCTTGACGATTTCGTCGAGCATGCCGCGCTCGCGCTGCGTGGAAAAGACGTGCTGCTTGCCGAGCTCGGCGAGCGCGCGGCGGATTTCGGGCTGGAAGATGACGACGAAGGCGATGACGAGATAGACGGAGATCTGCTGGAGCAGCCAGTTCAGGGTGTCGAGGTTGAACATCCGCGTCAGGACCAGCATGGCCACGACGGCGGTGACGAAGCCCAGCAGCACCTGGGCGCCGCGCGTGCCCCGGAAGAACAGGATCGTGTAGTAGAACAGCACCGACAGGACGAGGATTTCCAGCAGCCCGCCCACGTTGGGAAAGGGGATTTGCCGCATCCAGTCTGTCCACGCGCCATCCATGGGAACAATCTGCCACGCGCCGCAAGGCTTCGCAAGCGCCAAAGGGCCGGATGGGGTATATTGGCGGGCATGAAACGCATCGTCATCCTCGGAATGGTCCTCGCGGCGGGCTGCGCTCCCGCCCGGAGCGGGGCGGAAACGGCGGAGAAGAAACCCATGGAAAAGATCGTCAAGACCGACGCCGAATGGCGGGCGCAGTTGACGCCCGAGCAATACCGCATCACGCGGCAGCAAGGGACGGAGCGGGCCTGCTCGGGGCCGTTCTACGACAACCACAAGCCGGGCACCTACTATTGCGTATGCTGCGGGCTGCCGCTGTTTTCGTCGGACGCCAAGTTCGATTCGGGGACGGGCTGGCCGAGCTACTTCCAGCCCGTCGCGAAGGAGAACGTGGAGCTGCACGAGGATCGCAGTTTCGGCATGGTGCGCACGGAGGTGTTGTGCGCGCGGTGCGACGCGCACCTCGGGCACGTGTTCGAGGACGGGCCGCGGCCGACGGGGCTGCGCTACTGCATCAATTCCGTCGCCCTGCGCTTCGAGCCGCGAAACCCGGCGCAGAAGTGAGGCCGGGGGTGGACGGGCGAAGAATGCGGAAAAGGCTTCGGAAAAACGAGGCGTCAAAACCAAGTCCCGTCTTTTTCGCGCGGACGCTCCGAGGCCGACCGCTCGCGGACACGAGTCCGGCTCGGGTCGTCCGCGAAGCGTCCTCATCGGAAAATCCGGGGCTTATTTTGCCGGGAAAGCCCCTCGTTTTTCCAAATCCTTTCCCGCGCTTGCACAACCTGCGGTTCGCGGGCAAGTTATACCTTTGAATAGGCGTCCTGGGTAGCGAGCCGGGGCTTGGAACGAATCCGATGGAACGGAACAGAAGCGATTGGGCGACGGGTTTTCCGCCGGTGGAGCCGCGGCGGGCGCGGATCCTGATTTTGGGGACGCTGCCGAGCGCGGAATCGATCCGGCAGGGGCAGTACTACGCGCACCCGCGCAACGCGTTTTGGCCGATCATGGGCGAACTTTTCGGCGCGGGTCGGGACCTACCCTATGCGGCGCGGCTGCGGAAGCTGGCCGCGCAGGGCGTGATGTTGTGGGACGTGCTGCAGGCGGCGCACCGACCCGGCAGCCTCGATGCCGCGATCCATCCGCGCCGGCGGACGGCCAACGATTTGCCGGGCCTGCTGGCGCGGCATCCGGAACTGGAAACGATCGCCTTCAACGGCGGAACGGCGGAAGCCTTGTTCCGACAGCACGTGACGGCCACTTGCGGTCCGTTGTTCGACGGCGTGGCACTCGTGCGGCTGCCCTCGACGAGCCCGGCCCACGCGTCGCGCACGTTCGCCCAGAAGCTCGCGGCCTGGCGGAAGGCCCTGGCTCCCCGCTGAAAATATTGCGGTATGGGCTCGGCACTCGGCTATTTTCCACGCCGTGGAAAACTCCGGCCGGCGGTCAGAACGCCCAGGCGAGGAAGAGGGGGACGGTAACGAGCGCCCAGAGGTGGGTCAGCAGGAGACCGCCGGCGATGAAATCGACGTCGCCGCCGTAGCGTTCGGAGAAGAGGACGCTGACCATGGCGGAGGGCATGACGGAAACGATATAGAGGATGCCGCGCGCGACGGGGTCCATGGGGATCAGTCCCAGGACGGGGATCATGACGAGGGGCACGGCGACGAGGCGGATGGCGGAGACGAACCAGATGCGCCAGCCGAGGATGGTCGCGAACTTCAGCGTGGCGAAACGGCTGCCGGCGACGAGCATGGACATGGCGATGGTGGCCGCGCCGAGGGTCTTGAGGCCGCCGCGGAACGTGCCGGCGGCCAGCGCCACCCACGCCGGCGGCGCGGGCCAGGGCAGGAGATCGCGCGCGGCGACGAAGGCGAGGCTGAAGAGGAGCACGACGAACGGCGGACTGAACAGGGACTTGAGCCGGTCGCGCTTGCGTTCGGCGCGGGAGAACAGCATGACGCCGAGGGACCACAGCAGGAGCTCGTAGCCGACGGAGGAGAACACCAGCAGGGCGACGCCGCCGTCGCCGTAGCGGAACAGCACGAGCGGCAGGGGCAGGAACGAGTAGTTGTTGATCAGGCAGTGGAACAGGAACGCTCGGGAAGTCTCCGGCGGGACGCGGCCGAGGAAGCGGACGGCCAGCAGGCCCAGCCCGAACCCGACCATGGCGATCGCCATCACGAGCAGGGGCAGCGTCAGGTTCGCGCGCAGGTCGGCGAAGGAGAGTTCGAGGATCGAGACGAAGATGAGCGCGGGATAGACGATCGACAGCGCGATGCGGGCGAGGTCGTTGGTGCCGTGCGCGGAGAGCAGGCCGCGGCGCCGGGCGAAGAAGCCGGCGGAGACGAGGCCGAGCACGCACAGGATCTGGAAGAAGAACACCATGGATCGGCACTATACTCCGGCGGGCGCGGTCTGGCAAAGCCAAGCGGAGCTCAATCCGCCGCGGCGGGAACGGCCCGGCGCCGGAACAGCCGGTCGAGCGGAACGGCGCAGTTGAGGCCCAGGGTTTCGCTGCCGGGGTTTTTGTCGCCGAGCGAACCGTTGGAGACGTGGGCGAAGACGAAGCCCAGGCGCGACCCGTTGCGGAAGCGCCGGGAAAGTTCGAGGCTGCTGCGGAACTCCGCGTCGAAGCCCAGATCGAGGCCGCTGGCGGCATTGTAGTAGCCGCCGCCGAAGCCGGGGGTGAAGACCCAGCCGCGGCCGAGTTCGACGTCCAGCAGGACGCCGGCGGCGGCGTAGAACTCGTGGTTTCGGCCGGTGCCGAACGAGAGCCAGGGACCGAAATGGCAGCAGCGGACGGCGGGGCGGTATTCGACGCCCCAGTAGATTTCCTGGTGGGTGTCGAGAATTCCCGCCGCCCCCGTGCCCACCACCAGCAAGGGCGGGTCTTCTGCGAACCACGCGTGCGCGGCGGAGGCGGGCGCGGCGCCGACCCACAGGCCGCCCAGCAAGAGCAGAAGAACAAGCGCGCAGATCATGGGCGGATTCTTTCCGGCCGGATCAATCCTTGCAGGGTTCCGCGCCGTCGCGGTCGGCTTTGGGCTTGCCGGTGAAGAGGGTGTAGATCAGCGGCAGGACGGTGATGGTCAGGGCGCCGGCGACGAGGACGCCGGCGACGGAGGCGATGCCGATGCCGGCGCGGTTTTCGGAGCCGATGCCGTTGCCGACGGCCATGGGCAGCATGCCCAGGCCGGAGGCCAGCACGACCATCAAGACGGGCCGGAACTGCTCGGCCAGGGCGGTGAGCATCGCTTCGCGGCGGCAGACGCCTTCGCGGATGTGCTGGGCCATCTTGTCGACGATGAGGATGGCGGCGTTGACGACGATGCCGATGAGCATCAGCATGCCGAGCAGCACGAGCATGGTGATGGCCTTGCCGCTGAGGGCGAGGGCCCAGATTACGCCGATGAGGCCCATGGGCAGGGTCAGCAGCACGAAGCCGGGCCGGCTCCAGGATTCGAGGATGGCGGCGAGGGTGAGCAGGGTCAGGAAGGCCGCGAGCAGGATGGCTTCGCCGAAATCGGCGATGGTTTCCGCCATCATTTCGCTGTGGCCGGCGTTGCTGAGCTCGTAGCCGGGCGGCAGGAGGTTGTTGTTCGCGACGGCGGCGGCCATTTCGGCGCCGACGCCGCTCATGGTGGCGCCGGGCGCGGTGTCGCCGAGGATCTTGACGGTGCGCTGCTTGTCGACGCGGTAGATCTGGGTCTTGACGCGGGCGTCGACGACGTCGGCGACGGTTTCGAGCGGGATGGGCCGGCCGTCGGCGCCCGGCAGGAGGAACTGCCGGATCTGGTCCTTGCCGCTTTGCTCGGCGAGCTTGACGCGGATGTCGTAGGTGCGGTCGCCGCGCTTGTAGCTGGCGGCTTGGATGCCTTCGATGTTGCCGCGGACGATGGTGCCGAGCAGCGCGGGGCTCAGGCCGAGGTCGGAAAGCACGGCGCGCTTGGGCAACACGCGGATTTCGGGCTTGGTGTCGCGCACGGTGGTTTCGAGCTGGTCGACGCCGGGCAGGTCGCGGGTCGCCTGCTGGATGGCGAGGGCCGTGCGGTCGAGCACTTCGAGATCCTCGCCGGAAAGGTTTTGTTCGATCTGGAAATCCTGGCCGCCCATCATGCCGGGCACGGAGGCGGAGACCATGCAGTCCGTCTCGTTCCGGAGCAAGGCGCGGATTTCGACGAGGCGGTCGGAGATCTTCCAGCCGCGTTCGGTCTTGGGCTTGAAGAACAGCTCGATCTGGCCCATGTAGACGCCTTCGCTGGCCTGGCCGCTCTGGGACTCGGCCTTGCCGGCGGTGGTCAGGACGTGTTCGAGGTCGGAAAACCCGAGCAGGCGGGACTGGATCTCGTCGAGGCGCGCGACGGTTTTTTCCAGGTCGTAGTAGGGGGGATTTTCGATGCGGACGAAAATGCGGCCGCGGTCCGCGGTTTCGAAGAACGTGAACCCGAGGCGGGAGCCGCCGAACTTCATCGTGAAGAAGAACAGCAGCACGGAGCCGAGGACGATGGGGAGGTTCCAGCGTTTCTTGCCGGCGATGCGGCGGAGGCCGTCGGCGTAGCGGCCGGCGAGATTCTGGAAGCCGACGTCCCAGCGCTTGCCGAAGCGGGCGAAGGCGGTGTCCTTGCGCTTGGAAGCGGGCTTGAGGAGCAGGGCGCAGAGGATGGGGGTGAGGGTGAAGCTGATGAAGATGGAGGCCGCGTTGACGATGAGGGTGGTGACGGCGAAGGGCGTGAGCATGCGGCCGGCGAGGCTGGTCATCATGGAGATCGGCAGCATGACGATGACGTTGGTGCCGGCGGAGGCCAGCACGGCGACGGTCATTTCGGAGGCGCCGAGGCCGGCGGCGGCCCAGTGGTCGTCCATGGTCTCGAACTTCGAAACGATGTTTTCGAGCACGACGATGGAGTTGGAGACCAGCACGCCGGTGGAGAGGCCGATGGCCAGCAGGGTCGGGGTGTTGAGGGTCTGGCCGGCGAGCCGCATGAAGAAGAGGCTGATGAGGATGGTGACCGGCATGGTGATGGCCACGATGACGGTGGTGCGGACATTGACGAGGAAGACGAAGAGGATGAAGGCGCAGAGCAGCACCGCCTGCCAGACGCTTTCGATGGCGGAGTCGACGGAGGCCTGGATGTTCGTGGCCTCGTCCGAGACCCAGGTCAGCTCCATGCCGCCGGGCAGGGTCTTCCGGATTTCCTCGAAGCGCTTGCGGGTCTCCTTGACGATCGTGACGATGTTGCCTTCGGCCTTCTTGACGACCTTGATCAGGATGCCCTGCCGGCTGTCGAGAATGGCGCGCTGGCGCACTTCGGCGGTGGCCTGGCGCACGGTGCCGAGATCGCCCAGCTTGAGCCGCGCACCATCCTTGTTGGCCACCTCGAGGTTGGCAATGTCGGCGATGTTCTGGTACTCGGCGTCGAAGCGGACGGAATATTCATCGCCGCTGTCCCGGATGCGGCCGCCGGGGAGGCTGAGCACGCCCTTTTGCAGGGCGGCGGTCACGTCATAGGTGGTCAGGCCGGCGGCGGCGAGAGCCTCGCGGTTCAACTCGACCCACACTTCGCGTTCATTGCCGCCGATGACCTGCACTTCGGCCACGCCGGGGACGGTGGCAAAACGGTCGGCGATGGTGTTGTCGGCGTAATCATAGAGATCGTCGATCGGCGCCTCGCCGGAGAGGAAGACGTTGGCGATGGGGGCGGCGTTGATGTTGATCTTCTGGATGACCGGCCGTTCGGCGTCCGCGGGCAGTTCCGACAGCACGCCGTCGAGTTTTTCGCGGACGTCCTGGGCGGCCGTATCGATGTCGGTGGCGAGGTTGAATTCCAGCGTCACCTGGCTGACGTTCTCCAGACTGGAGGATTCGATGTGCTTGAGGCCGTCGATGCCCGAGACGGCGTCCTCGATGTGCTTGCTGATGTCCTTTTCGACGTCTTCGGGCGAGGCGCCGACCCAGGTGGTGATGACGGCGATGTAGGGGATGTCCACCGCCGGCATGTTCTCGATGGAGATCTTGCGGTAGGAATTCAACCCGAGGGCGATCAAGGCGATGAGCAGGCAGCTCATCGCGACCGGGCGTTTGGTGGAGGCGTTGGCGAGGAACATGGCGGTTCTCCTGCGGCGGGGCGGAGGTTAGAGGACGTTGACGGGCAGGCCGTCGCGAAGCTGGGTCTGGCCTTCGGTCACGACCGTTTCGCCGGCGGCCAGGCCGGAAAGGATCTCGGTCCAGCCGTCGTTCTGGAGGCCGCCCGCGACTTCGCGCGCGACGGCCTTGCCGTCCTGAACCACGAAAACGATGCTTTTGCCGTTGCGCACGAGAATGGCCGCGGACGGGACGCCGGGGCCCTGGCGGGTTTCGAAGACGAGGGTCAAATCGGCCATGCTGCCGGGGACGGCCGCCGCGCCGGCATTTTCCAGCAGGCCCTTGATTTCAAAGGTGCGCAAGGTGGGGTTGATGACGGGGCTGCGGTAAGTCACGGCATATGTGCCGACTTCGCGGCCGCCGACGTCGAGCCGGAAGGTCGTCTCGCCGGAGACGACCTCCGGGTAATATTGAGCCGGGAGGAAGGCGGCGGCCTCGACCGTGGAAAGATCGTCGATGCGCAGGACGACTTTGCCGACGGACATCTGCTCGCCGGGTTCGGCGATGCGGGCGCTCACGACGCCGGAGATCGGCGCGAAGATCTTGGTGTCGGCCAGGCTCTTCTCCGCGATGGAGAGGGACGCCTCGGCCTGCTTGACCTGGCGTTCGGCGAGATCCACCTGCGCGGCGGCGACGGCCAGGCCGGCCTCGGCCTGCGCGTGCTGGACTTCGGCGGCTTCGTATTCGTTGTCGCTGACTTTGCCGTCCTGGTGGAGGCGCTCGTAGCGCTTGAAGTCGAGCGTGGCCTTGCGGGCTTCGGCATCGGTCTTCCGGGCGGAAGCCTGGGCGACCGCCAGGGAGGCCTGGGCGACGGCCAGATTCTGCTTGGCGATGGTCAGCGAATTCCCGCGGCTGACGGGATCGATCTGGAAGAGGGCGGTTTCGCCGGCGACGACGGCGTCGCCTTCGTCCACCCAGATCGCGTCGAGGTTGCCGTCGGCGCGGGACGCCACGTGGGCGTAGTTTTTGGCTTCGAGCGTGCCCTGCACGGTCAGGCGGCGTTCGAAGGCGCGTGCGGCGACGGGCTGGGCGCGGACCGCCAGCGCGCGGACGGTTTCGGCGGCGGCGGATTCCTTTTTCCCGCAGCCGGCCGCGAGGAGCGCGGCGGGCAGGGCGGCGGCGAGGAGGGCAAGGGCGATGCGATCGGTTTTCATGTTACTTCTCTGCTTTCGTTTCGGAATCGGTTGCGGGGACGAGGGTCAGGCCCATGGCCAGTTCGAGATTGGCGACGGCGATGCGTTCCTGGTAGCGGCTCTGGACCAGGGCGACCTGCGCGAGGTCCAGGGCGGCGCGCGCGTCGAGCGCGTCGCTGACGGGCACGAGGCCCTCGCGGGCCTGGGCATCGAGGTCCGCCCATTTGGCGGCGGCGACTTCGTAGGCGAGCCGGCGGACGCGGGCGCCCTCGGCGGCGTCGCGGGCGGCGGCCTCGGCGGCGACGACGCCGACCATGACGGACAGGAAGGTGCTTTCGCGTTCCAGTTCCGTCTGGCGGCGCTCGATCTTGGCGGCCTTGTAGCGCGCGACGTTGGCGAGGCCGTCGAACAGCGTCCACGCGCCCTTGAAGCCGGTGAGCCAGTTCTCGGCGTGGGCGGCGAAATCGTTGCCGGTCCACGAGCCGGCGGCGAACAGGGAAATCGTGGGCAGGAAGTCGCAGAAGGCCTGGCGCACCTGGTGTTCCTGGATGACGACCTGCCGGTCGGCCAAGGCCAGTTCGGGGTGGATTTCCAGCGCCTTCAGGACGAGGTCGTCGACGGAACCCGCGGGCCGGTCGGCGGCGCCGGTTTCGCCGGAGAGTTCGATGGCGGCCGTGGGCGAGAGCCCCAGGCCGTGCAGCAGTTCGCCGCGCAGCACGGCGAGCTGGCGGCGGGCCTTGTTCAGCTCGGTTTCGCGCAGTTCGGCGGCGAACCGCGCCTGGTCGCCTTCCCACTGCGCGACGAGGCCTTCGGCGGCGAGGCCTTCGATGCGTTCGGCGGTCTGGCGGGCGGCTTCGAGCTGGGTTTCGAGCGCGGCGACGGTGTCTTGCTGGACGAGCACGTTGAAGTAGGCGACGCTGGTCTGCAGGACGATGCCCTGGCGGACGTAGTGGGCGGCGACGCCGGCGGCGGCGTAGCCTTGGCGCGCGGCCGCGTACAGGAACCAGGTGGACGGCATGAAGATCGGCATGCCGACGGTCAGGTCCGCCGTGCCGAACCGCTTTTCGTGCTGCTGCGGCACTTCCTTCTCGTAGGAGTTGTAGCCGGCGGCGGCGGCGACGTTGGGCAGGAAGGCCGTGAAGGCCACGTTCTTGCCGATGCGGTACAGTTCGCGGTCGAGATCGGCTTTGCGGACGTCGTAGTTGTTGGTCATGGCGATGCGGACGCAATCGGCCAGCGAAAGGGGCTTGGACAATTCGGCCTGGGCCAGCGCCGCGAGGTTCGACGTGAACGCGTCGGTCTGCTCGCGGCGCGCGCGGGCCGGCTCGAAACTGCGGCAACCGGACGTCAGCAGCCCGGCCAGAAACAGGCCGAGCGTCGGAAGAATGATGGGGGGGCAACGCATGGGGATTCCTTTCAGGACTTCAAATCGCGGTCGTTCTGGGCGGCGAGGGCGTCGGCATAGCGGGCGAGAAACGATTGAAGGCGGGGCAAGTCCACGTCCTCGATGGTCTGCAGGGCGGCGGATTCGAAGGCGACCATGTCCTGGACCATTTCCTCGGCCTTCTTTTCGCCCGCGGGCGTGAGCTGGACGAGCTTGCGGCGGCGGTCGTTGGGATGGGGCCGGCGGACGGCAAGGCCTTCCCGTTCCAAGACGTCGAGAATGAACGTGATGGTCTGGCGGGGAAAATAATTGGCGTCGGCCATGGCGGCCGGCTCGGAATCCTCGGGATGGAGGTGAAGATGGACGAGGACCATGGCCACGTTCATGGGCAAGTGCCACTTCTGGCCGCGGATCATCAGTTCCTGGTGGATGCGGCGCCAGAGGGGCAGCATGCTGCCGGCGGGCACTTGATGCAGATGCGGGCAATCGCGCCGAAGGACGTGCTGAGGTTGTAGAATGGGTTTGGTCATGGGACGTCTCGTTTAGATGATTCGAGATGGGATAGTACAACATTGGACTAACTTGTCAAGGGCCGTGCGCGCGAATTCGGCGGCGAGCGTCAGGACCGTTGCTTTAACGCAATGGTGGCCAATCGGTAGCCACTGTAGAAACTTCCGGTTACCGTTCAGTTTGCGCGGTGCGGAGCAGGGGGCTTTTCCCAGCCGCAGGCTTTGGTTTCGGGGAGGTCAGCCCAAGGCGACGTCGAGAAGCATCATGAGGGCGAAGCCGAGCATGGCGCCCATGGTGGCGACGTCGTTGTTCCCTTCGCGCTGGGCTTCGGGGATGGCGTCTTCGACGACGACGAAAATCATGGCGCCGGCGGCGAAGGCGAGGGCGTAGGGCAGGATGGGGCGGGCAGCGATGACGGCGAACGCGCCGATGACGCCGGCAATGGGTTCGACCATGCCGGAGAACTGGCCGTACATGAAGCCCTTGACGCGCGACAGACCCGTGCGTTGCAGGGGCATGGCGACGGCGAGTCCTTCGGGAAGATTCTGGATGCCGATGCCGATGGTCAGCGCGATGGCGCCGGCCAGGCTGTAGGCGGTATCGCCCATGGCGGCGGCGCCGAAGGCCACGCCCACGGCGAGTCCTTCGGGAAAATTGTGCAGCGTGATGGCCGTGACGAGCAGGATGCTGCGCTTCCAATGGGAAGGATGGCCTTCGGGGGTTTCCTCGTAGACGTGCAAGTGCGGCAAGACGACGTCGATGCCGCGCAGAAAGACGCCGCCGAGGAGGAACCCGACGACGGCCGGGATCCAGGAACCGTTGGACAGCTCGATCGCCGGAGCCAGCAGCGACCAATAGCTGGCGGCGATCATCACGCCGGCGGCGAAGCCCAGCATGCCGTCCTGCAGTTTGCGGCTGGGCTGCCGGGCCAGGAAAATCGCGGCCGCGCCGATGGCGGTCATCAGCCAGGTGAACAGCGTGCCGTACAGCGCCTGGACGGTCGGCGACAGGCCTTGGAGATGATCGAGGAGAAGATTCATGTCGTTTCCTTGCGTGGGGAGCGAAGATAGCGCACCGGCGTCCCGGATGCAAAAAATCAGAACTGTCCGGTGCGGAGCAACACGAGGGTGCAGGCATGCACGACCGCGATGCCGGCGGCCGCGAGCTTCGCTTCCAGTTCCGGATTTTCCGTGCCGGGATTGAAAATGGTGCGGCGGGGTTGCGCGGCGACGATGGCGTCCGCCATGCCGGTGGAGTGTTCAGGGGACACGTACATCGTGACGGTGTCCAGCGGGACGGGGACGTCGGCCAGCCGCTTGAAGACGGGGTGCCCGTCGATGGCCGCGAGGGCCGGATGGACGGGGAAGACGGCGTGTCCCTTTTCCGCCAGCAGGACGACGGCCTGGTGGCTGTAGCGTTCGGGTTTGTTGCTGGCTCCGAGGACGGCGACGTTCATGGGCGCATCTCCTAGTCGCGCCACTTTCGTCGATTGCGCGGCACGGGTCAAGCGAACAGAAAAATAACGCTCGGGCGGCGGAACGGCGCTTGCCTGCGATGCCAAAACGGTTTTAGAATCGTTCCATGAACAAAAAGAGCGCCGGGCGGATCGTGGTGGTGGGCGCGGGCGTCGGCGGCATGGCGGCCGCGGCCCGGTTGGCGAAAGACGGCTTCCAGGTCACGGTGGTC
>ERZ1645187.884-NODE-884-length-28866-cov-13.395335_pt1 | contig 28866 bp, 23 predicted proteins | sample MGYA00575352_ERZ1645187 | MGnify/ENA primary metagenome ERZ1645187 (study PRJEB40837, sample SAMN11349314) | freshwater sediment metagenome | isolation source: river sediment | host: Sediment | place: India: Wazaribad , New Delhi | collected 2017-02-21 ...
TGCCGGGCATCACACTCAGCCGCGGCGATGAAGCGAGTTTCAAAAACGTGCTCGATACCATGATTGCCACCATGAAAGGACCTCTATTCCCCAACATTGGCCGCGACAATAAACCTGACTATGCTGCTGTTGACGCACCTTTGTGGTTTTTCTGGTGTCTGCAGGAGTATGCCGGCTACAAAAACAATAAAAGCGAAATCTGGAAAAAATACCGCAAACCAATGCTTGCCATCCTCGAAGGTTTCCGCAATGGCACTGAATACAACATCCACATGGACGAAAACGGTCTGCTCTATGCAGGCGGCACAGGTATGGCGCTCACATGGATGGATGTTTTCAACAATGGCAAGCCCGTCACAGCCCGCTCAGGCTATGCTGTTGAAGTGAATGCACTGTGGTACAACGCCATATCCTTTGCACTCGAGCTCGCCTCCGAGGCTGACGACAATTCCTTTATTAAAGAATGGGAAAATATCCCGTCACTAATCAAAGATTCTTTCAATCAACTCTTTGTTAACAACTCACGTGGCTACCTTGCTGACTACGTGTTTGATGGCTATACCGACTGGACTGTCAGACCCAATATGCTGCTCGCTGTAGCACTCCCCTACACCATTGTGGACGAAGAGATTCAAAACAGCGTTCTGAAAAAAATTAAATCAGATCTCCTCACCGAGAGAGGATTGCGCTCACTCACACCCACTGATGTGAATTATAAAGGTGTATATGCCGGCAACCAAAACGAACGCAACCTTGCCTATCACCAGGGCACTGTGTTTCCCTGGCTCTTGTCGCATTTCAGCAAGGCCTGGCTCAGACTTAACGGAAAGTCAGGTCTGCCGCTCATCGAAGAGTTGTATGCCGGTTTTGAGCCTACGCTCTTTGAAGCAGGGCTCGGGACAGTATCTGAAATCTATGACGGCGACCCGCCGCACGACCCCAAAGGGGCCATTTCGCAGGCATGGAGCATTGCCGCTCTCATACAGATGAAACAACAGATTGATCAAGTAAAAAATAGCTAACACAACAAAAACGATCGTAAGATGAAAGTACTGATGTTCGGTTGGGAATTCCCCCCACACATCACCGGTGGACTGGGAACAGCCTGTTTCGGGATGACAAAAGGGCTTGTGAAGCATGACGTGGAAATACTTTTTGTTGTTCCAAAAGCCTATGGCGACGAAAGCGAAGAAGCAGTAAGAATCGTTAATGCCAGCGATATTTCGGTTGACCTCGACAAAGAAGAAAGCAAAACATATTGGGAACGTGTGCAATACATGGAGATCGGCTCTAACATCATTCCATATGTGGGTCCTGAGCAGTTTGAGACTTTGCACGAACAACAGCACAGTGTGACCGAGAATTTCAAAAGCCCGGTATTCAGTCAGAAATACGAATTCTCTGGCAAATATGGCAGCAATCTCATGGAAGAAGTGGCACGCTATGCACTTGTCGGCTCTTCGGTAGCTACGAAATATGACTTCGACATTATTCACGCCCACGACTGGCTCACCTACTCAGCAGGTGTAGCAGCCAAAGAAACCACCGGTAAACCGCTCGTTGTTCACATGCATGCCACCGAGTTCGACCGCACGGGCGAAAATGTGAATACCGAGGTGTATGCTATCGAACGACGTGGCATGGAGATGGCCGACAAGGTGATCACAGTGAGCAACCTGACAAGAAAGATCGTTATTGAAAAATATGGTATTGACCCACGCAAGGTCGTCACGGTGCACAATGCCGTCGAACCTGTTGACAAAAGCGAATACGACCTGCCTGAAAAACAAGTCAAAGAAAAAGTTGTCACCTTCCTTGGAAGAATCACCTTTCAGAAAGGGCCGGAATATTTTGTTGAAGCGGCCAGAAAAGTACTCAAACGCGACGACAATGTGCGTTTTGTGATGGCCGGCACCGGCGATCTGCTCAACAAAATGGTATTGCGCGTGGCACAATTGCGCATCGGACACAAATTTCATTTCACCGGATTTCTGAAAGGCGAAGACGTGGACAAAATGTTTGCTATGTCAGATGTTTTTGTAATGCCCTCTATATCAGAGCCTTTTGGTATTGTGCCGCTCGAAGCCATGCGTTCAAATGTGCCGGTGGTTATCTCAAAACAATCGGGTGTGGCCGAAGTACTCAAACACGCCCTTAAAGTAGATTTCTGGGATGTTGACGGACTGGCCGATGCCATCTATGGGCTGTGTCATTACGATGCACTCTCCAAAACCTTCATCAACCATGGCAAAGAAGAGGTTGACAACCTCAAATGGGAACATGCTGCCAAACACATCAAGAAAGTGTATGACTCAGTGCTTCAGTAAGTAAGCAAAAATATTGAACAAACCATCAGGAAAAAATAATACAAGAAAATATGAAATCTGTCTGCTTTTACTTCCAGGTACATCAACCATTCCGGCTGCGGACCTATCGTTTTTTCGACATTGGCAAGAATCACTACTATTACGATGAGTATTTCAACCGCACCATCATGCGCAGGATTGCCGAAAAATGCTACCTGCCTATGAATGCCATCCTGATGGAACACATCAGGGAGTTTGGTGCGGCTTTCAGGGTAAGTTTCTCGATCACCGGCATCGCCATAGACCAAATGGAATTGTACGCCCCGGAAGTGCTCGAAAGTTTCAAAAAACTTGTGGCTACTGGCAACGTTGAGCTGTTGGCCGAAACCTACGGACATTCGTTGAGCGCGCTCAAAAACCCGGAGGAGTTTCGTGCACAGGTGGAAGCACACAGCCGCAAGATAGAAGAGACATTTGGTGTGAAACCGGTGAGCTTCCGCAATACCGAGCTCATCTATTCCGACAAAATCGGGGCACAGGTTGCCGATATGGGCTACAAGGTGATGCTCACCGAAGGCGCAAAGCATGTGCTTGGCTGGAAGAGTCCCAACTACATGTATGCCAACGCAGTGAATCCCAAGTTGAAGGTGCTTGTACGCAACTTCCGCCTGAGCGATGACATTGCTTTCCGTTTTGGACAGCAGAGCTGGGCAGAATGGCCACTGACAGCTGATAAATTTGCAGGCTGGCTCAACAAGGTGAGTCCCAAAGAGGAAGTGGTAAACGTTTTTCTTGATTATGAAACCTTTGGCGAGCATCAATGGGCAGCAACAGGTATCTTTGATTTTATGAAAACATTGCCGGCAGCCATTCTCACAAAGACCGATTTCAAATTTGCCACACCGGCCCAGCTGGCAGAAGAGCTGCAGCCTGTTTCGGCCATTCACGTCCCCTACCCTATCTCATGGGCCGACGAGGAACGCGACATCACCGCCTGGCTTGGCAATCACCTGCAGGATGAATCGTTTGAGAAATTGTATGAGCTGGCCGCCAAAGCTGCCAACAGCCACGACGAAAACATCCGCCGCGACTGGACATACCTGCAGTCGTCAGACCATTTCTATTATATGTGTACAAAATGGTTCTCTGATGGCGATGTGCACAAATATTTCACCCACTACCCATCGCCTTACGAAGCTTATATCAACTACATGAATGTGTTGGCCGACTTTGCCATCCGCGTGCAGGAAAGCACTGCAGGAACACGCGAAATTGTGGACGAGCTGCTTGAGTCCGGCGCAAAAATTGGTGCAGATATTGGTAAAGCTGTTAAAAACGAATTGCTGAAAACAGCTGAAAGCTTGCAAAAACGTATCAAAAAAGAGACAGATAAGATCGAACCTCAGTTGGATGCACTTATCGAAATGTCAGATAAGAAAGTGAAGGAAATTGTAAAAGACCTTGAAGCCGAAGACCTTGTGGCAGCACTCGCTGATGCACGTCAGGAACTTGTTGACAAGGTCTTGCCAAACCTTTCAAAAGCAAGTCGAAAGAAATACGAGGAGTTGAAGACCGAAACCGGCAAGGTGAGTAAAGCACAAATGAAGAAAGTGCAGCAACTCATCAATGAGAAAATGAAGCAATTCCTTAAGTAATTGATATTTTTTGTTCCATTTATAACCGCTTAGTTACCAACTTACATGGTGACATGCTTTGATTTTGAACTAATATGACAGTTGAAATGACTAAAAAACCTGAATACCTTTTCGAGATAAGCTGGGAAGTGTGCAATATGGTGGGAGGCATCTATACAGTGCTTTCAACCAAAGCAAAGGTCCAGAAAGAGCTTTTTGGTGACAACTATATCACCATTGGGCCGGATGTATGGAAAGAAACCACAAAAAACCCATATTTCATTGAGGATCAATATCTTTTTACAGAATGGCGACAGCAGTCGGCGCTCAAAGGCCTGAAGTTTCGCGTTGGCAGATGGGCCACCGAGGGCAGCCCGATTGCCATTCTCATTGATTTCACCCCACTCTTCAAAGAAAAAGACGACATCTTTGCACGTTTCTGGGAAACCTACCAGCTCGATTCCATTCACGGACCCTGGGATTATGTTGAGCCGGCCATGTTTGGCGTGGCTGCGGGCCGCGTCATCGAAAGCTTCTACCGCTATTTCCTGAGTGGCTACGACCGTGTAGTTGCACATTTTCACGAGTGGATGACAGGTTCGGGCATTCTTTACTTAAAGAAGTACAGTCCGCAGATTGCTACAGTCTTTACCACGCATGCCACCTATATGGGCAGAGCAATTGCCGGAAACAACCTGCCACTCTATAGCGACCTGACCACCTACAATCCCAATGTGATGGCCAACCGCTTCAACATCACTGCGCAACAATCACTCGAAGGGCTTGCAGCGCGCGAGGCCGACGCTTTCACAACAGTGAGCGAAATCACTGCCAATGAGTGCAGGCAGTTTCTCGGGCGCAACCCCGACGCGATCACAATCAATGGTTTTGATCCGCGCATCGTGGGCGACCGCCGGTTGCTGCCCGCTAAAAGAAAGCTTGCCCGTGAACGTATCCTCAAAGTGGCCTCAACACTCAGCGGAACAACAATGACCGACGACAGCATTCTGGTGATCAGCAGCGGCAGGTATGAATTCAAAAATAAAGGCATTGACCTCTTCCTTGAAGCTCTTGCCGCTTTACGCAACCAAAATATTGACCGTCAGATTATTGGAGTAGTTGCAGTGCCTGCCAACAGTGCCGGTCCCAACAAAGCCTTGCGTGATTGCCTCAACAACCCCGGCTGTTCAGAGGTGATGCCCCATGCCTTTTCAACACATTTCCTGCATGATGCTGCCAACGATGCCGTAACGAATAAAATTCAGCAACTGGGTCTTGACAAAGATGATAGCAAGGTGAAAGTGGTGTTTATTCCGGTTTACCTCAAAGGCGAAGACGGCATCTTCGACCTCAGCTATTATGATTTTCTCACCGGCTTCGACTTATCAGTATTTCCATCTTATTATGAACCATGGGGTTACACCCCGCTCGAAAGCATTGCTTACGGCATTCCAACCATCACAACAAGTCTTGCAGGCTTTGGCATCTGGGTGCAGGAATCGGGCTCGGCAGGAAAGTCCGTAATCGTTGTAGATCGAAAAGAAGACAATAATGCGGATGTTGTGGCCGACCTGGCCAAAAATATAGCCACATTTGCAACCTTCGATGCGGAAACAGTCAAACTACTGAGTCAGGATTGCCAGGCAATAGCAGAAAAAGCCTGGTGGAAGGAATTACTGAAATTCTATCTGCAAGCCTGGGATGTAGCACTTTCAAAGCTGGAAAACCGCAGTGAAGTATTTGAAACGAAAAGATTAATGGACACTCTAAGACCTTTAGATTTGGAAAAACAAGATCAACCTACCTGGAAAAAAATACTTTTTCAGCCGGTATATACCAAAGAGCTGCAAAAACTACACAAACTTTCGCTCAACCTGTGGTGGTCGTGGAACGACGATGCCATCGCCCTGTTCGAGTCGCTCGACCCGGAGGCATGGCAGGCTGTTGAACACAACCCAATTCACCTGATGGAAGGGCTGTCAATAAAAAAGATGGAAGCCATCGAGAAAGATGTTGCTTTCGTTGAGCGGATCAATCAGGTGTATAACCGTTTCTTGCAGTATTTGGATGGCGCATCCAAAAACCCCGACCGTATCGCCTATTTCAGCATGGAGTATGGACTTCACAAAAGCTTGAAGATATACTCCGGAGGGCTTGGCATACTCGCAGGCGACTACCTCAAGGAGGCCAGCGATTCGGCTGTTAACATGGTTGGCATCGGCTTGCTTTACCGCTACGGCTATTTCCAGCAGGACATCTCACTCAACGGCGATCAAATTGCAGATTATATTCCGCAGAAATTTACGCATCTGCCGCTTGAACCGGTCCGTGATGAAAACGGTGAGTGGATCACTGTAAGTCTGGCGCTGCCGGGTCGCACGGTGATTGCCAAAGCCTGGAAGGTTTCTGTTGGTCGCGTTCCGCTTTATTTGCTTGATACCGATATCGAAGAAAATCAGTCAAACGACAGAAGCATAACCCATCAGCTTTATGGCGGCGACAGCGAAATGCGCTTCAAACAAGAGATGATTCTGGGTATTGGCGGCATCAGACTTATTGAAAAACTTCAACTCGAGCCCACAATCTTTCACAGCAACGAAGGCCATGCTGCCTTTATCGGTCTCGAACGTCTGCGTGTGCTGATGGACGAAAACCAGCTCAGCTTTGATGTTGCAAAAGAAATCGTAAGAGGATCAACACTTTTCACAACACACACTCCGGTGCCGGCAGGGCATGATGCTTTCGAAGAACATCTGCTGCGAACCTATATGCCGCATTATGCCGAGAGACTTCACATCAGCTGGGACGATTTTATCAACCTTGGAAGATTCAGGGCCAACGACAGCGGCGAGAAATTCTCGATGAGTGTGCTGGCAACCAACCTCTGCCAGGAAGTGAATGGTGTGAGCAAGATTCACGGCCGCGTTTCGAGAGAGATGTTCCAACCGCTCTATCCCGGTTATTTTGCCAATGAACTCCATGTGGGTTATGTGACCAATGGCGTGCACTATCCAACCTGGACCGACCATGCCATGAAGGAACTCTACAACAGCAGCCTCGACCCGGATTTTGTTTTTGACCAATCCAATGCAGAGAAATGGAAGGGAATACATGATGTGCCTGCCGAAAAGCTTTGGGAAATCAGGAAACAGCTCAAAGAAGAATTGGTCGCCTACCTGAAATTCAGGATTAAACAAGACCTTACCAAAAGACAGGAAAGTCCGAAAATAATCCTGAAAACCATCGAAGCCCTCAGCAGCAAAGCCTTGATCATTGGTTTTGCCCGTCGGTTTGCCACCTATAAAAGGGCACATCTGCTCTTCTCGAACCTCGAAAGACTCTCGAAAATTGTGAACAACCCCGACAAACAGGTGTTGTTCGTCTTTGCCGGCAAAGCCCATCCAAACGACAAAGCCGGCCAGGATCTAATAAAGAAGATAATTGATGTGTCCAAGATGCCTGATTTCATCGGGAAAGTCGTATTTATTGAAAACTACGACATGGACCTTGGCAAAAAACTAACAAGCAGCTGCGACATCTGGCTCAACACCCCGACACGTCCGCTCGAAGCCTCAGGCACAAGTGGCGAAAAAGCTGTGATGAACGGTGTGCTTAACTTCTCGGTTCTCGACGGCTGGTGGGCCGAAGGTTACAAACCTAATGCCGGCTGGGCTATTCAGGAAAAACGCACCTATGCCAACCAGCAATTTCAGGATGAGCTGGATGCCGAAACAATCTATACCCTCCTTGAAACCGAGATCGTTCCTGCCTATTTCGACCGCAATGCCAACAATGTTCCCGAAAGATGGACGGGCTTCATCAAGAACAATATCTCTGGCATCGCACCGCATTTCACTATGAAACGCATGTTGGACGACTATTTTGACAGGTATTACAATAAACTCATCGCTGCATCGCGCAAAAACCTCGACAATCACTTTGCGCCTGCACAAACGATGGCAGCCTGGAAACAAAAGGTGAAAAACGCATGGGAAAGCATCTCGGTCGAATCAATAAAAGTGCCCGATCCAAATGTGAGACCACTCGATTTTGGCGAAAACTTCATTGCCGAGATCACCCTGCACACCCCGGGCCTTGTAAGTGGCGAAATCGGTATTGAACTGCTCTTTGGCAGAAAACTCCACGATAAAATTGATGAAATTGTGTTCGTTGAGAAGATGCAAATTACCGGAAGTCAGGATGAAAATGTAACTTACCACATCAATGTGCCGGTTTACAGGGCCGGAGTTTATGACTATACTTTCCGTATCTATCCGCTGCATCCTGAATTGCCCCACCGACAGGATTTCCCATTGGTAAAATGGTTATAACCTATACACAGAAAAATCCGGTTTGATATTCAGGCCGGATTTTTTTTAGAACAGCAACTGCCGGCAATAAACTTCGTTGTGAATTCTCTTAACCCAGGTTTGGATTGTCAGCATTTTAGCAGCAGACGAACACATCAGCAACATGTCTTTGGGTTTGTATTCAATACGGTAAGGTGGTTGCTGGTAAGCTGTATTCAACAGCCTCATTCCATGTCGTTTATAAAATTCAATCCGTCTGATGCTGAGACTATTGTCAGGGGGCTCAACTTCAAGCAAGACAGTTTTCTGCGAATGTTCCAGAAACTTACCGAAGAGCTGTGAGCCTGTTCCGAGACCCCGAAAACGTTCATCCACAGCAAAATGTTCCACAAAACAAAGATCGTCCCACTCCCACCAGCTTAGGAATGCAATAATAGTTTTGTCAGCATGATGCAATGCCCACAGGTGAAAATTTGAAAACCCAAACTGTTCAATCCACTTCGCTGCCGGCCGTCGCTCATCAGCCGGAAAGGCTGATTCCATCAGCACAAATGTCGAATCCAAAAGTTCAGTTTCTGCAATCAGCTGTTCTTTGATGAGCAGTTCGTGTTTGCATATACTCATAACAGTGCAGCGATCGTGAGTTTCTCCCCATTAAAAATAAAATCTTCACCCTGTTTCTTGTCCCTCATAAGCTGATAGACAGGCACCTGAGCCGAAATAACAGCCACTTCCTCCCCTTCGAAGCGAATCATTCCAAGGCCAACAGCAATAAAGAAACATTTGCTGTTTGTGATCACCAAAGCTCCCGGTGCTACCTTATCAAAACTCCGGTTGATTTGCAGCATTTTCAAAACACGGATATTGTTTTCGGTGAGGCCATATTGTGTTGCGAGCATATTTCTTTTGCGCGACTGCTGGTTCCTGAAACCATCGTAACGATCTTTCGGAGCGCCATAATCGGCAGCTTCCTGTTCGGCTTCCTTCATGGCGAGCGCAATGGTTTGAAGCGAGTTGTGCTGCTGCGCCAGGCAAAAGTCGTACAAGCGCTGTTTGTATAAATGATCTTTCAATGCCATTGCAATGCCGTTTAAAGCTGCGAATTTCGTAATTTTGCACCATCATTTTACAGGAATATACTCATCCAATAAAAAGAAAATGTCGCAAAACGATCCAACACTTTCACGCACCAACCTCGAGATGGTGGCTGTAGCCGGCGAATACTGCCAGCTGATTGAATCGCATAACTCAATTGATATTCAAACATTTATCAAAACATTGCGTGGTTTTGTGCCCTTGCTCTATCTGCGCGGCAGCCTTCTTCAGCGGCGCGAACCGGAATATCCCGAGGCCAATGAGCGTTTTGTTACGGAGGAACAATGGGATGGCATTTTTACCGGCCTACGCGAAAAGCTGGCTGGTCAGGATGAGTTTCAATATTTTGGATTTTCTGAATTTGGCGAACAAACAGTGTTGAATGGAAGCCTTTCGGAGCATCTTGCTGATGTGTATCAGGATATGAAAGACTTTGTGCTGCTTTTCAAAAAGGCATCTCTTGCTCAGCGCGAAAATGCAGTGTATGAGTGCTACCGTCTGTTCAGCGAACACTGGGGCAGTCGTCTGGCGGTTATCTTACCTGTTATTCACCAACTGGCAGAGGGTCATCAGAGCAGTCAGTCCAATGAAGATTTTCAAGATATCTTCTAATTTCTCCTTAAACCACCGGCTCTTTCCGATCGGCGTTCCTGTCTCAACTCAGCAGCGCGTTCTGTCAATTCTTTCTGAAACATTTCTTCTGCTCTGAAATAAGCCAATACCTTTTTTGCAGGCAATTGTTTGCGAAGCGCCGCAACAAAGTCCTGCCGTGCTTTAAGCATATCCGACGCTTGCTCTAATCTTTTGTCGAGGATGGCGTTGGCTTTTTCATCGGTCATCCCATCAAAGTTTTCTCTTACTTCTTCGAGCTGATGCCTGCGATCGCGTTTCAATTTTTCGAGCTCAGCCTGATTTGCATCATAAAGCGGCCAGAAAATCCGGGCTTCCTCTGTGGTCAGATGCATTTGACGTGTCAGGTAGGCAATCTTAAGGTTTTCAAGCTTTTGCCGGGCCGGGCCGCCAAGGGCGCGCTCCTGTGCATAAGCATATTGCAGCATCGAAACCTGCAATACAATAAACAACAGTGTAAATATTTTTTTCATGGCTAAAATTCAAATTCGTCAGTTTCATTGAGATAATTCATGATTTCTTCAAGCGGGAGTGCTTCAAGCATCATTTGCAGGCTGTCGCCGGAAGCTGCAGTGATTTTCGGTTGTGGTTTTTCCTGTGCTGCCTCCTGTGTTTTTAATGGTTCTTTCACAATAACGGTTGATTTGTGCTTCGAAACGGTATCGCGTTCCTCATATTGAGCAATCTGTCTGTGCTGCCGGTCAGTATGACTTCGCAACAGTAGCGCAACGCCCACCGAGAGCACAAGGGCGGCTGCCGCCGCCGGGATGAGCCAATTGCGCTTTGCACGCTGCTGCGCCTGCTCACCGTCCATGCGTTCTTCGAGGCGGTGCTGAAGCCCTTCGAAATAACCCGGAGGAATATCATCGAAAGCATTGGCTTGTTTTCCTTTCAGCTTTTCAAATGAGGTTTTCATTTTAATAGGAGTGATTTTTTAAATATACTTCAATTTTTTTCATGCTTTGATGGTAGGTGGCTTTGACTGTGCCTTCGGCAATTTCCAGCACAAGGGCTATTTCGGCGTATGTAGCTTCGTTGAAATATCTCATACCAAACACTTTACGTTGTTGCAGACTCAGTAGTTTCAGTGCTTCATCCAAAACCAATCCTGCTTGCAGGCTGTTGTTCAACATATCTTTTGGCGCTTCTGACTCATCAACACTGCCTCTCCGAAACAAGCGCTTCCACCTTTCGCGGCGCAATTGTTGCAAGGCCTCGTTGGTAGCAATGCGATAGAGCCATGTGCCCATTGCTGCATCACCTCTGAAGCTGTCCAACGACTTCCAGGCTTTGATGAGTGTTTCCTGCAAAACATCATCAGCATCATCATGATCAAGAACGATGGTTCTGATATGTGCATACAACTTGCGGCTGTGCTCACTAACCATTTTTTCAAAGAACAATTTGCGGTCTTTGTCGTCTTTCAGCATTTTGGGTACTGAGGTTTGCGTATGCCGGCCTGCTGCAGGGCAACAGGCCGGCTATTTTATTATCGCAGAATAATGGTTCTTGTTTGATCGCCTATGGTGAGGGTAGCCAGGTTGTCGCAGCTGCCATCGCCAAAGTCGAGTGTGCGCTCGGGTCTGTTGGCCTGTGTGGTGACAATGGTTCCGCTAACAAGCCAGCGACAATTCATCTCACGGCGTAATTGATTGGTAATCAGACGAGTTAAACTGCCACCCGCGGAGGATGATGCAGTTGATGTTCCTTCTACGAGGAACACATCATCGCGCCACCTTGGGGTGCCTATTCCTTCGATCCAGCTGCGGGTTTTATCGCTGGTCCAGTTGAGCACCTTGCCATCAGCAACGAAAGTGATGCTTCCGCTCGCTTCGTGATGGAAGATCATGTAGCCGCTGTCGTTGAATCCCAGATTGGTCATCACTTTGGTTCCTTCAACATGGTTGTCGTTCACATAGTAATTCTGGAAGGTATGTGTGATCACAGCTCCCGGCCTACGGTAGCGTCCTGTAAAGGTGACAATAATCTGACCACGGCGGTATTTTCCATCGTTGCACAGGCAGTTAACTTCGCCAAAATCAATGGTTAAAACACGTGGAACCGAGATAGTGTCGAGGGTGATCGTAACGCAATCACCAAGGCGAGGGCGATCATCTTCGGTACTCTTCATTGTTTGCAATGCCTGATCCCATGCCTGATCGGCAATCTCCTCCACTTCGTCAAAGGCATCATCGGCAGTGGTCATTTCAACAGATTCGTTTACCTCTGCATCAGCAATGGTTTTGGTCTTGTCTTTCTGACATGATGGAAGTGCCAGCCAGCCGGCGAACATTAAAGCTAAAAAAAATGATTTTTTCATGTGTATAATTTTTTGTTGTCCTGCTTTTGATGCAAATAACGTTTAAAAGTTTAGTCATGAAGAAAAAAATAAAAAAAAATCCCGGACTACCTCAAAGTAATCCGGGACACTTCAACAAAACAAACCGTTATTTCTTCAAACTCACTGCCTCACTGGTTTCCACTTTTCTTCCGGTGATGTCTTCAAACCGCTTCAAGACCATTTTGTGGGTCTTTCTGTCTGCCACCTGGTTGTCAATGACTAACTGTTTTTTGCTTAGGAGCACATTTGATTTTGGATTGATAATTCCTTCATAAACAAGCTCTTTGCGTAGCAATACATGGTATTGACGTTCGTTTGGTTCATCGGTATCAAATACCACAAATCTTTTCTCATTCCATTCAGCTGGAGGAGCAGGCATTTCGGGTATCTCGGGCAACACTATATGTTGCATTGCATCAGCAGACTGATGAATTGCAACCGCCTGATCCGAAAGCATATTGGCTTCTTCCTGCATCTTAGCAGCTGCGTCGGCATCAGTATTTTGCAACTTTTCGGCTTCAGCCCTCAGTTTGTCAGCCTGCAAAACCAATTCATCGGCCTGCCTGCGCAGATTGTTCTCCTCGTCTTGAAAATTCTTTTTCCTGATAACAAAGTGCTTTAGATTCTCTCCCTCCAATTCGCCCGCTACGTCATCATCCACCTCAAAATCAAAAGAATAGGTCTCCTCGCCTGATTTGAAAATGGCTTTTCCTTCGGGCATCTGCCGAATAATAACTTTTGCTTCTCCATCATTGATATCAATGGAATCGGCAATGACCATGATGGTTTTGGTCTTCATTCCTCCCTCAGGTCCGCCCGAACGGACGATTTTTTTGGTAACTGTCTTACCGTTTTCATCTGTCCAAACGCTCACATCGGTATCCATATCCACGGTGGTAGCATTACCAACGCTTTTGACAATCACCTTCGATGTTTTTCCGTCTTCGGATTTCCATTCAAATCCGGCTTTTTCGAGTTCTTCCTGTGGCACTTCTTTGCCGTCAATGATCATCTTCACAACTTTACCATCTTTCTTTTCAACTTCGATGGTTTTTGATTTTGTGACAACAGTATCTCGTTTAGCTGCAGGCACCTGATCAGTTGAGCGGAGATTCTCAAAACTGTTTAATGCATCGCTGTTCGAGCCTGTGAGCATGCCCGAAGCCGTGATGAAAAGGACAAAAAGAAAAGAAAACACCACCACGCTGATGCGTTCGGTTACGGTTGGTTTCAACTTTGGTTTGCTGATAAGTCGTTCAATTCGTTTCATGGTATTAAGTTTATTAAATGTGATTAAGGAATCAGAAAGCGGAACAGGCTCAAGGGCCACAGAAAGATTTGCCAGGGCTTTGGCAAGTGAAAGATAGCCTCCGGTAGTTCGAAGGGCCATATCGTCGCATATATTTTCGCGTTCAAGCCTGATGACAGAAGAAATCCACCATACAAAAGGATTAAAAAACAAGATTGTTTCGATAAGCGATTGCAAAAAGTTGACAAAGAAATCAGCACGTCTGATGTGAGCCAGCTCATGTGCCAGAATCATCTCAACCTGATCAAATGGCAGACGCGACAGCGTTCCAACCGGCACAATAATACAAGGCTTCAACAAGCCAACTACCATTGGTACAGTGGTTTTATAGGATTCGAGCAGCTCGACCTTCGATCTTATTTGCATCTTCACAGCAAGCTGATGCAGCCTTTGTTGCCAGTGATTTTCGGCCCTCACAACACCCTTGCTTCTGTAACGAAACGCGAGATAATAGCCACCACTCATGCGCAGGGCCATCACAACCATCCCGGTGAGCCAAAACCAAAACACCGATGGAGCAAGGCGCTCAACAAAAGCTATCAATTGATCCAATCGCGATTCGATCCGTAGCTGTGAGTCGGCAAGTGAATAAGCAATCTCGAGCAAACTTGCCTGGGTTTCGGGCAGGGCTGTCAAGGCTTGCTGTGGCTCGTAGAGCTTGAAAAATGTGAAAACGGGTAAAATCATCGCGGTGAGCAATCCTGCCGAAGCCAGCAGATAGCGGCTGTTGGCTGTTGCCTGCCGCAAAATGCGCAGCAAAGCAAAGATGATCAGGGCAACAATTGCTACCTGCCACAACGAATGGAGCAAACTCATACCGATGGCAGACAACACAGCGTCTGAAGTAATAGCAGTCAGGCTCATCCTTCCCCCCTTTCCAGCTGAAGTATCAGCTTTTTGATTTCTTCCAGCTCGGCTTTGCTTGCCTTGCCATTACCTAAGGCCTGCATCACCAATTTTTTGGCAGAGCCGCCAAAGGCAGCATTCAACAACTGATCAACAAGATGTATCTGTGTTTCTTCCTCCTTTAAAAGCGCCGTGTAAACATGCGAACGGTCGCTTTTATCGGCACGCACAATGCCCTTTTGCGCCATAATCTGCAGCAACTTGAGTGTAGTAGTGTAACCGACCTCCTTTTTTTCGTTCAGCACTTCGTTGATCTGCCTCACTGTTGAGGGGCCGTGCAGCCAGATCACACGAAGTATTTCGAGCTCGGCATCTGTGGGCTTAATTGCAATTTGCATGATGTACGAATATTTTCGTAGCAAAAGTAGTCCAGACTTACTATCCTGTCAAGCATTTTGTACGAAAGTTTTCGTAATAAAAGTTAATAAAAGACATTCTGCTCTATGTGAGCATGTTATAAGATCAAACTCGGTAAGAAAAACCGGCTTTCAGATGATACACATCAATTATGGGCTAATCCAGCAGCCATTTTTCCAGGGAAGCTTTTGCTTTTTCGCTCAGCGGAGTGCTTTGCTTTTGGATATGGTTCACCTGCACGACCACAGTTTCGGCACTTGCTACAAGCACGTCATTCTGAAAAAGTTTTTGGAAGATCGTGATTGAGCTACGTCCGATTTTTAGAATGCCGGTACCAATGTCCACCTTGCCCGGCCAAGTGATTTCGCGGATGAAGACGAGATTGAGCGAAGCGATCACAAAACTTGTGTCGTCAGAGAGCCCGGGAAAATCGGGATCGTAGAGCAGTTCAAACCCGTCCTGTCTCCAAAAAGGCCGAAAAGACCGCATTGTTCACATGCCCTTGCCTGTCAGTGTCGCCATAGCGGATTTTATCGAAGGTAACTGACGGAAAATCTTTGAGTTGATAGTCATCTTTTTGCATTGAGGTAATCTTTTTGTCTTGACTTTAAAAATGTTATCGCTGAGTTAACCATCAAACAAGTTGATGCAAGTTTTGGCAAAAGAAAGAAAATTCCCTTACACAAATACCAACCGATTGCTTGCAACTTGCCTTTGCGGACACATTTAATTCAGCAAAGAGAAAATTGGTCAAGAAAATCTGTTTCCTATTGAAGGGTATTTTGCATTTCCATTCAACTTTTAGGAATCACTTCTTGTGAAAGAGGTGATGATTTGTTTTTAAGGACCAGATGAAAACCATTAAGCACGTTATTATCAATAGATAAAGCTCTTTTTCAGCATGTGAATCTATGTGCCTCAAAAAGCTTGTATCCCTGTCAAAATTCACTACAGAAATTGATTGAAAATTGTTTCGGTGATGATTTTATTTCCCTCATTTGTGCGTTCTAATTCCTCCCTGCATTTGGCTTTGAAAATGAATGAATGCTTTTTTTGTTCGGTGAGTTGTTTGGCAGTCCCGAATTATTTGCAATGCTGCGAAAACATTTCATTCTATAAACAATTGTTTCGGCAAAAATAGGCAAGATTGAAACTACTTTTTAAAACCAATAATTTCTTTTGCAAGGTACCCGCACCAGTTATCCTGCCCCCCTTACTTTCAACTTTAATTTAAATAGATTTTGAGGGGTATGGTAAGCCTGAAACTTCCGATGATTCGAAGGTTTATTATAATAACAAGATACGTTCTTAAAAATCACATAGTGGCGTTATACAATCGAAAAATTAGATAGATGAATCACCTAACCGACACCAATGTCACTATTAAACTTCCATAAATGGGTATTTAAAATCATGTGCAGGTAGAAACGTTTCTTTTATTGTTCTTGGGCTTATCCAACGTAATAAATTCAAACTGCCGCCTGATTTGTCGTTGGTTCCCGATCCTCGCGATCCACCAAAAGGCTGTAAACCGACCATTGCACCTGTTGGTTTATCATTGATATAAAAATTACCCGCTGCATATCTTAATGTTTTGCAGGCTTGTATCATTGCATACTTATCGTTTGCAAAAATTGAACCCGTTAAAGCATAAGGCGAAGTTTTATTGCAAATATTGAGCGTTTCCTGGAAATCTTTGTCATCGTAAATGTAAATTGTCATTACAGGTCCAAAAATCTCTTCCTGCATTGTTGTAAAGTAAGGATTTGTTGTTTGTATAATAGTTGGTTGAATAAAATAGCCAACTGTTTTATCACCAGTTCCACCTGATAAAATTTCACACTCTTTCGATTTTTTGGCTAATTCGATGTAATTCATAATATTGTTAAATGAATCTTCATCTATAACAGCATTCATGAAATTTTCAAAATTTTCTACCCCACCAACCTTTATTTGTGAAACCTGATTAAGTAAATGCTGTTTTACCTCATCCCAAAGTGATTGAGGAATGTATGAACGTGAGGCAGCTGAACATTTTTGTCCTTGATATTCAAATGCACCACGAACAATTGCTGTAGCAACTTCGATAGGATTTGCAGAATTGTGAACAAAAATAAAATCTTTTCCTCCTGTTTCCCCAACAAGTTTTGGATAGGAAATATAGTTTGTAAGATTTTCGGTCACTCCCCGCCACAGGCTGTTGAAGGTTCTGTTTGAGCCGGTAAAATGAATTCCTGCTAAATCTTGGTGTTTTAACACAGTGTTTCCAATTAAGGAGCCTGATCCCGGAACGAAATTTAAGACACCTGGTGGAATTCCTGCTTCCATAAAGATTTTCATCAAATAGTAATTTGATAATAACGAAGTTGTTGCTGGTTTCCACACGGTTGTATTTCCAAGCAGAGCTACTGACATATTTAAATTTGAAGCAATTGCCGTAAAATTGAAAGGAGAAACAGTAAATATAAAACCTTCCAAAGCCCTGTATTCCATTCTGTTTAACTGTCCGAATTCTGATTTCGGCTGATCATCATAAATTGTAGAAGCAAAATAAACATTATACCTTAAAAAGTCAATTACTTCACATGCTGCATCAATTTCGGCCTGGTAAACATTCTTATCCTGGCCAAGCATTGTGGATGCAACAATCAAATTACGGTATTTTTTAGATATTAATTCCGCGGCACGCAACATCATAGATGAACGCTCGATCCATGACAAGTTTTCCCACATTTCTTTTGCTTTCAATGCTTCGTTAATTGCCAGATGTATTTCTTTTTCAGTTGCTTGATGATAGATCGCCAGTGTTGTGCCATGATTATGAGGCATAACAACCTTTCCGGTTTTGCCTGTTCTTACCTCTTTGCCTCCAATAATTAACGGAATTTCAATTTGTTCGCCGCCAATACGCTGTAACTCAGAAACTACTTGTTCTCTTTCTTTACTCCCTTTTCCGTATTGTAAAATCGGCTCGTTTTGCGGGCTGTCGAATTTAAAAATTGTATTATTCATGTTCACTGTAATGTAAAAGTATTAACCGAGTTGCATATTTATGCAATTCGCTTGCAAAAGTAGCACTTAATCTTACTTTTACCAATCAATGATTAAATTTTTTGCTTTATTTCCGAGAGCGTTTCCTGCAGCGCCTGCGCAATAATTTGGTCATATTTTTCATGAAATTTATCAAAGGCGGTAACTATTGCTTGTCCTTGAGGTGTTAAAACGGTTTTTCCGCCTGTTTTACCACCACGTTGTCTTTCAATAATCGGAAAACCAAATTTATCCTCAATTTTATTTAAGTTATCCCACGTCTTTCGATAGGTCAGACCATGTTTTCGCATGGCGGCATTGAGCGAACCTGTTTCGTTTATGGTTTTTAATAATTTCCATTTTCCGTCGCCTAAAATGCCACTATCGTCTTTGGTCTCTAACCAAATTTTAAACTTTATTGTAAAATCAATCATAGAAAGACCTTTTCATTAATAGTTTACAAACTATTTCCATGCCAACTCTATTCACTCAGTTTAGGTTCTAGCAATATGCAGACCGGCAGTAGTGGAGGCAAATGTATTGATTTGTTTCTGAATAGACTTTACCTTCCATTTTTCCAAACCTTTGCATGCAGCCAAGAAAAGGCTCTATTCCCCTGGAAGAGGTATTTTGACTGATTACAAAATCACCAGGTGGCATGCTGTTTTATAAATCATTCAACCTAAGAGAACCGCTTTCAGTTTCCCAGATCAATATTTTTATAAAGTTGGCTCATCCATATGGCAGAAAAAATTTGGTGTTCACGACACACCGGAAGCACAATCCTTCCGAAGAACTGAGACTAAAGTCCAATAAAAACAGAACCAACCAAACACTACTCTTTCGTCGAAGACAGCTTTGCTGCCAGGTTTTCGAGGCTTTGACCCTTGGTTTCAGGCATTTTGAGCATCACCCAAAATAGTTGCCAGACCATCATCAGGCAGAAAAACAGAAAAACCATCGCAGGACCGACACTCCCAAAAAGGAATGGGATGAGCGCCGGAATCAAAGCAGCAAGCACCCAGTGCACCGACGAGCCGAACGACTGACCTGCTGCACGAAGCTTGGTAGGGAAAATTTCGGAGATAAACACCCAGATCACAGCCCCCTGCCCCACTGCATGTGCTGCAATGAAAAGAAAGAAAAACACAGGCACCAGCATCCCGTCCCATTTTAGGGCATAGGCTGTTGATACAAGTGCCAATGAGATGATGTAGCCGATTGACCCGGCAAACATCAGTGTTCTGCGGCCGAATTTGTCAATCATGGCAATGCCGGCCATCGTGAAAACAAGGTTGATTACACCTATGCCGATAGAGCTTAGAAATGAGGCAGATTTCTCAAGCCCTGCCAATTCAAAAATCCTTGGCGCATAATACAGAAACGCGTTGATACCCGACCATTGGTTGAAAAAGGCCATAAAGAAAGCCAGAAACAGCGGAATACGGTACTTCTTGATAAAGATGGTTTCGTGGTCGGACTCGACGATCTTTTCCTGCTCAATTTCAGCTATTTCCCTTTCAATTTCTGTTGCCGGTATGATGGCCCTCATTATCTTAACAGCTTCCTTCTTGTTGTTGCGGTATTCAATCAGCCAGCGCGGACTTTCTGGTATTCCCAGCACAAGCATGGCGTAGATCAAAGCCGGGAAAGCTTCCATTCCAAGCATCCATCGCCAGGCGTTTTCACCGATATCCTTTAAAAAATAGTTCGAAACGAATGCCATCAAAATCCCAAAAACAATGTTGAACTGGTACATAGCCACCAGCTTGCCACGTTGTGCTGGCGGGGCAATCTCCGAAACATAGGCGGGAGCAACCACTGTGGAGACTCCGATGCCAAGTCCGCCGAGAATCCTGAAAAACGCGAACCAGTAGGGATCAGAAACGAGGGCCGATCCCACAGCCGAAACAAAGAAAAACATCCCTATCCCGATGAGCGTTTTCTTTCGGCCCAGGCGATTGGTAGGTACAGCGCCAAAGATGGCACCTATCACCGTACCCCACAAGGCCGTTGACATAACAATCAAACCATGAAACAGATCAGAGCTTTGCCACAGCGCCTGCAGTTGTTTATCAGCACCCGAAATCACCACTGTATCAAAGCCGAAAAGAAAACCCGCAAGGGCAACAACCACCGAAAAATAAAGAATATTATTCCGTTTCATCTTTGTGTTTTTGTAATTGCCGCAATGTTAACAATATTCGCAGAGATGCGAAAATTTTGTTTGATCTGTTATCACCGCTAAGTAGCGAAGTGTGCCGGTGAACTCAATATTGCAGCTTATATGCTAAGTGAGCATCACGGATAAAATAAAATAAAATTTAAGTGGTCATATTACGGCCGAAAAAAGCCGCCCTTCCATAGCGAAAGCGCGGCTTCGTTGTGAAGTCGAAATATCCCCCCAGAAGGATTTTCAACCTAAAAATGGTGTTGATGCAGAAGCACGAACAGCATATTCGTTTCCAAAACGGCATTTTGACTATTTTCGTATTCAAAACCCGAATATAATGGAACTAATCATTCTTATACTTGCTTTTCTGCTGTTGCTTGCCGGCCTGCTCGGAGCTGTTCTGCCCGGTCTGCCAGGTCCGCCATTGAGTTTTTTGGGAATATTATGCCTTGGCAGCACCGACGCGATCCTTTTTGCCGACACCTTTTATTATATATCAGCTTTACTGGCCGGTGGTATTGTCGTGCTCGATTACTACCTGCCGGTTCTTGGAACAAGATTAACCGGAGGCACCAAGGCAGGCAAAAAGGGAAGTACGATCGGGCTGGTTGTGGCAGTGATACTCCTGCCGATGCTTGGAATCACAATGGGTCCTTTCGGATTGCTCGGACTGGTGGCAGGTCCGTTTGCCGGGGCTTATATTGCCGAAAAAATTGCAGGAACTTCTGACGAAACAGCCTGGAAATCAGCCTTTGGATCATTTCTCGGCTTTGTAGCCGGAACGCTCTTCAAGCTGATCTATGCAGTTGTTCTTATGGTAATCGCCATCAGGGAAAGCTTTCTTCAACTTTTATAAAAAAATCCCGAAAACATCGCTTCCGGGATTCACCTGTGCAAGAATGATATGTTTATTTCGTATAGATAGGGCTGCGTTTCAGCAAATACTGAACTGCATCTTTCCAGCTGTCCTCCATACTAAAGAAAGGCTGCCTGGTCTGTGTATAGATTTTGGTCCCGTTGCGGTACATATCAAAATAGACATGGTATTTGTAGATTTTCTCTACATTGTCGGTAGTCGAAGAATAGTTTTGACTTTTGGTTTTGTCGTTGCCATATCTTGTTTCACCTGATTTGTAGGTACTTGACTCTCTGTTTTCCGTCAAAGTATAAGAAACTTTTGCAGCCACGATGTTGTCAACACCCAATATATCTTCAAGCTCCTCAATCGGAATTTCATCAATATTTTTATAATCAATGCCTGCTTTGCGCAATAAAGAGTTGGTGGTGCGCAAATCCTGCACTGTGAGCGGAAAGATATTCGAAGATTTATCAATCAGCTTGGAGTAGATGTCGTTTTGAGCAAACTTGGCAACTTCTTCGGAGCTGGCCATGGTTTCTGAATTAACATAAGGCACCGGCAATACGGCAATGGTATTCTGTTTCCGCTCCATTTTTGGTGAGGCTCCCATGTTTTCCATCACAACCTCAGCCTGTTCACCCTGTGGCGCAGCATCAAAAGTCTGGATGCGCCCACTGGCAAACTCAATCCTTCCCACTTTCGAAAGGTCGAGCTCGGTTACCAAAGTCTCGTTTGGAAGTGAGTACTCAACAAAGTTGTCGGTCATTTTTGTGATTGTACAGTCAATAACCACAAAATCTTTCCGTATGATACGGTCCGTTTTTTTTGTTTCGCTGTTTTGCGAAAAAGCTGCTGTGGCAATGAAGCCAAGCAGTAATAACATCAGGCTGATTCTCGCTTTCATGTATTAAAGATAATTTTTGTCCTACTCTGTTTTGGCTTTTCGGTTTCGCCGGTTGATTAAAGCTGAAGCAAAACTATCACATAATGTGCTTGAAAGCAAAAAAATAAACACTTAAACCACAAGCTATCACTATAATATTTTGTTTTACAGTTGATTATGAGTATGGTTCTGAAATTAATTTCACACCGAATAATTTTCTTTACCATACTTCTCAAGAGCCAAAAAATAAAATAACTTTGAGGGATGAAACGCGCATTGGATACGAATTTTCTACTATTTTCCATGTAAGAAGCCATTATGAGACGAAAAACCAAATTAAGCAAAGCCCGGCCGGCCTGGCTCACATTACTTTTCTCTTTGTTGCTCGTCATGCTTTTGAGCGGGTGTGAGCAAACAAAAAATGAAATCAACAGCCTTGATCAGCTGAAAGGCGGCAAAACCTTTGCCGTTCCAACAGGCACGGTAGCCGACAAAATGGTACTGAAGCACTACCCCGATGCCGTGATAGCCTATTACAATACGGTTTACGACTGTGGCCTGGCAGTCCTTCATGGCAAAGCAGATGCTACCGTTTACGACCAGCCGGTGTTGAAAAATCTGGCTGGCAAAAACCCGGGCACAAAAGTACTCGAAGCGCTTTTACTGCCTGATCTCTATGGCTTTGCCGTTAGACAAGAGGATCATGAACTCAAAAATGCAATTGACGTAACACTCAATAGGATTAAATCGGATGGCACATACAACAAAATGATCCAACGCTGGCTTCCCGACAAAGGAGCGCCTGCAGCCATGCCCGTCATTGCTAACGAAGGACAAAACGGATTGCTAAGGTTTGGCACTGCTGCCGTGACAGAACCTATGTCGTTCGTTGATGCGAATCAAGAACTTGCAGGTTTTGATATCGAGTTTGCGCAGCGTATTGCAGCAGGTTTGAACAAAAAGCTTGAAGTCGTCAACATGGAATTTGGCGCCATGCTTCCGGCACTCATTTCCGGCAAAGTTGACTTTATCGGCGCAGGATTGTCCATCACTGAGGAGAGAGCCAAAAAAGTACTTTTCTCAGAGTCCTATTACCAAAGCGGCATCGCGGTGCTTGTCAGATCGTCTGAAGACACTCCAAAACCATCCCCGGTTTCTGATAAAAGAAAAAACACCAAAGTCGGTGTTTTGATGGGTTCAATACATGAAACATATGCACAAAAAACCTACGTAGCCGGCGCAGTGAGTACTTTTAACACTGTTGCAGATATGCTGATGGCACTGGACGGCGGCAAGGTGGACGGCGCTTTTATGGACCACACCTCGGTTCGTGAAGTGCTGGCAACCAACCCTGGTTTTAAAGTTTTGGATACCAACCTCTTCACAGTTGACATTGCTGCAGGTTTTCCAAAATCATCCACAGTATTACTCAAACAATTCAACACTTTTTTAGCCACAATCAAAACCAACGGAATCTACGATCAAATGGTCGGGCGCTGGCACGAAAACCTGAGTGGCAATATGCCGGAGATTGAACTTCCTGCTGATGGAAAAGTATTGAAGATTGGCGTGGTAAGCGACATTGGCCTTCCCTTTGCAACCAAAAACGGTGATCAGTGGAAAGGTTTTGATATTGAGCTGGCAACACGTTTTGCAGCATCTGCCGGAATGCGGCCGCAATGGGTTGACATGCCTTTTGGCAGTTTACTTCCGGCCATTGTGTCCGGAAAAATCGAGATGATCACCGCTTCGATGATGATCACCGGGGAGCGAAGCAAACAAATCAATTTCTCCGATCCTTACTTTGCAAGTGGCGTAAGTATTATAGGGCGTAATGATCAGTGGGAATCAGCACAGAACGATGTGCAACCTTTCCGCATTGACGATGGAACAAAGATTGGAATTCTGATGGGTTCAATCTATGAGAAATATGTTGAAGAACACTATCCGAAAGCCACAGTGTTGCTCTACAATTCATTGCCTGATATGTTTGTCTCGATCGGATCGGGCAAAACGGATATGTGTTTTATTGGTCAAAGCGCAGTACCGGGCGCACTGCGTGCACAACCGGGATTAACAATTCTCAAAAAAAACCTTTATAAAGTTGAGGTTGGAGCAGGATTTCACCGCGACAATGACCGTCTGCGCGAAGATTTCAACGAGTGGCTCAGCAATGCAAAAAATGACGGCACTTTTGCCGAAACAGAGAAACGCTGGTTTGAAAATACAGCTGCGCAGCTTCCTGAAATCGAATCCAGATCAGTGAATGGAACCGTAAGGGTGGGCGTTTGTGCCGACATTGGTTTGCCGTTTGCCAGTCATCAAAATGCACAATTCACAGGTTTCGACATCGAGCTCGCATTGCGTTTCGGTGCCTGGGCCGGAAAAAAAGTTGAATTGGTTGACATGCCCTTTGGCAGCTTGTTGTCAGCTCTCAACAGCAAAAAAATCGACATCATCCTTGCATCGCTTGCCATCACCCCTGAAAGAAGCAAAGAAATTGACTTCTCAGATCCATACTACGCATCAGGCGTCACTATTCTTGGCAGGAAAGAGAACGCCGCTGCTTCCGGCAAAATGGCAGTACTGGAAGATATCAGCAACAAAAAGGTAGGAATCTTCACCGGAACGGTGCATGATGCCTTTATGGCCCGCACCTTTCCAAATGCACAAACATTTCGGTTTGAAAACAGCGCCGACATGATCCTCTCGCTTAAAAGCGGTAAAATTGACGCAGCCATGTTCGACCGCATCACCGCCGGACTGGTATTGAAACGCAATAACGATCTCGGTTTGCTCACGGATGATGTGCTCGACATGCCTCTGGGTGTGGGTTTCAACAAAAAAGACGTAGCGCTGCTCGAAGAGTTTAACAGCTTCCTGAAGGAGATAAAAAACGATGGCACTTACGAGAAAATGCACCGGCGCTGGTTTGTTGAAGATGCCGAAACAGCAGTGATGCCGGCATTTGAGCCCAGACCCGCAGGAAAAAAATTAACGGTGGGTGTCTCGGTCGAGGATCTTCCTTATGTGGCGGTGATGAACGGCAAATATGTAGGTTTCGACATCGAAATGATGCAGGCCTTCGCCAGCCGAAAAGGCTACAACCTTGAGTTGGTAACCATAGAATTTCCTGCACTTGTGGCAGCATTGTCGTCGGGCAAAGTTGATATGATCACCGATGGGATTGCCATCAGCGAGGAAAGGGCTAAACAGATCAACTTCTCAGATGAATATGCTTTGTTTCGCACCTCGGTGATAGCGCTCAGGAAAAACCTGGCTGGCTGGACAGGCCAGGAAGTTGTGGCAGAGCAAAAAGGCTTCTTCAAGAAGCTCTCGGAAAGCTTTTACAACAATATTATGCACGAAAGCCGCTACCTGATGATTCTACGGGGTTTGCTCATCACAATCATCATCTCGGTTTTTTCGGCAATATTCGGCACCCTGCTCGGAGGATTGATATGCTGGATGCGCATGTCGAAAAGCAAGGTGGCGCTTAGACTCGCCTCCTGGTATATTTCACTGATCCGCGGCACACCTGTTTTGGTGCTATTGATGATCATCTATTATGTGGTTTTTGCATCGGTCAACCTCAACCCGGTGGTTGTTGCCGTCATCGCCTTTGGAATCAATTTTGCCGCCTATGTCTCAGAAATGTTCCGCACAGGCATCGAGGGTGTTGACAAAGGGCAAAAGGAGGCTGGCATTGCGTTGGGTTTCACCAAAGTACAAACTTTTATCCACATCATCATGCCACAAGCTTTGCGGCAGGTGTTGCCTGTGTACAAAGGCGAGTTTGTTTCGCTTGTGAAAATGACTTCCATTGTGGGTTATATCGCCGTTGAAGACCTCACCAAAGCCAGCGACATCATCCGCAGCCGTACCTTCGATGCGTTTTTCCCGCTGATCATGGCCGCAGTGATATATATCCTGATTGCCTGGCTGTTAACCCTGGTGCTCGATTATGTCGAGATCAGTATTGATCCAAAAAAACGTCGTTTACAAATCCGTAAGAAATCTGCATTATGATAACGATAGAGAAACTTTCAAAGCATTACGGACCACTTGTTGTCCTGAAAGAAATCAATGCTGAAATAAAAAAAGGTGAGGTAATCAGCATCATTGGTCCGTCGGGCACCGGGAAAAGCACCCTGCTGCGCTGTCTCAACCTGCTCGATCAGCCAACCGGCGGAAATATCTTTGTTGACGGCATTCCCCTGCTCGACAAACATACCGATGTGCCGAAGATCAGGCAAAAGATGGGTATGGTTTTTCAGTCGTTCAACCTGTTTGCACATCTTTCGATCATCGAAAATCTGATGATTGGTCCTGTGAAGCTGCTGGGCAAAACCAAATCCGAAGCACATGAAAAAGGAATGTCGCTGTTGAAATTGGTTGGACTGGGCGAAAAAGCCGACAACCTGCCCGAAGAACTCTCAGGCGGCCAAAAACAACGTGTTGCTATTGCCCGATGCATGGCCATGGAACCCGAAATTCTCCTTTTTGACGAACCTACATCCGCCCTCGACCCCACCATGGTGAGCGAGGTGCTGGCTGTGATCCGCAAGCTTTCGAAAGAAGGAATGACGATGGTCATAGTAACCCACGAGATGGAATTTGCACGTAACATCTCAACCAGGGTTTTCTACATGGACGAAGGATTTATTTATGAAGAAGGACCTCCGGAACAGATTTTTGAGCATCCTAAACGCGAAAAAACCAGGGCTTTTATCCATCGTCTGCGTAGCGCCAACTATCACATCAGCAGCAAAGATTTCGACTTATATGCCCTTCAGGCTGAATTTCAGTCTTTTTGCGAAAAACACATGATTGACAAGCAGCTCACCGACCGGGTGATATTAGCCACTGAAGAACTCCTACTTTTGCAAAAAGACTTACATAACACCGACCTCAGTCTAACCTATTCTGAGAAAAACGGCAGCCTGATCCTGATTTGCGAAAGCAGCGGAGAAGCATATAACCCTATCGAAGATGCCGGCGAAGATAACGAAATCGGGCTGCTGCTGCTCAGAAACATGAGCCAATCCATGTTCTACACACGTGAAAATAACCGCAATATTTTGAAATTGGAAATGAAAGCCGGAGGTTAGCAACCCTGGCTCTCATTTCACGTTAAATTCATTGACCTCAAACCGGACGGGCCCTGAGATAAACCCTGCGCATCACCCTGTCGAACAACAGAGCATCATACCACATATAATAAAAACGCTCGGCATTGAACCATGTCAAACCATCCATATTGTCGTCGTGACGGTCGTAAGGATCGGCAAAGATGATCACATCATCGGCCATGGTTTCGGTGTTTCGTGTGTCATATCCTACCACCAGCACCCAATGCCCGCCCCAATCGCTCCATTCAACAAGCACCGGCGCTTTATCCTCCAACGAAGCACGGAGCATTTCCAAAGTTCCATTTTCATGCCACGATGCCTCAAAGCCATTGACACTCAGCCAGTCGGCCATCTGCTGTGGGTTGGTACCACAGCTTGTGCTCGTTCCCATCTCAGATGCAATCTGCATCTCATCGGCCGTGCGTCCGTAATAACCAAGCAGTGTGACAACTGCCGAAGGCCCGCAACTGTAATCCGTTGTTTGCTGATGGATGGTCATGGGAATAAATGTGCGCCCGGGAATCGTTCCGGCGGCTGTGATATCAAGCACATAATATCGGCTGTGGTTTGTGTCCATGTCTGCTGTTCTGCACGATTCATCTTTACGGCATGTAAGCAAAAACATTGCAAACAATAAAACCGGGACAATCCTTGAGAGCATCCTTCGTGCTCCGGAATAGGTGATGTTTTGCATTTTCTGCAATTTTTTGATTTTTAATATGGAAATCAGTCGCGCACTAAGGCCTCGAGTCCGGCAATCATGAAAGTTTTCTTGACAAAAGGATTGCAGTTCACCAGCCGAAAATTGTTTTTAGGCAACTGCTTTGCATAGAAAACGCACAATCTGATAAATGAGGAGGCAATAAAAGTGACCTCGTTCATATCAAACGCCACTTTTAGAGCACCTTCCTGCCCGCCATATTGTGCAAGCTGGTCGGTGATCAATGCGTTTACAGGCGCATCCATTGCCTGACATGCGATGGTATCAATGTGGCCGGCAAAAACTAAATTAAGTGTTTGTGTATTGCTGTCGAAATGGTTTGTAAACATCGTTTAGGGTATTAATGATTTTTGTGATAGGTTTTTTTAAGCACATCTTCTTTCATATCAGCATCGAGATAGATATAGGGATTGGCATCAAGAAACTTGTGATTCAGCCTTCGCCGGCAAACCCTTTGCACATTGATGAGGTGTCGCGCGGTGATATTCTCGGTGGTGATATTTTTACCACCCGTTCCACAACCCAGGGTAAGAGAAGGCACCAGGTTATTGAACATCCCTCCCACAGCACCTTGAGAGGTAGGCGTATTGACGACAACCCTTCCGGCGTTGATCAGCTGACTGTATTGGGCAATAACTTCTTCATCATTGGCATAAATACCGGCACTGTGGCCAATGCCTCCCAAATAGTTAAGTTCGAGGCAGGTGTTAATGGCAGCATTGCGGTTTTTAACGACATAAAAAGCCAAAATAGGCGCAAGAACCTCATGCGACAGCGGCGCCTCTCTGCCAACTTTGTCAAGTTGTGCAATAAGGATTTTTGTACCTGCCGGAACTGTGATGCCGGCTTTTGTGGCTATTGTTTCAGCGGATTGTCCTACTATTTCGGCACTCATGCTCATCGTGGTGAGGTTCATGGCCACTTTTTCAACCAGGGCAGTCTCTTCAGCGGACATAAAATAACATTTTTGCTTTTTAAAAGCCCTGATTACCCTGTCGGCGATCCTGCTCTCAACAACAATGGCTTGTTCGCTGGCACATATCGTACCATTGTCGAAGGTCTTTGAAGCGATGATATTTTCAACAGCAAAAGTAACGTCGGCGCTCGCATCAATAAAAACCGGAACATTTCCCGGGCCAACACCTATTGCAGGATTTCCAGAGCTATAGGCTGCTTTGAC
>ERZ1645187.885-NODE-885-length-28864-cov-7.633726_pt1 | contig 28864 bp, 29 predicted proteins | sample MGYA00575352_ERZ1645187 | MGnify/ENA primary metagenome ERZ1645187 (study PRJEB40837, sample SAMN11349314) | freshwater sediment metagenome | isolation source: river sediment | host: Sediment | place: India: Wazaribad , New Delhi | collected 2017-02-21 ...
GCGGCATGATCAACGGCCTGATGACGCTCTCGGGCGCCTGGGACAAGCTCCGCACCGACCCTGTGCTGCGCATGATGGTGATGTCGGTTGCCTTCTACGGCATGTCCACCTTCGAAGGCCCGCTGATGTCGGTGAAGGCCGTCAACGGTCTCTCCCACTACACGGACTGGACCATCGGACATGTGCACTCCGGTGCCTTGGGCTGGGTCGGCATGGTTTCCTTCGGTGCCATGTACTTCCTCGTGCCGAAGCTCTGGGGCCGCAAGCAGCTCTATTCGCTGCGCCTCGTCAACTGGCACTTCTGGCTGGCCACCCTCGGCATCGTTGTCTACGCCGGCGTGATGTGGGTTTCCGGCATCATGCAGGGCCTGATGTGGCGCGAGTATGATGACCAGGGCTTCCTCGTCTACAGCTTCGCCGAAACCTCTGCCGCCATGTATCCCTACTACGTGATGCGTGTGGCGGGTGGTGCCCTCTACCTCGTGGGCATGCTGGTCATGATCTACAACGTCTACAAGACCATCCGCGGCGACGTGCGTGCGGAAGTCCCGATGGGTGCCGAAGCGCCCGCCCTCAAGCCAGCCGAATAAGGAGCAAGAAGACGATGGCTACCAACAACGCACCTGCGCTCGGCTTCCACAGCAAGATCGAACGCAACGTCACGCTGCTCCTTGTCCTCTCACTCCTTGTGGTGACGGTCGGCGGCATCGTGGAAATCGCGCCTCTCTTCTATCTCGAGAACACCATCGAGAAAGTGACAGGCGTGCGTCCCTACTCGCCCTTGGAACAGGCGGGCCGCAACATCTATGTCCGCGAAGGCTGCTATGTCTGCCATTCGCAGATGATCCGTCCCTTCCGCGACGAGGTGGAACGTTATGGTCACTACAGCCTCGCGGCTGAATCCATGTACGACCACCCCTTCCAGTGGGGCTCCAAGCGCACCGGTCCGGACCTTGCCCGCGTCGGCGGCAAGTACTCCAACGACTGGCATGTGCAGCATCTCGTGAACCCGCGCTCGGTCGTGCCGGAATCGATCATGCCTCCCTACGCCTTCCTGGCGCAGGCCGAGCTTGATCCCGCCGTCATGGGCGCACACCTCTCCACCCTCTCGGTGGTGGGCGTGCCCTATACCCAGGAACAGATCGACAATGCCGCCGCCGACATGGTGGCCCAGGCCGATCCGAACCAGGACGGTGCCGGTGTGACGTCCCGCTATCCGAAGGCCGTGATCGGCAACTTCGATGGTGATGCCGCCAGGCTCACCGAGATGGACGCCCTCGTGGCCTATCTCCAGGTGCTTGGCACCATGGTGGACTTCTCGGCCTACAAGCCGGAAGAAAACGAGCGCTGAGGGAGCATCCCATGGACCTTGATTATCACACCATGCGGACCTTCGCTGACAGCTGGGGCCTGCTCTTCATGTTCCTCGTCTTTGTCCTCGTGGTCTGGCTGGCCTTGCGCCCATCCGTCAAGGCCGCCCACGATGACGCTGCCAATATCCCCTTCAAGGAGTAAGAATCCATGTCCGGCAACCGTGAAATTGACCAAGTGTCCGGCGTGGACACAACCGGCCACGAATGGGACGGCATCAAGGAACTCAACAACCCGCTGCCACGCTGGTGGCTGTGGACCCTCTATGCCACGATCGTGTGGTCGGTGGGCTACATGGTGGTTTATCCCGCCATTCCCGGCCTCTCGCCCGGAGCCGGTGCCTCCAAGGGCATCTGGGGCTGGTCGAGCCGTGCTGACGTTCGCAACGAGCTCAGTGCTGCCGATGCCGCCAAGCAGGCCATGACCGACAAGATCGCCGGCATGGACATCAATGCCATCATGGCTGACAACGACGCCCGCACCTTCGCGGTCTCGGCAGGCGCTTCACTCTTCAAGGTGAACTGCGTGCAGTGCCATGGTTCGGGCGCCCAGGGCGGACCGGGCTTCCCCAACCTCAACGATGACTCGTGGATGTGGGGCGGCAAGCCGGAGCAGGTCGTGCAGACCATCGCCGGCGGTGTCCGTGACACAACCAGCGCCGAAACCCGCGACAGCCTGATGCCGGCCTTCGGCAAGGACGGCATCCTCGACGCGGAGAAGATCGGCCAAGTGACGAACCATGTGCGTCAGCTCGCCAATCTTGAGCATGACGCGGCTGCGGCAACCGCCGGTGCCACGGTGTTTGCCGAGAACTGCGCCTCGTGCCATGGCGAGAAGGGTGAGGGCAACCAGGATCTGGGTGCGCCGCAGCTCAACGATGCCATCTGGCTCTTTGGTGACAGCCCCGAAGCGATCACCGCCCAGGTCAACGCTCCCCGCCACGGCATGATGCCGGGCTGGAAAGCCAAGCTGGGTGACGCTAAGGTCAAGCAGCTGGCGGCTTACGTCCTCTCGCTGGGCGGCGGTCAGTGACCCGGACCGGAGTCAGTAGCAAAAAGTGAACACACACACGATCATCGACAAACAGGACGTCAAGGCCGTCAATACGGGGGCCAAGGCACAGGGGAATCTCTACGCGGTACACCAGAAGGTGTTTCCAAAACGCGCCGAGGGAGCCTTCCGGAAGCTCAAGTGGATCATCATGGCGGTCACGCTGGGGATCTACTACCTGACGCCCTGGATCCGTTGGGATCGTGGACCCCATGCGCCGGATCAGGCCGTGTTGCTCGACATGGCCAACCGGCGCTTCTATTTCTTCTTCATCGAAATCTGGCCACAGGAGTTCTACTTCGTGGCCGGGCTTCTGGTGATGGCCGGTGTCGGCCTTTTTCTCATCACCTCGGTGGTGGGCCGCGCATGGTGCGGCTATTCCTGCCCGCAGACCGTCTGGACCGATCTCTTCATCAAGGTCGAGGAACTGGTGCAGGGTGACCGCAACGCCCGCATCAAGCTCGACAAGGCGCCATGGTCCGTCCGCAAGCTAGGATTGATCAGCCTCACCCACCTGATCTGGATTGTCATCTCGGTCGCAACCGGTGGTGCGTGGATCTTCTATTTCGCCGACGCGCCCACGCTGTTCTGGAACTTCATCACACTCAAGGCGCCTTTCGTCGCCTATGGCACCGTCGCGGTGCTCACCGCCACCACCTATCTGCTTGGCGGCCTCATGCGCGAGCAGGTCTGCATCTACATGTGCCCGTGGCCGCGCATCCAGGCGGCCATGCTTGACGAGGACTCCCTCGTCGTCACCTATAACGACTGGCGCGGCGAGCCCCGCTCCGCCGGCACCAAGAAGGCGGCCGCCGCCGGTCTCGCGGTGGGCGATTGCATCGACTGCAATGCCTGTGTCGCCGTCTGCCCCACCGGCATCGACATCCGCAATGGCCAGCAGCTGGAATGCATCACCTGCGCGCTCTGCATTGATGCCTGCAACGGCATCATGGACAAGATCGGCAAGCCGCGCGGCCTGATCGGTTATTCGACTTTGCGTGACTACAATCACAACATGAACATCGCCTGCCCTGACGCCACCGACGACGTCTGGGGCCGCATTGATCCGGCATTGGTCCACAAGACCGGCGGCGGCTTTGTCGACGGCCTGAAGCACTTCGACGCGAAGATTTTCTTCCGCATCCGCACGCTCATCTACATGGGCATGTGGTCGCTCATCGGCGTCGGCCTGCTCTTCCTGCTGCTCACCCGCGACCGCCTGGAAGTGAACGTGCAGCACGACCGCAATCCCGTGGCGATCAAGCTGTCGGATGGCTCTGTGCGCAACGGCTACACCATGAAGATTCTCAACATGATGCCGGAACCGCGCACCATCACCCTGTCGATTGACGGGCCCCCCGGTGCTTCCATGACCATCACCGGCATGGACGAAGTCATCGGCCGCATCGCCCATGTTCCGGTGGAGCCGGACAAGCTGCGTGCGCTTCATGTTTTCGTCACAGTGCCGCCGCAGCTTCTGCAGGCGGGATCGACCAACTTCAAGATCGTGGTGACGGACGAACAGTCCTTTGAATCAGACAGTTACCAGGCCATCTTTGAAGTTCCGGAGAACATGAAATGACGGGAGCAGCAAACGTGCGCGAATTCACCGGCAAGCACATGCTGGCCATCATGCTCGCCTTCTTTGGGGTGGTTCTCGCCGCCAACATGACCATGGTCTATTTCGCGCAGTCGAGCTGGACCGGTCTCGTCGTCAAGAATTCCTATGTGGCAAGCCAGGAATTCAATGAAAAGACGGCAGCCCTTGTTGCCTCGGAGTCCGCCGACGTGCATCCCGTGGTGAGCTTTGCTGCTGGCACTCTCCAGGTGACGCTGCGCACGCGCGCCGGTGAAGCCGTTTCCGCCCGTGGCGTGAAGGTCACGCTGGGCCGTCCCTCCCATGAGGGCGAGGACCGTACCGTGGAACTGCTGCAGAATGGGCCCGGCGTGTTCGAGATTGCGCAAAGCCTTGGTGCTGGCCAGTGGACCGGTACCGTGTCGGCGGATGTGCCGGGTCACGGCCTCTGGTCCCGCCCCATCCGCGTCATCGTGAAGTGACGGCTGGCTGGAGCACCATGCCATGTCCTGCTGCGCCGCCCCGCTGATCTCCGACAAGACGCGCGACACGCTCTCCGCCAGCCGCATCGCGCTGCTCGAAGACCTCAAGGCCAACAGCAAACAGCTGGTCGATGGCCGTATCTCCTATCTGCTGTCCGCGCCCGCCATCCACTGCGGCAACTGCATCACCTCGATCGAGGACCAGGTCGGCAAGCTCGAAGGCATCACTGATGTCCGCGCCAACCTCACCATGAAGCGCGTCGCCGTCACGCTTGATGGTGACAGCCGCAGCCTCCTCCCCGTGGTGCAGGCGCTGGAAAACCTGGGCTATGCCACGCAGTCCCTCACCGCCGAGGAAGCGGGCGGCAGCGATCCGGAATTCAGGCTGCTGGTGCGCTCGCTGGCGGTGTCGGGCTTTGCCGCCGCCAACATCATGCTGCTCTCCGTTCCTGTCTGGAACGGTGCGGAAGGCGCCACCAAGGAACTGTTCCACTTCATTTCGGCGCTCATCGCCATTCCCTGCGTCGCCTATGGCGGCATGCCGTTTTTCCGCTCCGCCATCGCCGCCCTCCGCCGCCGCCGCGTCAACATGGATGTGCCAATTTCGCTGGGCGTCACGCTGGCCACCGGCATGTCCATGTATGAGAGCTTCATCGGCGGCGGCCACGCTTATTTCGATGCCGCCACCTCGCTGCTCTTTTTCCTCCTGATCGGCCGCGTGCTGGATCATCTCATGCGCGCCCGCGCCCGCGCCGCCGCCAGCAATCTCGCGCGTCTCTCGGCCAAGGGCGGTTTTGTTGTCGGCGAAGCAGGCGACCTCACCTATGTGGCGCTGGACGCCATCAACCCCGGAATGCGGCTGCGTGTGTCCGCGGGCGAACGCTTCCCCGTGGACGGCACCATCGTCGAAGGGGTGAGCGATGTGGACCGCGCCCTGGTCACCGGCGAGAGCGATCCGCAGCGCGTGGTGGAAGGCACAGGTGTCGAGGCCGGCACATTGAATCTCACCGGCCCCGTGGACATGCTCGCGACCCGCCCGGCACGCGAATCCTTCCTTGCCGAAGTGATGCAGATGATGGCCGCCGCCGAAAAAGGCCGCTCGTCCTATGTGCGCATCGCTGACCGCATGGCCCGCATCTATTCACCCGTCGTCCACATCCTTGCCTTCACATCTTTCACGGGCTGGATGATCTGGACCGGCGGAGACTGGCACCAGTCCCTCACCGTGGCGGTGGCGGTGCTCATCATCACCTGTCCCTGTGCGCTGGGCCTCGCCGTGCCGGTGGCTCATGTGGTCTCGGCCGCGCGCCTCTTCGCCAACGGCATTCTGCTCAAGGATGGCTCTGCCCTCGAACGTCTCGCCGCCATCGAGGGAGCGGCCTTTGACAAGACGGGCACCCTCACAACGGGCGAACCTGCCGTTGCAAGCACAGACATTCCCCCGGGTGCCACTGCCGCCATTGCCAAGGCGCTGGCGCTGCGCAGCGTGCACCCCGCTGCCCGCGCCGTGGCCCATGCCATCGATGGCGTGCCCGAACCCCGCGTCAGCGGGTTGCACGAGGTGCCGGGCCATGGCGTCGAAGGCCTTGTGGATGGCAGGCGCGTCCGCCTCGGCCGCCGCAGCTGGGTTGCGGCCCTCATGCCGGAACAGGCGGCGACAGATGCACAAGGCGTGGCCTTTGCCATCGAGGGCAGGGGCCTCTGGTTCACCACCCTCTCGGAACGTGTCCGCCCCGGTGCCCGCGACATGATCACGGCCCTGCGCGCCCGGAACATTCCCGTGACGCTTCTCTCGGGCGACGGTGCTGCCCAGGTTGCGGCCATCGCCCGCGACATCGGCATCAGCGACTGGCAGGCCGAACTGAAACCCGGCGACAAGCTGGCCTTCCTCACCGCAGCAGCCGGGCAAGGCCGCAAGATGCTGATGGTGGGTGACGGCCTCAATGACGCGCCTGCCCTCGCAGCCGCCCATGTCTCCATGGCCCCGGCCTCGGCCTCCGACATCGGCCGCACGGCAGCGGATTTTGTCCTCACCCACGAGTCGCTCTCCTCCATCACCTTCGCCCACCGCGTCGCCAAGGCGACGGGGCAGGTGGTGAAGCAGAACTTTGCGCTGGCCATCATCTACAATGTGCTGGCGGTTCCGCTTGCCATGGCGGGCCAGCTCAACCCGCTGCTGGCGGCCTTGGCCATGTCGTCATCATCCATCATCGTGGTGGCCAACAGCCTGCGCCTGCACTTGCTGCGGCCAGAAAGGGCCGAAGCCCATGGACCGGAGGCCGGCCGCAAGGTAAAGCCGCAGCCCATGGCCAAGGAGGCTATCGCATGACCACGCTGTCGCTTCTCATTCCCATCGCACTCGGCCTTGGCCTTTTGGGTCTTGGAGCCTTTCTCTGGAGCCTGAGGGCGGGTCAGTATGAAGACCTTGACGGCGCTGCCGTCCGCATCCTGCGCGAAGACGACGACACACCTGGCCGCTGAGGCATCCGCGCCGCCGCGGCATTTGCATTTGCCACCCCGGACGCGCTATATGGCCAACCCATGAACGACCAGCACCTTTCCCTTGCAGACCGTTTGCGCACTGTGGGCCTGCGCCCCACGCTGCAGCGCCTGGCCCTGGGTGATCTCCTGTTCTCCGGCGGTGACCGCCACGTCTGCGCCGAAAATCTCCATGCCGAGGCGCGCGCCGCCCGCATTCCTGTGTCGCTGGCCACGGTGTACAACACCCTCAACCAGTTCACTGAAGCTGGCCTGCTGCGCGAGATCGCCATCGAGGGCGACCGCAGCTATTTCGACACCAACACCTCGAACCACTTCCACTTTTTCGACGAACAGCGCCATGAGCTGATGGACATCGAAGTGGGCGGCCTCACCATCACCGGTGTGCCGGAAGCGCCCGCAGGCAAGGTCATCGACCGGATCGATGTGATCGTCCGTCTCAAGGACGCCTGAAGGATTCCTGAAAGATACGTGCAGGAGACGTGACCGTGATCAGGTGCATGGGTGTTCAGTCCACGGTTTCGCCGGGATAGACGCCCCACAGCCGGTCCTGCCGGGCATAGCCATCATAGTCACCCGTGCTGATCTCGCACCAGCGTCCGTCGCAGGTGCCGATGCTGGCCAGCACGCCGGGGGAAAGGCGGGCCGAGACGCCGCTCTGCGCCTTGGGCGCGTCATGCAGGTCCAGTGCTTCTCCGTTGCCGCTCCAGGCGGCCACATAGGCATTGCGGCGGCCGGAGAGCATGCTCTGCAGGATCCACCCTTCTGCCCCATCGCTGTCGCGGATCTTGCGCCAGTTCTCGAACTCGGCGGTGATTTCAACCGGCATGCCCTTGCGCTGGAACATGAAGGCCACGGGGTGGTCGCTGGAAGGCCCGCGCCGCACATTCACCTTGTCGGCCTTGAGGGTGACGAAACGCGGCAGGGGAAGGCCGGTGGTGCTCTTGCCCTTGTCATTGGCGGTGTTTTCCGCCGGGCTGACAGATGCCGTGATCTCGCCAGCGGCGGATGCAACCTCCCGGGCTGCGGCCTTCTGCTGCATCAGCGAGGCGGCACCATAGGAAACGGCAGCACTTGCAAGCGCAAGGCCCAAGAGGGAGGCAACGGCAAACGCAGGGAACAAACGGGTCGGCATGGCAGGCGGATAACCTTGGCAGTTGCGGCCTTGCGGCCCTTGCGCCAAAGGAAGGTGAGGCAAGACAAGCCTTGTGGTCTCCTCAGCCTTTGGGCTACTCCCTTAATGGCCTGAGCAAGGTTAAGATTGCGTCAAACCTGCTGTTTTTTGGATTCCGGATGCCTTCTGCCAAACCCACCGTCATCGTCACGCGCAAGCTGCCGGAACCTGTCGAATCGCGCATGGCGGAACTCTTTGACGTGCGTTTCAACGCCACCGACCGGCCCATGAGCCATGCCGATCTGGTCAAGGCCGCCAAGGAAGCCGACGTTCTGGTGCCCACCGTGACGGACCGCATCGACAAGTCGGTCATCCTGCAGGCCGGGCCCCGCCTCAAGCTCATCGCCAATTTCGGCAACGGCGTGGACAATATCGACGTCGAGACGGCCCTTGCCCGCGGCATCACCGTCACCAACACGGCTGGCGTTCTCACCGAAGACACCGCCGACATGACCATGGGCCTCATCATCGCCGTGTCGCGCCGCATGATGGAAGGGGCCCGTGCGGTTGCTGACCCCGCCCAGTGGAAGGGCTGGTCTCCCACCTGGATGCTGGGCAACCGCATCTGGGGCAAGAAGATCGGCATCATCGGCATGGGCCGCATCGGCACGGCACTCGCCCGCCGCGCCAAGGCCTTCGGCCTCTCGGTCAACTATCACAACCGCAAGCGCGTCCACCCCAAGACCGAAGAGGAACTGGGCGCCACCTATTGGGAAAGCCTCGATCAGATGCTCTCCCGCATGGACATCATTTCCATCAACTGCCCGCACACCCCCGCCACTTTCCATCTCCTCTCGGCCCGCCGCCTGAAGATGATGAAGAAGGACGCCATTCTGGTGAACACCGCGCGCGGCGAAGTCATCGACGAGAATGCGCTCGCCCGCATGCTGGATGCAGGCGAACTGGCCGGTGCAGGCCTTGACGTGTTTGAGCACGAACCTGCCGTGAACCCCAAGCTGCTTGCCTCCAGCCGGGTGGTGCTGCTGCCGCACATGGGCTCGGCCACCATCGAAGGCCGCATCGACATGGGCGAAAAGGTCATTATCAACATCAAGACCTGGGCCGATGGCCACAAGCCGCCGGACCGCGTGCTTCCGGGCATGTTGTAAGTCAAAGGCCCCCCCCCTCAGTCCTTCGGACAGCTCCCCCAACAAGTTGAGGGAGCGCACATGAGGTGCACCTCGCCAGAACATTGAGGGCGCTCTTTCAACCACGCTCCCTCAGCTTTGCTGGGGGAGCTGTCCGAAGGACTGAGGGGGCCCCCTTGTTCCCATCACAATCATCTTACCCGCATCTGCCCGCCCGTGATTTCCATTTCTGCGGCAAATCCGTACAAGGTCGGAACAACCCGACGGAGACCCCATGCTGAATCGCCGCACTTTCCTTGCAACCTCTGCCGCAAGCCTCATCCTTCCCGTCGCGGCGCGCGCAGCGGACTGGCCGGCGATCGAAGCAGAGGCCAGGGGCCAGACCGTCTATTTCAATGCCTGGGCCGGCTCTGACACCATCAACGCCTACATCGCCTGGGCGGCGGGCGAAGCGAAGGCGCGCCATGGCATCACCGTCGAGCATGTGAAGATCACCGACACTGCTGAGGTGGTGAAGCGTGTGCGCGACGAGGTGGCGGCGGGCAAGCAGGATGGTTCGGTCGATCTCGTCTGGATCAACGGCGAAAACTTCCGCACCATGAAGACGGAGAAGCTGCTCTTCGGTCCCTTCTCGGAAAGCCTGCCCAACTACGCCCTCGTCGATGTCGCGGGAAAGCCGACGACGCGCCAGGATTTTGCCGAAAGCGTCGATGGCCTCGAAGCGCCGTGGGGCATGGCGCAGCTCACCTTCTTTGCCGATGGCGCAAAGGTCGCACAACCGCCGCGCAGCATGGCCGACCTCATCGTCTTTGCCAAAGAACATCCGGGCCGTGTCACCTATCCCGCCCCGCCAGATTTCCACGGCACGACCTTCCTCAAGCAGGTGCTGCTGGAAACAGCACCCGATGTTGCGCAACTCGCCAAGGCTGCTGACGGCATGGCCATCACGCCGGCGTGGCAGGCGATGCTGGACGACCTGCATCCGCATTTGTGGCGTGAGGGCAAACAGTTCCCCAAATCGCAGGCCGACATCACAAACATGGTCGCTGACGGCGAACTGCTGATCGGCCTCACCTTCAATCCCAACGAGCCCGCAAACCTCGTGGCGGCGGGCACCATGCCCGCCACGACCATCGCCTGGCAGCACGCGAAGGGCACCATCGGCAACACCCATTTCGTCGCCATCCCCGTCAATGCCAAGGCCAGGGCGGCGGCACAGGTCTTCGCCAACTTCCTGCTTTCACCGGAAGCGCAAGCCCGGAAGAACGATATCAAGGTCTGGGGCGATCCCACTGTTCTTGCAGTTGAAAAACTGCCCGCCGAACTGCAGGCGGCATTCACCGGCAGCGCCGCTCCCGGCAGCGTCAGCCTGCCGGGGCCGACACTGCTGGAGCCGCACGCCTCATGGGTGCCGCTCCTCGAAAAGGACTGGCTCTCCCGATACGGCAAGGGCTGATGCGCGTTCTCGCGGCATTGCCACTGGTGCTGGTCTTTCTATTGCCGCTGGCAGCATCGCTGCTCTTTGTCCTGCCGGATGCCGTGAACGCAGGCGCGCTGCGTGAACTCGTGGCCCACCCGCAATTTTCCGGCGCGCTGCGCCTCAGCCTGTTCACTGGACTTGCCAGCACGGCCCTCTCGCTATTGGCGGCCCTCGCGATCACCTTTGCCGCGGGGGGCCGCAACCTTGCGGGGCGGGCAGGGGTGTTCCTCGCCGTGCCGCATCTCTCGCTGGCGATTGGCCTGGCTTTCCTCATCATGCCTACAGGTGTTGTCGCCCGGCTGTTCGCGCTCTTGGCGGGCTGGAACGCGCCACCACAATGGGTGACGACACAGGATCCGTGGGGCTTCTCCCTGATTGTGGCGCTCGTCCTCAAGGAAACCCCGTTCCTCGTCTGGGCCTTCGCCAGTCTCCTGAACCGGGATGACCTCCGGCGGCAGTTCGAAGGGCAGCAGGCCGTGGCCCGCAGTCTGGGCCATGGCCCGGCGTCCACTTTCCTGCGCATTCTCCTGCCGCAACTCCTGCCGCGTGCCGCCGGTCCACTCATCGCCGTGCTGGCCTACGGGCTCACGGTGGTGGACATGGCGCTGGTGATCGGCCCCACGCAGCCACCGGTACTGGCCCAACTCGTCTGGACCGACATCAACGATGCCGATCCTGCCGTCTCGGCGCGCGGCGGTGCTGGCGTTGTCGTGCTGGGCCTGGTGGTGGCGCTGGTCGTTGCCGCATCAGCGCTGGCGGCTGTGATGTTCAAGAAGGTCCGCCAGCGTTTCTATGGCGCCGCACCGCGCCCCGGCCGGGGTATGCCGCGCGGTCTCGCCGCGCTCTGGCCCGCATTCCTGGCGATTTATGCTGCGGCAGTGCTGATCATGATCGTGCAATCGCTTTCCGGGCATTGGCCCTTCCCGCAACGTCTGCCGGACGTTGTGACGTGGAAGGCGTGGAGCCATCTTGCCGCTGATCCCGCGCCCTTGCTCACCAGCCTTGCGCTGGCCCTTGCCAGCGCGGCAGCAGCACTTGCCGCGTGTGTCGCGTGGCTGGAATGGACACCGGCCCGCGCCGACCGTGTGCTGGCGCCGGCCGCCGTACTGGTGCTCTGCCTGCCCGCGCTGCTTCTGGCCCTGGGGGAATACCGCCTGTTCCTCGCACTTGGCGTCACGGGTAGCGCGGCGGCGCTTTTCCTCGCCCATCTGCTGCCGGTCACGGCCTATGTCTTCCTGCTGCTGGCAGGCCCCTATCGCGCTTTCGACCCGCGCTGGCAGGCCACGGCCCATGGATTGCGGGCCCGCCGCCTGCCGTTTCTCCTCCGCATCAAATGGCCCATGCTGAAAGCCCCGCTGCTCTCGGCTGCCGCCATCGGCTTTGCCGTCTCGGTGGTGCAGTTCGTGCCGGCCCAACTGGCGGCGGCAGGTCGTTTTGCCACCCTGCCCATGGAAGCGGTGACACTCTCGTCCGGCGGCAACCGTGCGCTCATCGCCACCTATGGGCTCGCTCTCATGGCCCTGCCACTGGCGGGCTTCCTGCTGGCCAGCCGTCTCTCGCGTCCGCGCTGGAGCACGCCCTGATGCTCTCCCTGCAGGACATCGCAATTTCCATGGCGGATGGCACGCCCCTCATAACAGCGGTTTCACTGGAGGCGGCGGCAGGAGAGACCGTCACGCTGATGGGGCCGAGCGGCAGCGGCAAGTCCTCGCTCCTCTCCTTCATCGGGGGCGATCTCACATCTGCCATGACGGCCACGGGCCGTGTCACGCTCAATGGCAAGGACATCCTGCACCTCCCGCCGGAGCGCCGCCGCATCGCCCGCCTCTTCCAGGACGACCTGCTTTTTCCCCACATGACCGTGGCTGAGAACCTTCTCTTCGCCGTCCCGATGGCCCCGCAGGCCGAACGCCACGCGAAGATGCAGCAGGCGCTGGCCGATGCAGGGCTTGAAGGCTTTGCCAACCGCCCGCCCCACACGCTGTCGGGTGGCCAGCGCGCCCGCGTGGCGCTCCTGCGCGCCTTGCTGGCAGAGCCGCAGGCGCTGTTGCTGGACGAACCTTTCAGCAAGCTGGACCGTGACCTGCGCGCCACCATCCGCGCCTTCACCTTCGATCACATCCGCGCCCGCGCCATTCCGGCCCTTCTCGTCACCCACGACCGCGAGGACGTGCCAGCGGGGGGCCGCGTGCTGGAAATCACGGCGAGGGGAGAGATCAGACATGTTTGACCGCCAAATGCTCGCCCTCACCAAGCCGCTGGTGGAGGCCATCGCCCGCCGCATCGCCGCGCGCGGCATCACCGCCGATCAGGTCTCGCTCACCGGCTTTGCCGCGGGCGTGCTCGCGGCACTTCTGATCAGTGTTGGTGAAATCACCTGGGCCATCGCGCCACTTCTCTTCAACCGCCTGTGTGACGGCCTCGATGGTGCCGTGGCCCGCGCAGGCACGCCCAACGAACGCGGCGCCTTCCTCGACATCACGCTGGATTTCTTCGTCTATGCCGGTGTGCCGCTGGCCTTTGCGCTCTGCGATCCGGGCCGAAACGCGTTGCCCGCCGCCGTTCTGCTGGCCGCCTTCATCGGCACCGGCGTCACCTTCCTCGCCTATGCCATCATGGCGGAGAAGCGCGGCGAGAAGAGCGCGGAATACCCGTCCAAGGCCTTCTACTATCTGGGCGGCCTTACCGAAGGCTTCGAGACAGTCCTCTGCTTCGTTGCCATGTGCCTGTGGCCGGAATATTTCCCGCAGATTGCCTTTGCCTACGCCGCGCTGTGCGGCGTCACCATCATCACCCGCATGGCGGCGGGCTGGCGCAGGTTTGGCGATTGACGCGCATTCAGAAAAAATCTTCGTCCAGCCCAAAATAATTCTTGATTGCGACAGGCGACTCCATCATATGCGCCCCGTCCTAAGTCGCACGTGCCGCTAAGGTGATTTCTTCCCGCGTGAAGGAGATCCCCAAAGTAACGACGGTGAGGGCTTCTCGTCTCTGCTGGTGTGTCCAAACGCCAGTGTCACTTGAGGCAAACACAAGTCTGCTCGATGTGCGATTGGGCCTTCCCGATCAATCAGAAGCGAAAAACCGGTCTGGGTTCCTGTTTGGCGTCTCCATCGCGCCTGTGCAGGGTTCTGGTCTGGCATTGCAACGTCTGCTCCTGAAGGGATCACGCCCATGGCCACCGCGAAAATCATTGATTTCCTCCGACGTGAGAAGCCGGAAGGCCCCTGCCTTGTGGTCGACCTCGACGTGGTGCGCGCCAACTACGAAGCCTTTGCCAGCAGCATGCCGGACACCCGCATCTTCTATGCCGTGAAGGCCAACCCCGCACCGGAAGTGCTCTCGCTTCTGGCCTCCCTCGGCTCGTGCTTCGACACCGCCTCGGTGCCTGAAATCGAAATGTCGCTCGCCGCCGGCGCCACGCCGGACCGCATCTCCTTTGGCAACACCATCAAGAAGGAGCGCGACATCGTGCGTGCCTACGAGATGGGCGTGCGCCTCTTCGCCGTGGACAGCCACACCGAAGTGGAGAAGGTCGCCCGTGCCGCCCCCGGCGCGCAGGTTTTCTGCCGCATCCTCACCGATGGTGCCGGTGCCGAATGGCCGCTCTCGCGCAAGTTCGGCTGCGAACCCGCCATGGCGGAAACCGTGCTGCTCCATGCCCACGCCCTTGGCCTCAAGGCCTATGGCGTCTCCTTCCACGTCGGCTCGCAGCAGACGCGTCTGGACGCATGGGATGTTGCTGTCGGCGAAGCCAAGGCGATCTTCGAGCGCATGCTCGGCCACGGCATCAAGCTGGAAATGGTCAACCTCGGCGGCGGCTTCCCGACGAAGTACCTGAAGCCCGTGCCGGGCCAGTCCACCTATGCCAACGCCATCCATGACGCGCTGACCAAGCACTTCGGCAATGCGCTCCCTGAAACGATCATCGAGCCGGGCCGTGGCATGGTTGGCAACGCTGGCGTGGTGAAGGCGGAAGTTGTCCTGATCTCGAAGAAGCACGCGAACGACAATACGCGCTGGGTCTATCTCGACATCGGCAAGTTCGGCGGTCTCGCCGAGACGATGGATGAGGCAATCCGCTATCCCATCACCACTGCCCGCGACGGCGACGTGAAGGAACCGTGCGTGATTGCGGGCCCCACCTGCGACTCGGCTGACGTGCTCTACGAGAAGACACCTTATCCGCTGCCGATCACGCTCACGGTCGGAGACGAGGTGCTGATCGAAGCCGCCGGTGCCTACACCACCACCTATGCGGCCGTCGCCTTCAACGGCTTCCCGCCACTCAAGGCCTACGTGATCTGAGACACTGAACCGCCACGAACGATCCCTCATCCCCTCCCCCTTGTGGGGAGGGTTAGGGTGGGGGTCGCTCCGGCGTCAGTCGGTCACGCCCCGTTTCCTTCTGTTTTCACCATCCGACCCCCACCCCGGCCCTCCCCACAAGGGGGAGGGAGAGGAGTTGTTCCTATGGTCACCATTCGTCATGAAACCGCCTCTGATGTCGCTGCCCGCGAAGCCCTGTTGGACAAGGCCTTCGGCAAGGCACGTCTCCGCAAGACCTCAGAGCGCCTGCGTGAAGGCCGTTTGCCTGCGGAGGGCCTGGCCTTCACTGCCCTTGATGCGCGGGGCCGTGTCATCGGTACCGTGCGCCTGTGGAACGTCATCGCCGGTTCGGCCGGGCCGTCGCTGCTGCTCGGTCCGCTGGCTGTCGATTGCCGCCAGCAGAAGAAGGGCATCGGCCGTGCGCTCATGGAGCATGCCCTCAACACGGCGCGCGTGCTGGGCCATGACTCCGTGCTGCTGGTGGGCGATGCGCCTTACTATCAGCGCTTCGGCTTTGCGGTCGGCCACACCCGCAGCCTGCACCTGCCGGGTCCGGTGGAGCGTGAGCGCTTCCTCGGCCTCGAACTCAGTCCTGGTGCCCTCGATGGCGCGGAAGGTCTGGTGAGTGCTTCGGGCGCTGCCGCTGAATCGCCGCGTCCCGCCGCCGCTGCCTGACACAAGAAAGAGCGGCCCCGGAAAGGGGCCGCTCCTGGGTCACATTTGCATTCTTCTGTCAGACGGCGGTGAAACCGTTGTCGACGAAGAGATGCGTGCCATTGACGAAGCTGGCGTCATCGCTGGCCAGGAAGAGCGCGGCGCGGGCCACTTCCTCCGGTTCGCAGATGCGCCCCTGCTGGGCTGCCAGCGCCGCCTCTGACACGTCAACCCCGTGCTTCTGCAGCTCCGCCACTTCCCGCAGCCCGTGCGGCGTGCGCACGAAACCGGGGCAGACGGCATTGCAGCGGATGTTCTTGTCACGGAACTCCACCGCAATGGCGCGGGCAAACATGTGGCAGGCCCCCTTGGTCGTGTCATAGAGCACTTCCATGGGCGTGGCCGCCACGGCGGAGATGGACGAGGTGCACACGATCGACCCGCCGCCCGCCGCGATCATCTGCGGCAGCACGGCCTTGGTCATCAGGAACATGCTCTTGACGTTGATCTCCGTCAGGCGGTCCCATTCAGCCTCGGTCGTCTCAAGGAATGGCTTGATGACGATCGAGCCCGCGTGATTGAAAAGGACGGTGATCGGCCCCAGCTTTTGCCGGATGCTCTCCACCGCCTTCGCCACCTCGTCGGCCTTGGAAACATCGGCCTGCACGAAGCAGGCCTTGCCGCCTGCCTTCTCGATGTCGGCCACGGCTTCGGCCCCCGCCTTGGCGTTGATGTCGACAATGCCGACAGCAGCGCCTTCGGCGGCGAACAGGCGGGACGCTGCCCCGCCCATGCCGGTGGCCCCGCCCGAAATCAGGGCCACCTTGTTGTTGAGCTTGCCCGTCATGCTCAGGTCAAGACTCGCCGAACTTGGCTTCGGTCTTGGCGATCTCGGCCTGGCGGCGCTTGATTTCGTCGCCGATGGGCGGCCCCCTGAAGCGCTTGTTCTCGAACACGAACCAGATGATCAGCGACAGGATGATGAAGCCCACCGTGATCTGCAGGGCCCAGTCATTCGGCGGCTGGATGCCGATGATGAAGAGCAGCACCATGGCCGCGAGCGACAGGACCGCCACCAGCTTGTAGGTGCCGATGCCCATGTTCCACGGTCCCATGTGCGGCCACTTCGGTCCGCCGATGGCAACGATGCCAAGGGCGATGGGCAGCGCGAAGGAGAGGAACAGGAAGATCACCGTGCAGGACACCACGATCGAGTAGGCGGGCGTTCCGGCAATGGTGATGGCGGAGGTGAACCAGACGAACAGGATCGACAGGATCGAGGCTGTCCAGATCGCCGCCACCGGGGTGCGGTGGGCAACGCTCACGGTCGCCAGCGCCTTGGAGGCGCCGGGAATGCCGCCGTCACGCGAGAACGCATAGAGCATGCGCGACGCGCTGGTGACGGTGGCAAGGCCGCACAGCCACTGGGCCACGAAGATCAGGACGTAGAGGATCATCTTGATCGTCGGGTTGACTTGCGCGTCCATGCCCCAGAAGAACACGTTCCAGCCCTGCTTGGCGGCTTCGTCCATGCTCGGGATCATCAGGATGAAGGCCGAGAGGAAGAGCCAGCCGAAGAGGCCGGACCAGAGCACCGACGAGACCATGCCGGCGGGCACCGAGCGGGCCGCGTCATGGGTTTCTTCGGCCGTGTGGGCCGAGGCGTCATAGCCGGTGATGGTGTAGACCGGCAGCAGCAGGCCAAGCAGGAAGGCCATCAGCCCGCCCGCGGCCACGGGCCAAACGGCGGAAGCGCCTTCCGTGCCCGTGTAGTTGCCGAAGGTCCACAGCCGCGAGAACTCATAGCTGTTGGCGGAAGCGAGAAGCACCACAGTGAGAAGCACCGAGGTGCCGAGGATCAGGTAGCCCGAGAAGTCGGTGAGCTTGGCCGTGAGTCCGATGCCGTAGTGGTTCACCAGCGCCTGCAGGATGGTGATGATGGCAACGAAGGCCACGCGGTGTGTCAGCGTGTCTTCAACGCCGAACATCGATCCGAAGGCACCGAAGAAGAAGTAGAAGGTGCCCACGTTGATGGCGCCCAGCACGGTGACAAGGCCGAGCAGGTTGAGCCAGGCGGAAAGCCAGCCGGTGAAGCGGTTGCCGAGGATCGAACCCCAGTGATACAGGCCGCCCGCCGTGGGGTAGGCGGAAGAGATCTGCGCCAGCGCCAGCGCAAATACGCCGGAAATGATCACGCCCACCGGCCAGCCGATGCCGATGGCAGCACCACCGGCGCCAGAAGTTGCTTGCCCCAGCGAGTTGATGCCGCCGGAAAGAATGCAGATGATCGAGAATGAGATGGCGAAGTTTGAGAACTTGCTCATGCTGCGCGCCAGTTCCTGCGCGTAGCCCATGTCATGGAGGATTTTCTTGTCCTCACTCACGTGTTTGTCAGCCATTATGGCCTCCCGGCCGCTCCGGGGCGGAACGGCATTTTGTTTGGTTGTTGATTGCCCTGATCTGCGTGTTCCCCCTGAACGGACGCAGCAAGCTCCCCTGGGCCGATAGTCTTACACCTTTCGTGAGCCGTCAACGGGGCTGGGCCAAGCTGTTTTGCGTTGCGGCATGGCCGTCAACCTGCGGCGTCACGTGAGTATTCCTCACAGGGACGGGCTGTGTTAGGGGAATGGCATGGCCCGCCGCCCCTACAGTTTCCCCTCGCTCAACGCGCTTGCCGCCTTTGAAGCCGCCGCCCGCCACATGAGCTTCACCGAAGCCGCGGCGGAACTGAACGTCACGCCGGGCGCTGTCTCCAAGCAGATCAAGCTTCTCGAGACCGATACCGGCGCGCGGCTCTTCGTGCGCCTGCACCGCGCCCTTGAACTGACGGCGGAGGGAGGAGCCCTCTACACGACGCTGCGCGAGTCCTTTTCCCGCATTTCGGAAACGCTCGAAGGCCTCAGCACGGCGCGGCGCGTCAAGACCGTCAGCATCGGCTCCACCAGTGCCTTCGCCCAGTTCTGGCTCATGCCCCGCCTTGGCCGCTTCTGGAACGCCCACCAGGACATCGTCGTCGATCACATGATCTCCGACCGCGCCCATGACGGCTGGTCCTCGCGCGTTGACATGAGCATCCGTTACGGCACGCCGCCCTTTGCCGACGAGGAGTCGGACAAGCTCTTCGATGACCGCATCATCGCCGTCGCCAGTCCCGCCTACCTGAAGGGCAAGAGCGTCGGCACCTTTGCCGAACTGGCCTCGGAAACGCTGCTCTCGGTCGAAGGCGTGAACTGGACCTGGACCACCTGGGGCGATTTCTTCCGGGCCCAGGGGGCAAAGCCCGGCCGTCTCAACATCCGCCGCTTCAACAGCTTCGTCATCGCCGTGCAGGCCGCCCGCGACGGGCAGGGCATCGTCCTGGGTTGGGAGCGCCTGTTGGCGCCGCTTCTGGCCTCGCGCGAACTGGTGAAGGTGGGCAGTTTCACCATGGACGCGCCTGAGTCCTATTACCTCTGCTGCCGCCGCGACCAGCCCCTGACCCCCGAGGCCGCCTCCCTGCGGGACTGGCTGTTGCGCAACATCGATTGAGATAATCTCACAACACCTGTGCGCCTTATGGCTGTTGCCGAAATCCGTGGCCGCGCGCCATAAGGGCTCTCCAGCGCAAGGATGAACAGCCATGACCGACGCAGCAGCACCCGCAACATCTCCTGCAACGGCCCGCCGCGGTGGTGGCCGCGACGGCCGCCGCGCCATGCGCGCGGCCCCGCAGCTCTCCTTCCCCACGCTGGTGCGCAACATCCCGACCTACGAGATCGTGCCGGACGAGGCGGTGGAGTTGATCCACGAGGAGTCCATGAAGATTCTCGAGGAGGTTGGCTGCGAATTCCGTGACGACCAGGCCCCCGCCATGTGGAAGGCGGCAGGCGCCGACGTGCAGGGCACGCGCGTGCGCATCGACCGCAACCTGCTGATGTCGCTCATCTCGTCGGTGCCGTCGGAGTTCACGCTTAATGCCCGCAACCCCGAACGCACGGTGCGCGTCGGCGGCAGGAACCAGATCTTCATTCCCATGTATGGCGCGCCCTTCGTGCGCGACCTCGACAACAACCGCCGCTACGGTTCGCTGGAAGACCTCAACAACTTCCACAAGCTGGCGCAGATGTCGCCCTCGCTGCACTCCATGTCCTCGATCTGCTGCGAGCCCATGGAAATCGCGGTGCCCAAGCGCCACCTCCACATCATCAAGTCGGCGCTCACCCACGGCGACAAGCCCTTCATGGGCATCGTCACCGAGAAGGAACGCGCCGAGGACGTGATGAAGATGGCGGGCATCGTCTTTGGTGACAGCTACGTCAAGGACAACACCGTCGTTGTCTCCATCACCAACTGCAATTCGCCGCTGGTCTGGGACCAGACCATGCTGGACGCCATGCGCGTCTATGCCTCGCACAACCAGCCGGTGATCTGCGCGCCCTTCGCGCTCTGTGGTGCCTCCACTTCCGCCTCCGCCATTGGCGCGGTGGCGCAGGTCAATGCCGAGGCCCTGGCCGGCGTCGCCTTCACCCAGCTGATCCGCAAGGGTGCTCCCGTGATCTACGGCCAGTTCATGGTCACCGTGGACATGAAGACCGGTGCCCCCATGGGCGGCACGCCGGAAGCCGCCCAGATGATGTTCGTGATGGGGCAGTTGGCCCGCCGCTACAAGCTGCCCTGGCGCACCTCCGGCTTCCATGTCGGTTCCAAGCTCAACGACGCCCAGGCCGGCTATGAAGCCAACCTGCTCATGCACGCCGCCATCCTCTCCGGTGCCAACTACATCTGGCACGTGGCGGGCTGGCTGGAGGCGGGTCTCACCTGCGGATACTCCAAGTTCGTCACCGACGCCGAACAGCTTGTCGGCTGGTACAAATATGCAGGCGGCCTGCGCTTTGACGACTTCAAGGACGCCATGGCGGCGGTGCGCGAAGTCGGCCCGCAGGGCCACTTCCTCGGCACCCAGCACACGCTGGAAAATTTCGAGAAGGCCTTCTTCATGCCCACCATCATGGACTTCAACTCCTTTGAGCAATGGTCGGCGGAAGGCGCCAAGGACCACGACACCCGTGGCCGCGAAAAGGCAAAGGCCATGCTGGCCGCCTACGAGAAGCCCAAGATGGACGAAGCCGTCGCCGAAGCCCTCGACGACTTCATCGCCCGCCGCGAACGCGAGCTGCCGGGTTCTGTGAACTGATCCCGCCACAATTCCGGCAAGACTCTCCCGCTAAGAACCCCGGCATCATGCACAGACGGGGTTTCATTCTGGGGGCGCTTGCGGCTGCTGTTGCGGCCACGCCCGCCGTCGCCGCCAAGAAAAAGAAGCGCCCCGTCTATCGGGGGGCCGAGGTGGTCGAGTTCATCACGCCGGAAAAGCGCGGCACGGTGATCGTCAAGACCCACGAGCGCGCCCTCTACCATGTCATCGGCAACGAGACGGCCATCCGCTACGGCGTCGCCGTCGGCAAGGAGGGCTTTGACTGGGCAGGTATCGCCAAAGTCGGCCGCAAGGTGGAATGGCCCACCTGGACGCCACCCAAATCCATGATCCGCCGCAGGCCGGAACTGGCGGAATGGGCTGACGGCATGCCGGGCGGTCCGGACAATCCCCTGGGCGCGCGGGCCCTTTACCTCTACGCCAACGGCAAGGACACGCTTTTCCGCATCCATGGCACCAATGAGCCCTGGTCCATCGGCAGTGCCGCTTCCTCCGGCTGCATCCGCATGCTCAACGCCGAGATCGTCGAACTTTACGAAAATGTAAGGCTCGGCACCAAGGTCATCGTCTTGTAATTCCCGTCAGCCGCTGGATATAAGGCAGCCCATCCGGGGCCTGTGGGGGCTCGCCGATTCGTTCTGCACCGATTTCTGGGGACATGATGCAACGCCGTTCTTTCCTGACCGCACTCCTTTCCGCCGCCGCCGCCACCTTTGTCGGGGCCGCCGAAGCCAACGCCAGTTTCTTTGAAGATGTCTGGGCCAAGAAGCGCCGCCGCACGTCGCCGGTGCGCGCCAGCCGCGCCGACCACAAGAAGATCAAGGTCCGCAAGGTCAAGCTCGGCACCCGCAAGAAGCTGAACTACAAGGGCCGCGAAACCGTGACCTTCGCCACCCACGAAAAGCCCGGCACCATCATCGTCAAGACCCATGAGCGCGCCCTGTATTATGTGCTCGGCAATGGCAAGGCCGTGCGCTACGGCGTCGCCGTCGGCAAGGAAGGCTTCTCCTGGTCGGGCACTGCCCGGGTCGGCATGAAGAAGGTCAATCCGCGCTGGACCCCGCCGCCCGAAATGATCGCCCGCACACCCAAATACGCCCGCTGGGCGAAGGGCATGCCCGGCGGCATCCCGGAAAATCCGTTGGGCGTGCGCGCCATCTATCTCTTCAACAGGGGCGGCGACACGGGCTTCCGCATTCACGGCACCAACGCGCCGTCCTCCATCGGTACCGCCGCCTCGTCGGGCTGCATCCGCATGCTCAATCACGAGGTGAGCGAGCTGTACGGCAAGGTCCGCATCGGCGCCAAGGTCGTTGTGATGTAAGCTCAGCGTCCGCTGCGCCGCAGCCCGCGGTATTGCAGCGGCGTCAGGCCTGTCGCCTGCCGGAAGGCCCGCGTGAAGGCCGCCTGGTCACTGTATCCGCAGGCCAGCGCTATTCCGCTCACGGCACCCGTGTCAGCCTGCAGCAACTGGCAGGCCCGCGCGATCCGGCTGCGCATGATGAACTGCGCCGTGGACACGCCAAACAACTGCCGCATGCGCTGGTCCAGCTGATAGGCTGAAAGCCCCGCCATCTCTGCCAGTGCCGGAAGCCGCAATGGGTCTGCCAGCGCCTTGTGGATGTGATCGAGAACGCGCGCCAGCTTGCGGTTCTCGGGCTTCACCACCGACCAGGCCGGAAGGTCACGCGACAGTCCGGCAAGGCCGCCGACACGGCCTGCCCCATCCGCCACGGGCATTTTCCAGGTGAGACACCAGCCTTCATCGCCGCCGGGATAGATGTGCAGTTCCAGAACGCCGTTGAGCGGTTGCCCTGACGCGATCACCGCCCTGTCCTGAGCCGCATAGCGTTCGCCCAGCACGCCGGGAAAAACTTCGACCGCCGTCTTGCCCAGAAGTGCCCGCTTGTGGGAGAGCCCCAACCGGCTGGCCAGCGTTTCATTCGCCGTGGTGTAGCGGCCGTCACGGTCCTTGATGAAGAACACGGTATCGCTCACGGCATCATAAAGCTGTTCCAGCCACGGGGGTGCCGTGATGGCTGAGGGAAAGAGCAGGGGATGGGGGGCGGAAGCACCGCGCCGATTTCGCATGAGCATGATTTTGTGCCGATTCCACAGTCCGCGCTAGGCCTTCCGGCAAGACAGGCGAGCGCCCACCCGTTAGCTTCCGCCACCACTGGAGACACACCATGAGCAACACGATTTTTGACGGCACCATCCCCGCCCTGATGACACCCTGCGACGACAGGGGGGCGCCCGACTTTGCCGCCCTTGTGCGCATGGGCAAACACCTCATCACCGAGGGCATGTCTGCTGTCGTCTATTGCGGCTCCATGGGTGATTGGCCGCTCCTCAGCGACGAACAGCGCATGCAGGGCGTGGAAGCGCTGGTGCAGGCCGGCGTCCCCGTCATCGTCGGCACCGGCGCACAGAATTCCTTGCGGGCCGCAGCCCTTGCTGCCCATGCGAAAAAGGTCGGCGCGGGCGGCCTGATGATCATCCCGCGCGTCCTCTCGCGCGGCACCTCCGTCGCCGCCCAGAAAGCGCATTTCGAGGCGGTCCTCACGGCAGGCGAAGGTCTGCCCTCCGTCATCTACAACAGCCCGCACTACGGCTACGAGACCCGCGCTGATCTGTTCTTCGCGCTGCGTGCCAATCACGCCAACCTCGTTGGCTTCAAGGAATTCGGTGGCGCGGCCTCGCTCCGCTACGCCGCCGAACACATCACCGGGCAGGACCGCTCCGTCACCCTCATGGTGGGCGTGGACACGCAGGTCTTCCACGGCTTCGTCAATTGCGGGGCCACCGGCGCCATCACCGGCATCGGCAACGTGCTGCCGCGTGAAGTGCTGCGCCTCGTTGCGCTCTGCAAACAGGCCGCCACGGGTGACGTGGAGGCCCGCCGCCTCGCCCTGGAGCTTGAACAGGCGCTGGGTGTGCTCTCCTCCTACGACGAAGGCACCGATCTCGTGCTCTACTACAAGCGCCTCATGGTGCTGGCCGGCTTCCCGGAATACGGGCGTCACTTCATTGCCACCGACGCGCTCTCGGCCAGCCAGCAGCACTACGCCGACACCCAGTACAAGCTGTTCAAGGACTGGTACGCCCGCTGGCCCGGTCGCGCCTGAGCACCGCCGATGCTGCGCGTCATCGACAGTCACACGGAAGGTGAACCCACCCGCGTCGTGCTCGAAGGTGGGCTGGATCTGGGCAACGGTCCACTCTCCGAACGCCGCGCCATCTTCGCCCGGGATCACGACCGCTTCCGCCGCAGTGTCATCTTGGAACCGCGCGGCCACGAGGCCCTCGTCGGCGCATTGTTCTGTGAGCCACAGGACAAGAGCTGCGCGGCGGGCGTGATCTTCTTCAACAATGAAGGTTACCTCGGCATGTGCGGCCACGGCACCATCGGCCTCGCCGTCACCCTCGCCCACCTGGGGCGCATCGCGCCGGGTCGCCACCGCATCGAAACACCCGTCGGCATCGTCACGGTTGATCTCGCCAGCGCAAACGAGGCTGAAATCGAAAATGTCCCCAGCTACCGCCACGCCGACTCGGTCACAGTGGACGTGGCGGGCCATGGGCTGGTCACAGGCGATGTCGCCTGGGGCGGCAATTGGTTCTTCCTCTGCAAGTCCACGCCTTGCCCCATCGACGAACATCACCTCGCGGACCTCACGGCACATGCCTCAGCCATCCAGAAGGCACTGCGGGAGCAGCACATCACCGGCGCACTGGGGCAGGAGATTGATCACATCGAAATCTTTGGGGCCCCGCTTGCGGGCGGAGACAGCCGCAGCTTCGTGCTCTGCCCGGGTGGCGCCTTTGACCGCTCGCCCTGTGGCACCGGCACCAGCGCCAAGCTCGCCTGCCTCGCCGCCGATGGCGTTTTGTCACCCGGGCAGCGCTGGATCCAGGAGAGCGTCACCGGCGGCCGCTTCACCGCCAGCTACCGCCGCGACAGCCACGGCCAGATCATCCCCTCCATCCGTGGCCGCGCCTTCGTGGTGAAGGACGCCAACCTGCTTTTCCATCCAGATGATCCGTATACGGATGGATTTCGGACGGTGTAGGAGACACGGCTTCGGCTCAACCCTCTGCACAAGGGGGAGGGAAAGCACCAAGACGGTTGCGGCGAATGAGAGAATGGCAAGACTGTTCCGCCTCCCCACGTCATGGCCCGCTTCAAGCGGGCCACCCATCCGGTGGCGCCATGGATGGTCCACGTGAAGTGGACCATGACGGTTTTTCGGGATGCAACGCCTCGCCCCGTCATGGCTTGCATCACGCGAACCCCCTCAGTCCTTCGGACAGCTCCCCCAACGAGTTGGGGGAGCGCAACCAACACTTGATCCCACGCTCCCCCAGCTTGCTGGGGGAGCTGTCACGCAGTGACTGAGGGGGCCTCACCGGCAGGTCCGGTACCAGCCCATGTCCACATGGAAGTGGTCGGCGTGATCGGCATTGTAGTCTGGCGACAGCGTCACGTTGAACCAGTCGCACAGTGAATCCCGCGCCGCGGTGAGCAGTTTCCCTGCCGCCGAGGATTTCCCCCAGTCGCCCTTCACCGACACAACCTGGCCGTTGGCCAACCGGAAGCCTGAGATGTCAAAGGCATTGGCCGTGGCATGTTCGCTCATGCTCGTCCGTCCGCGCATGGTGCGGCAGGAGTAGGAACCGAAATGCAGCACCTCCGCCACCGGCTGGCCCAACAGCCGCCGCGCGGCGGGTTGCAGGGCGTGCCGCTCCCACATGTAGAGCCGCGCCGCAATGACGCAGCGCATGTCTTCAGGCCTCAGCTTCGCCTGCGACAATCGCGCCAGCGATACGGCGCCGCTCACCACACAGGAGCCGCTGCCCCGCTCCGCCCTGAGGCTCGCAGGCAGTCCCGCCCGCCGCAGGGCCGCCACGCAGCCCTCCGGGTCGGCTTCCGCCAGCCGCAACTGCCAATCCGTCATGAAACTGGGGCTTTGGTCGAGATCCGGCAGCGCCAGCGGGTCAAAACTGCGCGGCCAGTCGAACACCCCCAGCCGTGATAGGGGATAAGCCAGCGCCACCAGCAACATGAGGCCAAGAAAGGCCCGCACCAGGACACGGAGAACAACAGACCTGTTATGCCGCATGAGGCCTTTGCTACCTTTGCCGGATTTGCCATTGTGCAATGCACCGGATAAAACGGTTGCCACATCAATCAGGACCACAAGATGGCTGAAAACAAGCAGGCTGCAAAGCCCGGGCGGCCCCTCTCGCCGCATCTGCAAATCTACCGCCCCATGCTGTCCATGACCATGTCGATCATGCACCGCGCCACGGGCGTTGCCCTTTATGCCGGCAGCATCCTGCTGGTCTGGTGGTTTGCCGCTGCCGCCCATTCCGATGCCTATTTCGATCTGGTGCAAGCCTTCTTCGGCCACTGGTTCGGCCGCCTTGTCCTTTTCGGCTTCACCTGGGCCCTCATCCACCACGCCATCGGCGGCATCCGTCATTTCATCTGGGACATGGGGCAGGGCTTCAAGCTGACGACCGTCGAATGGATGGTCCGCGCCAACCTCGTGGGCTCCATCGTCCTCACCATCCTTCTCTGGGTCATCGCCTACGGAGTGAAGTCATGATCATCGATCCGGGCATGAAGACCCCGCTCAAGAAGGTGAAGGGCTTCGGTTCCGCCAAGTCAGGCACCGATCATTTCTGGCAGCAGCGTGCCACCGCCGTGGCCAACCTGCCGCTGATGCTCTTCATGGTGGCTTTCGTCCTCTGGCACCTCGGCTCCAGCCGCGCCGACATCATCGCCTCGCTGCATCACCCCTTTGTGGCGCTGCTCCTCATCATGGGGCTGGCGTCGGCCTGCTGGCACATGCGTCTCGGCCTCCAGGTGGTGATTGAGGATTATCTCCACTCCCACCTCCTGAAATTCTCGGCCCTTGCGCTGAACATTGCCGTGGCGACCACGCTGTTTGCCGTCTCGGCCTATTCCATCCTCAAGATGAGCTTTGCAAACTGATGGCTGTTGCTGAAATCCGCAAGAAGGCGCCCAAGACGGTCACTGTGGGCGGTCGCGCCTACCCCGTCACTGATCACAGCTTTGACGTCGTCGTCGTCGGCGCCGGCGGCTCAGGCCTTCGCGCCGCACTCGGTGCCTCGCAGGCTGGCCTCAAGACCGCCTGCATCTCGAAAGTCTTCCCCACGCGCTCGCACACCGTGGCGGCACAGGGCGGCATTGCCGCATCGCTTGCCAACATGGGCGCCGATGACTGGCGCTGGCACATGTATGACACCGTCAAGGGTGCCGACTGGCTGGGCGACCAGGACGCCATTGAATACCTCTGCCGCAACGCGCCGACGGCCGTCTATGAACTCGAACACTTCGGCATGCCGTTTTCGCGCACCGAGGAGGGCAAGATCTACCAGCGCCCCTTCGGCGGCCACATGATGAACATGGGTGATGGCCCGCCGGTGCAGCGCACCTGCGCCGCCGCCGACCGCACCGGCCACGCCATGCTGCACACGCTCTATGGCCAGTCCCTGCGCTACGACACCGCCTTCTTCATCGAGTACTTTGCACTCGACCTGATCATGGAAAACGGCGCCTGCCGCGGTGTCATCGCCATGAACATGGAAGATGGCTCCATCCACCGCTTCCGCTCACACCAGACGGTGCTGGCGACGGGTGGTTACGGCCGCGCCTATTTCTCCGCCACCTCGGCCCACACCTGCACCGGCGACGGCAATGCCATGGTGCTGCGCGCAGGCCTTCCCTGTCAGGACATGGAATTCGTGCAGTTCCACCCCACCGGCATCTATGGCGCGGGCTGCCTGATCACCGAAGGCGCGCGCGGCGAGGGCGGCTACCTCACCAACTCGCAAGGCGAGCGCTTCATGGAGCGTTACGCCCCCTCGGCGAAAGACCTTGCCTCGCGTGACGTGGTTTCGCGCTCCTGCACCATCGAGATCCGCGAAGGCCGTGGCGTCGGCAAGGAGAAGGACCACATCCACCTCCACCTCGAACACCTCGATCCCGCCGTGCTCAACGAACGCCTGCCCGGCATTTCCGAAAGCGCCAAGATTTTCGCGGGCGTTGATGTCACCAAGGAGCCGATCCCGATCCTCCCCACCGTGCACTACAACATGGGCGGCATCCCCACGAACTATCATGGCGAGGTTCTGGCGGGTGACAGGAAGGACCCGGAAAAAACCGTCCCCGGCCTCATGGCCGTGGGCGAAGCGGCCTGTGTCTCCGTGCATGGGGCAAACCGCCTCGGCTCCAACTCGCTCATCGATCTCGTGGTCTTTGGCCGCGCCGCTGGCCTGCGCTGCGCCGAACTGGTGAAGGAGCAGGGTTCCACCCACGCCGATCTGCCGGGGGATGCCGCCGAAGCCGCCATCGCCCGCCTCGATGGTTTCCGCTTCGCCGCAGGCGGCACGCCCACGGCCAAACTCCGCGCCCAGATGCAGCGTGCCATGCAGGACGACGCCGCCGTCTTCCGCACCGGTGAAACCCTGCAGGCAGGTTCCGACAAGATCAACGCCATCTGGCGCGGCATGGACGACATCGCCGTCACCGACCGCTCGCTGGTGTGGAACTCCGACCTCATCGAGACGCTGGAGTTTTCCAATCTCATCATCCAGGCGGCAGCGACGGTTGATTCAGCGCTGGCCCGCAAGGAAAGCCGCGGCGCCCACGCCCGCGAAGACTTCCCCGAGCGCAACGACAAGCAGTGGATGAAGCATTCGCTGGCCTGGACCGACGGCACCAAGAAGAAGGTGACACTCGGCTACCGCCCGGTGCACGACTTCACGATGAGCAAAGACATCGACTACATCAAGCCCAAGGCGCGGGTGTATTGATGTCGGGTCTTGCAGGCAGCCTTACCCCTTCTTCCCCCTCCCCCTTGTGGGGAGGGCCGGGGTGGGGGGCTGGTGGTGGTGCAGGATGGTGAAGATCCAAGGCCGGACAATTCAGCGCGACC
>ERZ1645187.887-NODE-887-length-28850-cov-17.734225_pt1 | contig 28850 bp, 22 predicted proteins | sample MGYA00575352_ERZ1645187 | MGnify/ENA primary metagenome ERZ1645187 (study PRJEB40837, sample SAMN11349314) | freshwater sediment metagenome | isolation source: river sediment | host: Sediment | place: India: Wazaribad , New Delhi | collected 2017-02-21 ...
TCACGGCGCTGCTGATGGACAAGGAATCGCCCGTCAACAAGTGACGATCGCGTGGGCTCCGGGCCTTCCCGGAGCCCACTCTTTTCCGGCGCACGCGCCCCGTGCCCTTTGCCCAGGTGCGGGGTCGAGGGGGAGAGTTCCCTCGCGTTCACGCGCCTTGCCCGAGCCCTTCCCCCAAGAGGCCGCCATGCTGACTCGTCGCCACTTCATCGAACTTGCCGCCGCGACTGCGGCCGTCACCGGCTTTGCCGGCGGGCTGACGCGCGTTGCCGCCCAGCAGAAGCTGTCGCAGGCCGATCTGCTGAAGTTCGACGCCAAGGGGCAGGTCACGCTGCTGCACCTGACCGACTGCCACGCGCAGTTGAAGCCGATCTATTTCCGCCCGCCCTCCGAGAACTTCGGTGTCGGCGCGTTCGAAGGCATTCCGCCGCATCTGGTCGGCGAGGACTTCCTCAAGCATTTCGGGATCAAGCCGGGCAGCGCTTACGCCTACGCCCATACCATGGTCGACTACGTCAACCTGGCGAAGGAGTACGGCCGGCTCGGTGGTCTCGATCGCATCGCCACGCTGGTGAAGTCGATCCGCGCCGATCGCGGTGACGACAAGGTGCTGTTCCTCGATGGCGGCGATACCTGGCAGGGGTCGTATACGGCCCTGAAGACCAAGGGCCAGGACATGATCGACTGCATGAAGCTGCTGAAGCCCGACGCCATGGTCGGCCACTGGGAGTTCACCTACGGCGACGCGCGTATCAAGGAAGTGATCGACAACCTCGGCTATCCGTTCCTCGGCGGCAACGTCGTCGACAACGAGTTCGAGGAGGCCGTGTTCGAGTCGACCAAGATTTTCGAGAAGGGCGGCGTCAAGGTCGCCGTCATCGGTCAGGCTTTCCCGTACACGCCGATCTCCAACCCGCGCTGGATGTTCCCCAAGTGGTCGTTCGGCATCCGCCCGGAGCGTGTGCAGCAGCACGTCGACAAGGCGCGCGCCGATGGCGCCGAGGTGGTCGTGCTGCTCTCGCACAACGGCTGCGACGTCGACCAGAAGCTCGCCACCGTGGTCAAGGGGATCGACGTCATCCTGACCGGCCACACGCACGACTCGATCCCCGTCGCGCTCAAGATCGGCAAGACGCTGGTGCTGTCGTCGGGCTCGCACGGCAAGTATCTCGGCCGCATCGATCTCGAGGTGAAGGGCGGGCAGGTCGTCGACTACAACTCGACCATGATCCCGGTGTTCTCCGATGCCATCGAGCCGGACAAGGAGATGGCGGCGAAGATCGCCGAGGTACGCGCGCCCTATGAAAAGGAATGCAACCGCGTCATCGCCAAGACCGAAGGGATGCTGTACCGGCGTGGCAATTTCAACGGCACCTGGGACGATCTCATCTGCGAGGGCCTGATGGCCGAGCGCGATGCCGAGATATCGATCTCGCCCGGCTTCCGCTGGGGCACGACGCTGTTGCCCGGCCAGGACATCACCATCGACGACCTCTACACGCAGACCGGCATGACCTATCCGAACGTGTACCGCAACGAACTCACCGGCGCGCAGCTGCACGAGATCATGGAGGACGTCTGCGACAACCTCTTCCACAAGGACCCGTTCTTCCAGCAGGGTGGCGACATGGTCCGCGTCGGCGGTATGGGCTACACGTGCGCGCCGAAAGAGGACAAGGGCAAGCGCATCTCCGGCATGACGCACTTGAAGAGTGGCAAGCCGATCGAACCGGACAAGAAGTACGTGGTCGCCGGGTGGGCGTCCGTCCAGCAGGGCACGGAAGGTCCGGCCGTCTACGACCTCATGGAGAAGTACATCTCCGGCAAGAAGGTCATCGGGCCGATCAAGATGGAAACGGTCAAGGTCGTCGGAATGTGATCGGCCGCGACGCTCGGGCGGATTGCGTTGCGACCTAAAACAGTGAAGTGAAGGCGAGGGGGCGCACCCCCTCGACCCCACGACCTGGAGCGCCAATGTTCGCCGACGCACACATCTATCTCGGTGTCGCCCTCGCGGGCCTCGCGAGCTTTCTCTCGCCCTGCGTGCTGCCGCTGGTGCCGCCCTATCTCGGCTATCTCGGCGGCACGACTCTCGAGCAGATGACCGACGAGAAGGGGATCGACCGCGCGGTGTGGCGGCGCGTCGTCGTCGCCTCGCTGTTTTTCGTGCTCGGCTTCTCGACCGTGTTCATCGGCCTCGGCGCCGGCGCCTCGGCGTTCGGGCAGCTGATCCAGACCTACAAGAGTGAACTGTCGATGGTGGCGGGTGTCGTCATCATCATCTTCGGGTTGCACTTCCTCGGCATCCTGCGCATTCCGCTGCTCTACTCGGAGGCGCGCTATCACACCGAGGCCAAGAGTGCGAGCTACGTCGGCGCCTACGTCATCGGCCTCGCCTTCGCCTTCGGCTGGACGCCATGCGTCGGCCCGATCCTGGCGACGGTGCTGGCGCTCGCCGCCGACAAGGGCAGCATGTCGACAGGCATCTCGATGCTCGCGGCGTATTCGCTCGGGCTCGGCATCCCGTTCATTCTGGCCGCGGTCGCCATCAAGCCGTTCCTCGGCTTCATGCACCGCTTCCGCCGCCACCTCGGCACCATGGAAAAGGTGATGGGCATCGTGCTGGTCATCACCGGCCTGCTGTTCCTGACCGGCTCGCTCAACTGGTTCGGTCAGTGGCTGATCGAGAACGTGCCCGCGCTCGGCAAGATCGAGGAATGGGTCACGCCCGACAGCCTGCAGACCGACATCATGCGCAAGGGGGCGGGACAGTGAGGGCGAGGGAATAGGGAATAGGGAATAGGGAATAGGGAATAGGGAATAGGGAATAGGGAGTTCCTGTTGCAGTCGGACGGCAACGCAGCTCTATTCGGCGCATGACAGAGCATTTCGCAAGGCGCCCTCCCATCGCGCTCACCATTGCCGGCTCCGACCCGTCGGGCGGTGCCGGCATCCAGGCCGATCTCAAGACCTTCAGCGCGCTGGGCGTCTATGGCGCCAGCGTCATCTGCGCGCTCACCGCACAGAGCACGCAGGGCGTCGCCGGCGTGCTGACCGTTCCGACGGATTTCCTCGCGCTGCAGATCGACACGCTGGCCGCCGACCTCCGCGTCACCGCCACCAAGACGGGCATGCTCGGCGAGGAGGCGACGGTGCTCGCGGTGGCCGCGGCGATCGAGCGCCACGCGCTGGCGCCGCTCGTCGTCGATCCGGTGATGATGGCGACCAGCGGCGACGTGCTGCTGGCGCCGTCGGCCATAACGGCGGTGCGGGCGCGGTTGATCCCGCTGGCGACGCTGATCACGCCCAACCTGCACGAGGCGGCGCGCCTGCTCGACCAGCCGGTCGCGGCGAGCGTCGCGGACATGGAGCGGCAGGCGTGCGACCTGCTCGCGCTCGGCGCGCGTGCGGCGCTCGTCAAGGGCGGGCATCATACGGGCGGCGAAGCCGTCGACGTGCTGGCGGTGCGCGACGGCGATGTCCGCCGCTACTCGGCACCGCGTGTGGATACGCGCAACACGCACGGCACCGGCTGCACGCTTTCGGCGGCGATCACGGCGGGGCTCGCGCAGGGGCTGGCGCTCGAGGAGGCCGTCGCGGCCGCCAAGGCCTACCTCACGGGCGCGCTCGCCGCCGGCCGGGATCTCCACATTGGTCAGGGCGCCGGGCCCGTCGATCACCTGTACCAGATACGCCGATCGGATTCGGCGCGATGAAAGCGGGCCATGGAGCGTAGAGCAGACCGATGACCGCCGATCACCCGCGCAACCGCAGGCCGCGCGCCCGCACTGTCGGGGCGCTCCTGCTCGCGACAGTCGCTGCTACCGCGACGCGAGCGGCCGCATCCCCCGATCTCGCCGACCTTGCGGGACGATGGTCCGGCTGGGGCGCGGTCACGCTCGCCTCCGGCCAGTCCGAGCAGGTCAAATGCGTCGCCGTCTACACGCTCGCCAATGCCGGCGCGTCGATCGAGCAGACCCTGCGCTGCGCCAGCCCGAGCTATCGGATCGATGCGAGCGCGCGCCTCGACATCCGCGGCGAAGCCGTCAGCGGCTCGTGGGAGGAGCGCAGCCACGATGCCTCCGGCAAGGTCGCCGGCCGGCTCACCCGCAGCGGTTTCGAGCTTGCCATCACGGGTGAGCATTTCTCGGCGGCCATGGCCGTCGCCACGTCGACCTGCAAGCAAACCCTGCAAATCAAGCCCGATGGCGTCGACATCGCGCGTATCGCGGTCAACCTCGAGAAATGCTGACATTCGGATGATGTCATCCTTGATGTGGCATGCCAGCATCGCCCTCGCGCCGTTCGCGGCGGCTGGTGCAACTTGACCCTTGGCGGGTGCCGCGAACTTGGGCATGTTTCGCGCGTCGCCGATCGATCTTGGTCGGCTCCGAGCTTCCGGGGGGAAGGTCAGGCGCGATAGGGACCGCTGCCTGACTCGGCTGAAAACCGGTCCGGCTTCTGCCGGGCCGGTTTTTATTTTGGCAAAGTAGCAGGCCGCGCCATCTTGCAGCCGCTCAGACGACGCCAGCGCGCAACAGATCGTGCACGTGCACGATGCCGACCGGCTTGCCGGAATCGACCACGAACAGTGCCGTGATGCGCGAAGCGTTCATCATTTCGAGCGCGGCGGAGGCGAGCGCGCCGGGCGAGGTCGTTTTCGGCCGCGCCGTCATGATCTCGGCGGTGGTCGCCTCCAGCAGCGCGCTGCCCATGTGTCGGCGCAAGTCGCCGTCGGTGACGACACCGACGAGCTTGCCGGCGGTATCGACGATGCCGAGACAGCCGAACGACTTCTGCGTCATCACCACCAGCGCTTCCTGCATGTGCAGGTCGGCCGGCGCGAGCGGCAGCGCATCGCCCTTGTGCATCAGGTCGCTGACGTGCTTCAGGCTGGCGCCGAGCGAGCCGCCCGGATGAAACACGCGGAAGTCGCCGGCGCTGAAGCCCTTGGCTTCGAGCAGGGCAATGGCCAGGCAGTCGCCGATGGCGAGCTGCATGGTGGTCGAGGTGGTCGGCGCCAGCCCGTGCGGACAGGCTTCCCGCGCGCGCGGCAACTCGATGACGACGTCGGCATGGCGGCCGAGGGCGGACTCGCTGCGCGAGGTGATGGCGATCAGCGGCACGGCGAAGCGGCGCGAATAGCTGAGGATGCTTTTGAGTTCGACCGTCTCGCCGGACCATGACAGAACGACCAGCGCGTCTTCGGGCGTGATCATGCCGAGATCGCCGTGCGAGGCCTCCGTCGGGTGCACGAAGAAGGCGGGTGTGCCGGTCGAGGCGAACGTCGCGGCGATCTTCTGGCCGATGTGCCCGCTCTTGCCGACACCGGTGACGATGACGCGACCGCGCGCCGCCTGCAGCGTCCGCACCGCTCTGGCGAACGGATCGGAGAGGCCGTCGGCGAGGGCGGCACGCAGCATTTCCAGGCCGTCGCGCTCGGTCTCGAGCGTGCGCACGGCGGACAGAGCCGCCGGCTGCTGCGCGGACTTGCCATCGTCGCTGGCGACGGGAACCGGATCGAGATTGGCCATCTGTTCGCGTGCCTTCATGCTGTCCGCACAGGGCGGCCGGGGCGGCGCAATCGGCGTGTGCCGGAATGCGCCGCGATGGTGGCCCGGTCCATGCTGCGAGCCACCCTTCGGAAAAAGCCGCTGCGACAACCCGGAGAGCCGGGTCCTCGCGACTCGCCTTAGGTGTAGAGCCTCCCATGGCACGCGGGAAGCGGCCAATTGGCGCGATGCGGAGGCACGTCCACAGCCTGTACTCACTCGTCCGCCCGTTCGCCCGGTACGCGCCGGCGACGCACTGCTCCGATGCCGGGTTAAGCCGTCCTTAACCGTATCTTTCTAGCTTCGCTTGATCCGCGTCGGCCGTATGCGCGCGGGCAGTTGCGTTCGCGTGAGCTTTGCAAAGCCCCGAGAGGACGCCCTCGTGCCGCCGCGCCTGCCCGCCCCGTTCCCCGCCAAGCTCGCAGCCCTGCTCGCCGTATCGACGGCGGTGCTGGGGTTCGGTGTGCTCGCGGTGCCGGCGCTGGCGCAGGAACCGGCAGAGGCCAGCCGTACCGGCTACGCGACCGGACCGGCGGGGCCGACCCGTGGCCGGCCGGGGTATCCCGATCTCGACGAAGGCGAGACCGCGCCCGACATGCCGGGCACCATCCCGCAGAGTGATCCGACTTTCGAGGATCCCGAAACCGATCCGCTCGACGATCGCCCGCGCGAGGGGCAGCGCCCGGCGCTGCGCGACGGCGACTTCAGCTATCCGCCGGAAGCATCCATGCCGCGCGACGGTATCGTCGACGGTCGGGAGCCGGACGCGCCGCGCGACGGCGTCGATCCGCTGGTGGTCGACACGCGCCCGCGCGAGGACATCGACGCCTTCGAGAATCCGCCCGCCGGTTATGATCCGCTGCTGTTCCAGATCGAGGACATCGAGCCGTTCGCAGATCGCCGAACGCGCCGCCTCGCCACGCTCGAACCCTATGATCCGGTCGGCATCCGCATCGGCAGCTTCGTCATGTTCCCGGAGGTCGAAAGCAACGGCGCGTGGATGTCGAACGTGCTGCGCTCGCAAAAACCTGAGAGCGATTTCGCCTTCGAGGCGCGGCCATCGGCGCGCGTCGTCTCCGACTGGAAGCGCCATGCGCTCGAAGTGCGCGGCGCCTCGACCTTGAGCTTCTACAACGAGCTCGACAGCGAGGACGAACGCGGCTGGCTGGTCGAGGCGCGCGGCCGGCTCGACCTGACGCGACGGACCAACGTGCAGGCGTTCGTGGCGCACGAAGTCTCGCAGGAGAGCCGTTCGGCCATCGATGCCTCGACCGCCGGCGATCGCGCGACACTGACGCAGGACCGCGCCGGCGTGACGCTCAACCACCGCTTCAACCGTCTGTCGCTGCAGTTGCGCGGCTCCGTCACCGACTACCAGTATGGTGACGTCGAGACCGGCGGCGGCGTCACGCAATCGAACGAGGATCGCAACTACACCGAAACCGAGGAGGCGGTACGCGCCACCTGGGAGCTGAAGCCGACGCTGTCTCCGTTCGCCGAGGTGGAGGTGAACCAGCGCCGCTACGGTACGGTCGCGGTCAGCGACGGCATCGGCCGCGACTCCGACGGCGAGCGTTATCGCGTCGGCGTGGCGTTCGGCAACACCGGCAAGATCCTGCGCGGTGAAGTCGCGGTCGGATACGGCGTGCAGCGCCCGCTCGACGATCGCCTGTCGGAGATCGACGGCGTGCTCGTCGATGCCAATCTCGTGTGGCGTCCGAGCGAGCTGACGTCGGTGGCGTTCAACGCCCGCTCCGACGTGTCGGAGACGACGACGACGCTGTCGGGCGGCGTGATGACGCGCTCGGCGGGTGTCGAGGTTCGCCATGCCTTCCGCACGCATTTGATCGGCACGGCCGGCCTCACCTGGACCAACCAGAACTACTCCGGCATGCCGACGCTGGAAAACGAACTTCGCTTCGATGCCGGGGTCGAATATTTCCTCTCGCGCGAGGCGAGCCTGTTCGGCCGCTACCGCCACACCAATCTCGATTCGAACTCTCCCGGCGCGAGCTACGACTCCGACGAGATCCGCCTCGGCATGAAGATCCGCCGCTGAGGCACCTCCTTGGCACCTTCGGTCAGAGTGGCCAGAAGAACAGGATCAGCGGCGTGCCGAGCGCCAGCACGATGAGCGAGATCGGCGCACCGAGGCGCGCATAGTCGGTGAAGCGATAGCCGCCCGGCCCCATCACCAGCAGGTTGTTCTGGTGGCCGATCGGGGTCAGGAAATCGCACGCGCAGCCGAGCGCCACGGCCATCAGGAAGGGATCGGCGGCGTAGCCGAGCGTCTTGGCGACGCCGGCCGCGACCGGGCCTAGCATCAGCACGGCGGCCGCGTTGTTGAGGAACGGCGTCAGGATCATCGCCACCGCCAGCATGATGGCGACAGCAGCATAGCCCGGCACCATGGCGCCTACTCCGGCGATGTGCTGGGCTATGATGTCGGTCACGCCCGTCGACTGCAGGCTCTTCGCCAGCGGGATCAGCGATCCGAGCAGGATCAGCACCGGCCCTTCGATCGCCTCGTAAGCCTCTTTCAGCGAAATCTGCTTGGCCAGTACCACCAGCAGCGCGGCGAGCGTGAAGCCCACGGCGACGCTCAGCACCTTGGTCGCGATCAGGACCAGCACGACGCCCATGATGGCGATGGAGAGCACGCCATCCGTCGATTTGCCGAGCGACAGGCTTCGATCGGCGAGCGGCAGGAGGCCGAGCACCGACAGTGTCTCCTGCAGCGTGCTCTCCCAGCCCTGCAGCACGATCACGTCGCCGACCTGGAAGGTGTGCGATTGCAGGCGTGCGGCGCGGCTCTTGCCGGCGCGGCTGACGGCCAGCAGGTTGACGTCGTAGGCGCGGCGCAGCGCGATGCTCTGCGGTGTGTGGCCGACGAGCGGCGACGACGCGGTGACGATGACCTCGACGGTAGAGAGTTCGTCCTGGGGCGTGTCGTCGGCCTTTGCGAGATCGTGCGCTGAGTCGAGACGCAGCCTGGCTTCGTCGATGAGCTGCTTCACCGCGCCGGGCTCCGCCCGCACCGTGATGATATCGCCGGCAAACAGCGGCCAGTGCGGGCTTGGAATGTAGTTGTGACCACCTTCGCGAATGACGGCGAGGATGACGATGTCGTCCCCCGACTTTTCCAGATCGCCGACCGTTTTGCCGACGAACGGCGAGTCTGCGGGCAGTGTCAGCTCGGTCGTGTAGTTCTCGATCGAGAAGCGTTCCTCGGCGGATGGCGCGCCTTTACGGTCGCCGGGCAGAAGCCGCCAACCGACCATGAGAAACGCGACGACGGCGAACGTCAGCGGCAGGCCGACCCAGGCGAAGTCGAACAGGCGGAAGGGTTCACCCGAAGTTTCGGCTCTGACGGTCGAGATCAGGAGGTTCGGCGACGTGCCGACCAGGGTGATGGTGCCGCCGATGAGGGAGGCGAACGCCAGCGGCATCAGGTAGAGCGATGGCGAGCGCTTCGAGCGGCGCGCCACCTGGATGGCGATCGGCATGAAAATGGCGAGCGTGCCGACGTTCTTGACGAAGGCCGAAAGCAGGCCGACGGCCGTGGTCAGGATGCCGAGCTGCAGCGGCAGCGCGTCGATGCCGCGCATCAGCTTGCGCACAAGACGGTCGAGAATCCCGGAGCGCGCGATGGCCTTGCTGACGACGAGGACCGCGGCGATGACGATGATGACGGTGTCGGAGAAGCCGTCGAAGGCGTTCTCCTGCGGGACGATGCCGGCGATGACACCGGCGAGCAGTGCGCCGAGTGCGACGATGTCGTATCGCCAGCGGTCCCAGACGAACAGCGCGAGCATCACGACGATGATGCCGATCGCGGCAAACTGGTTGGCCGTCAATCCCAGCAAAGTAATCCTCCCCTCGACCGCTGCGCCCGATCGGGCAAACGCGCGGTGCGAGGGTAAGGTTCCAGGCGGATCGCGAGGCTGTCCGAGCCGTGCGTCAGAGCAGCTTCTTCAGCTCGCTCCTGATCGAAGGGCCGAGATCGTCGCGCGCCATCGCGTAGGCGACGTTCGCCATCAGGAAGCCGATCTTGGATCCACAATCGTAGATGCGCCCGTCGAAGCGCACGGCGTGGAACGGCTGCTTGTTGTCGTTCATCAAGGTCAGCATAGCATCGGTCAGCTGGATCTCGCCACCCGCGCCGCTCTCCTGATTCGACAGGATGTCGAAGATCTCCGGCTGCAGGATGTAGCGCCCGGTGATGTGCAGGTTCGACGGCGCGGTGCCGCGCGGCGGCTTCTCCACCATCGCGGTAATCTCCGACACCTTCTCCTTGGGGCTCTTGACGCCGACGATGCCGTAGAGGTGCGTCTGGTCGGTGGGCACGGGCGACACGGCGACGGCGTTGCCGCCACGCTCCATGTACGCCTTCATCATGTCTGCCATGCACGGCGTCGAAGCGTGATGCAGCATGTCCGGCAAGAGCAGCGCGAACGGCTCGTTACCCACGATGTCGCGCGCACACCAGACGGCGTGGCCGAGGCCGAGGGGGGCCTGCTGGCGGGTGAAGCTGGTCTGGCCGGCGCCCGGAAGATCGCGGGTGATCATTTCGAGCTCGCGCTTCTTGCCGCGCTCCATGAGCGTACGCTCCAGCTCGAACTGGCTGTCGAAGTGATCTTCAATGACGCCCTTGTTGCGGCCGGTGACGAAAATGAAATGCTCGATCCCCGCCTCGCGCGCCTCGTCGACGACGTGTTGAATGACCGGGCGGTCGACCACCGTCAGCATTTCCTTCGGCATCGCCTTGGTGGCGGGCAGGAAGCGCGTGCCGAGACCGGCGACGGGGAACACGGCTTTGCGGATGGGTTTGATCGGCTTGGTCATCGTGAATGGGGTCCTGTCGGATGGGCGGATGAGCGCGGTCGTCGCGCTGGCGTGCGGTGCGTTACGGCGCCGGGACGCACGTCAGGATAACGCAAGTCATGACGGGCAAGGCACCATTAAGGCGGGATGTGTCATAAGGCGGTAAAAAGTGTGCGTCCGGCGGGCGCGGACGGCAGGAGTGGATACAACATGGCAATTCTCGTCACGGGCGGCGCCGGCTACATCGGCAGCCACATGGTGCTCGAGCTGGTCGAAGCCGGCGAGACGGTGGTCGTGCTCGACAACCTTTCGACGGGCTTCCGCTGGGCGGTGTCGCCGAAGGCGAAGCTGGTGGTCGGCGACATCGGCGATACGGCGCTGGTCACCGCGCTGCTCAAACAGCACGCGATCCAGTCCATCATCCACTTCGCCGGCTCGATCGTTGTGCCGGATTCGGTCGCCGATCCGCTCGGCTACTACCTCAACAATACCGTGAAATCGCGCGCCCTGCTGGAGGCGGCGGTGAAGTCCGGCGTCGAGCACTTCATCTTTTCCTCGACCGCGGCGGTCTATGGCAATCCGCGCGAGAACCCGGTCGGCGAGACGGCGACGCCTGCGCCGATGTCGCCCTACGGTTCGTCGAAGCTGATGACAGAGATCATGCTCGCCGATACCGCGCGCGCGCATCCGATCCGCTTCGTGGCGCTGCGCTATTTCAACGTGGCCGGCGCCGACCCGGAAGGCCGCACGGGACAATCGACGCCGCGTGCCACGCACCTCATCAAGGTCGCCTGCGAGACGGCTCTCGGCCAGCGCGAACGCATGGACGTGTTCGGGACCGATTACGATACGATCGACGGCACCTGCGTGCGCGACTACATCCACGTGATGGATCTGGCCCGCGCGCATTCGGCCGCGCTCGCCTACCTGCGCAAGGGCGGCACCTCGGACATCTTCAACTGCGGCTACTCGCGCGGCTATTCCGTCTCGCAGGTGATCGATGCGGTGAAGCGCGTCTCGGGCGTCGACTTCGAGGTGCGCCTCGCCCCGCGCCGGGCCGGCGATCCGGCAGCGATCGTCGCCGCGTCTGAAAAGATCCGCGCCACGCTCGGCTGGCAGCCGCGTCTCGACGACCTCGACACGATCGTCGCCAACGCGCTGGCCTGGGAGCGCCAGTTGCCCGCGCGCAAGGCCGCAGCCGCCTGAGTATTGCGGGCCTTTGGTGCGGGGTCGAGGGGCCGTGGCCCCTCGCCGTCCCTTCCCGTTGCTTGGGCCGCCGTTCCTTCCACGCGCGGAGAGCCACGCATTGCCGGGGTCGCAAAAAGGCCCTACATCGCCCGCAAGAAGGCGTGTCATGGACATGCTCCATTGCAGGGAGGCGCAGCAGGTGGTCGGGCTCGGTACGGACCCCAACAAGTGCGGCGAGGACTGCCCGATGCGCGGCGCCTCGATCTGGGCGCGTATCGCGTGGGTGGTCGTAGTGCTCGCCACCGTCGCGGTACTCATCGCGACCACGCCACGCGCTGCCGACACGTCGTTCCGGTCGTTCGTCGACGGGCTCTGGCCCGACGCACGTGAGGCAGGGGTCAGCCGCAAGACGTTCGACACCGCTTTCGCGGGGCTGGAGCCCGATACGTCGTTGCCCGATCTGATACTGCCCGGCCGCGAAACGCCGACCATGAAGGGGCAGGCCGAATTCACCCGCGAGCCGCGCGACTATCTCAACGCGCCGTATCTCGACAAGCTCGCCGCGCAGGGGCGCGAGCTGATCCGCAGGCACAGAAGCGCGCTCGATCGCATCGAGCAGACCTACGGCGTCGACCGCTACTCGGTGGTCGCGATCTGGGGCCGCGAGACGGCGTTCGGCACCTACAAGCTGCCGCACGACGCCATCCGCGTGCTGGCGACGCAGGCGTATATGGGCCGGCGCAAGGACATGTTCCGCAAGGAGCTGGTGCTGGCGCTGAAGATGCTGGAGGACGGCATTCCGCGCGCCAAGATGCGCGCCTCGTGGGCCGGCGCCATCGGGCAGACGCAGTTCCTGCCGTCGGAGTTCTACGCGCACGCGCGCGATCACGACAGCGACGGTCTTGCCGACCTGTTCGACTCGGTGCCGGATGCGCTCGCCTCGGCGGCGCGCCAGTTGCAGGCCAAGGGCTGGGTGCGCGGCCGCACGTGGGGCTACGAGGTGGTTATTCCGCCGTCGTCCGACTGCTCGCTCGAGGGACCGCCGAACATCCGCACCATCGCCGAGTGGCAGAAGCTCGGCTTCCGCCGCGTCGGCGGCAAGCCGTTTCCTGCCGAAGTGGCGCAGGATCAGGCCTATCTGATGTCGCCGGCCGGCGCGCACGGGCCGTCGTTCCTGGCGCTGGAGAATTTCCAGGTCATCCGCCGCTACAACACGTCCGACCTCTACGCCACGTTCGTCGGCAACCTCGCAGACCGCATGGCCGGTGGCAGCGATTTCATCACGCCCTGGCGGCCGATCGGCCCGCAGCGGACCGCGCTCATCCGCGGTATCCAGGAGGGGTTGCAGCAGGCGGGCTATCCGGTCGAAAAAGTCGATGGTTTCATCGGCTCGGAGACACGGCGACTGGTCGGCGTATTCCAGAAGAAGAGCGGGCTTGCCGTCGATTGCTGGCCGAACGAGGCGACGCTGAAGAAGCTCTCCGCGCGGTGAGCGGAAGTGCTCTGGCAGGAATTCGGCCGGTTCGTGCGGCCGCACTTTGCGATATAAGCCAGCGACAGGAACCGCGCACGATCGACGATTCGCCCGGATGCCGATGAGCCGCAACGACGACGCCAGACGCCTTGCCTGCATGACCCGCCGCCGTCCCGTACTCGCGGCGCTGGTGCTGCTGCTCGCGCTCGCGTTGGCCGGGCTTGCGCTGGCGCCGGCCGCCGCCGTTGCGCAACCGTTCGACGATGCCAGTTCCTCCTATCTGACGCCGTTCCCGGGCGGCGAGGTGTACCGGCTGCAGGTGGTTGGCGACAGCCTCGCCGAGGGCCTGCAGGACGCGCTCGTACAGGGGCTCGGCTCCGATCCCCGCCTCGAGATCGACCGCAAGATGCGCTGGCTTTCCGGCATTTCGCGGCCCGATCACGCCGAGGAAGTGAAGCAGGTGACGCAGGGCCTCGTCACCGAAAAGAAGAACGTCGTCGTTGTGCTGCTCGGCACGCAGGATCGCTGGTCCTTGCGCGGCCCCAACGGGCGCCTGCCGGTCGGCTCGCGCGAGTGGCGCGACCTCTATGGCAAGCGCATCGGCGAGGTCATGCGCACCTTCAAGTCGAACGGTGCCGCCGTCTACTGGGTCGGTCTGCCGATCATGCGGCGGCCAGAGGTCAACGATGCGGCGCAGGCGCTCAACGACGTGATGCGCGAACGCGCCTATCTCAGCGGCATCAAGTTCATCGACGTTTACGCCGGTTTTGCCGACGAGAACGGCGAGTTCAGTCCGTATGGCCCCGACCTTACCGGCACGCCGGTCCGCCTGCGCGAGCGCGACGGCATCCTCATGACCGAAGCCGGCTACGCCAAGCTCGCCCACTTCGTCGAGCGGGAGGTGAAGCGCGATCTGGCGCAGGCTAAGAACGAGCGCTCGGTGCCGCTTGCCGGCAGCGAGGAGGAGCAGTCGCGCATCAACCCCGGGGCACGGCAGAAGCCGATCTCAGCGGCGCCGTCCACCGATGAAAGCGGCCGGCCGGGTGGCGCCGTCGCCATTGCTCCGGGGGCGCCGGTCGAGGGTGAGCAGCGGGCCGACAACGCTCGCGTCGCCATAAAGGTCGCCGGTGCCGACGGGCGCGAGGAAAGTTTCAATGTAGAAATCGTGCGGCCGGCGATTCCCGCCGCCGTGCTGGCGCTGGTGACCAAGCGCGAGAGCCGCGACAAGGCCTCGCAGATGGGCGATTCCGTCGTCGATCAGATCCCCGGCGGGCTGACGGTGATGAGTTCGATCACGCCGTCCGCCGATCCCGGCGGAGGGGGAGGGGCGCGCCGCAAGGTGGCGCCGACACAGACGCCGTACTTCCGTGTGCTGGTCAAGGGCGAGCGGATAGCACCGCGCGCAGGGCGGGCCGATGATGCGGCCTGGCCGCGCCCGACGCCAGCGCCGGAGCCGAAGCGGGCCGCCGCCGATGACGCGGATGGCGATGCCCGGGAGGCGGGTGCCGCTCCCGTCGCGACCGGTTCAGTGGTGCCGCCGGAGAAGCGGCCGCGCCGTCGCCAATAGAAGAATCAAGTCATTCAGATCTGACGCCGACGCTTGTTGTGTGTTGCGGCGAGTCGGACGTCTGTCGAATACTTCAGACTATTGAAAAATCATTCGGCGATGTCCAGATGAGCGGGCAACGCGAACGCGATTGTGCTTTCGCCTCGGAGATCCGCCATGAGAAACATCATCAAGGTCTCGACTGCGCCGCGTGGCCACTGGGTCGGAGACGGCTTCCCGGTCCGCTCGCTCATCAATCCGCAAGACGCGCCCGAAACGGTCAGCCCGTTCCTGCTGCTCGACTATGCCGGCCCGCAGGAGTTCGGCCCGGCATCGCGTCCGCGCGGCGTCGGCCAGCACCCGCACCGCGGCTTCGAGACGGTGACGATCGTCTACCAGGGCGAACTGGAGCACCGCGACTCGACGGGGGCAGGCGGGCGCATCGGCGCGGGTGACGTGCAGTGGATGACGGCTGCCTCGGGCATCCTGCACGAGGAGTTTCACTCGCGCGATTTCACCGCGAAGGGCGGCACGCTGGAGATGGTGCAGCTGTGGGTCAACCTGCCGAAGAAGGACAAGTCGGCGGCGCCCGGCTACCAGACCCTTCTTGGGGCCGACATTCCCGAGGTCGATCTGGCGGACGGCGCCGGGCGCTTGCGCGTGATCGCGGGTGAGTACGGCGGCGCTCGAGGACCGGCCCGCACCTTCACGCCGATCGACGTGTGGGACGTGCGGCTCGCCGGCGGCAAGACGGCATCGTTCGATCTGCCGGAAGGCCACAACGTCGTCGTCGTCGTGCTCGACGGCACGGTCGAGATCAACGGCGAGCGTATCGTCCGCGCGGCCGAGGTGGCGACACTCGGTTCTGACGGCGGCGCGTTCACCGTCGAGGCGGCGGGCGCGGCGAAGCTGCTGGTCCTCTCCGGCGAGCCGATCGACGAGCCGGTGGTCGCGCACGGGCCGTTCGTGATGAACAGCGTCGGCGAGATCAAGCAGGCGATGCTGGACTTCCAGAACGGCAAGTTCGGCGGCATCGCCGGCGCGCAGTGAATCCGTTACGGCCACGACAACGACAGCGAGGCACGCCTTCCATGGCGGAGGGCGTGCCTCTATTTCTTCAATACCTGACCACCGGGGCGAGTCCGCTCGTGCCCGTCAGCAGTTCGGGCATGCGCTTCGGAAGATCGCCGAATGCGACCTCCTCGGAGACGAACGCTTCGAGGGCGGGGTCGGTGAGCATCGCCAGCGCCGCTTCCATGCGCCGCCGGTAGCTCCAGCGCGAGCGCCGCGACGGCGACACCTGCCCGACCTGCGACGAGATCAGCTTGATGCGGCGCGAATGGAACACGTCGCCGAGGCTGACGGCTACCGGCTTGTCGCCGTACCACGACAGCTCGACCACGGTCGCTTCCATGCCGGCGCAGCGGATCGCGGTCTGCAATCCTGCCGCCGAGGCCGACGTATGGAAGACGATGTCGGCATCTGCGGGCGCCGCGTCGGGAGAGGCGAAATGCGCGCCAGTGGTCTCGACCAGCGTGCGGCGGTCTTCGGCGATGTCGACCACGGTGACGGTGGCGCCCGGCAGGCGGGAGGCGATGGCCGCCGCCAGCAGGCCGACGATGCCGGCGCCGACCACGACGATATGGTCGCCCGGTCCGGTGCCGGCGTCCCAGTGCGCGTTGAGTGCGGTTTCCATGTTGGCGGCGAGTGTGGCGCGGCGGGGCGAGACGCCCTCGGGCAGCGGCACCAGCATGTCCGCAGGTGCTATGAAGGTGTCCTGGTGCGGGTGCAGGCAGAATACGTTGCGGCCGACGAGGGCTTCGGGGCCATCCTCCACGACGCCGGCCGCGCAATAGCCGTATTTGACCGGGAAGGGAAACGCGCCTTCCTGCAGCGGCGCGCGCATGCGCTCCCACTCGGATTGCGGAACCGTGCCCGAGAAGACGAGGCGCTCGGTGCCGCGGCTGATGCCCGAGTAGAGCGTGCGCACGCGCGCCTCCCCCGGGCGGGGCGGCGGCAAGGGGGCGGTGCGCAGCTCCACGACGCCCGGTTTCGCGTACCAGAGCGCGCGGCCCATGTGCATCTTGCCGGCGGATCGCCGCATCGTCATGTTACGCCCCGCTTCGAACCCGAATATTCCCTGCGCCAAGCCGCGTGTGCTTCAGCTACCGGACCCGACCACCCCATGAACGAGACGCTGCCGACCGCGCCGCTGGAGCACCGTGCCACGATGGCTGAGACGCTTAACCCGCCGACCGGGCTGCAGGCAAACGCCACGCTCAAAGCGCGCCGCCGGCTGGTCATCGCGCTCAACGTCGTCACCTACCTGCTGCTGGCGGCGCTGGCCTGGCAGGTCGGCGCGGCCGGCGGCTGGACCGGCGTCGACGTGGTCATGTACGTCTGCTTCCTGCTCGGCACGCCGTGGAGCGTACTCGGTTTCTGGAACGCGCTGATCGGTCTCTGGCTGCTGCACGGTATCAAGGACCCGATCGCAGCGGTCGCGCCCTACGCGGCGGCGGGCGACGCCAACGTGCCGCTCACCATCCGCACGGCCGTGCTGATGACGCTCCGCAACGAGGACCCGGAGCGGGCGCTGAAACGTCTCGCCGTGGTGAAAGACAGCATCGACCGCACCGGTGAGGGTTCTGCGTTCAGCTACTTCATCCTCAGCGACACCAACAAGGCGGAGGTCGCCGCCGCCGAGGAAGCGGGTGTCGCCGCGTGGCGCGAGCAAGCCGAGGCAAAGCAGCCCGGCGCCGGTGCTCGTATCATCTATCGCCGCCGCACCGACAACACCGGCTTCAAGGCCGGCAACGTGCGCGACTTCTGCGAGCGCTGGGGCCGCGATTACGAGCTGATGCTGCCGCTCGATGCCGACAGCCTGATGTCGGGCGACGTCATCGTGAAGATGGCGCGCATGATGCAGGCGCACCCGAAGCTCGGCGTTCTGCAGAGTCTCGTTGTCGGCATGCCATCGACATCCGCGTTCGCGCGCATCTTCCAGTTCGGAATGCGCCACGGCATGCGCTCCTACACCATGGGGCAGGCGTGGTGGACCGCCGACTGCGGGCCGTTCTGGGGCCACAACGCCTTCGTGCGCATCAAGCCGTTCGTCGAGGAGTGCGATCTGCCGATGCTGCCGGGAAAGCCGCCCCTCGGCGGCCACGTGCTGAGCCATGATCAGGTCGAGGCGACCTTGATGCGCAAGGCCGGCTACGAGGTGCGCGTGCTGCCGGTCGAGGAAGGGAGCTGGGAGGAGAACCCGCCGACCATGCTCGACTTCGCACAGCGCGACGTGCGCTGGTGCCAGGGCAACATGCAGTACGTGAAGCTGCTCGATCTGCCGGGGCTCCTGCCGATGAGCCGCTTTCAGCTCGTCTGGGCGATCCTCATGTTCGTCGGCATTCCGGCATGGACGCTGATGATCGCGCTGTTGCCGTTCGCGACGCTGCACGCGCAGAGCGTGCCGGATTTCCCCGGCGGGCTCGCGGCGGGCCTCTACGTCACGTATTTCGTCATGTACCTGAGCCCCAAGTTCGCCGGCCTCGCCGACGCGGTTCTGACGAAGGGCGGCGTCGCGCAGTATGGCGGGGCGCTGCGCTTCTTCGCCAGTGCGGGAATCGAACTCGTGTTCTCGTTCCTGCAGGGCGCCGTTTCGACCATCCGCACATCGATCTTCATGGTTGGCCTGCTGTTCGGAAAGTCGGTGGTGTGGGGCGGCCAGAACCGCGATGCGGCCGGCATTTCGTTCGCAACCGCGGTGCAGAACTTGTGGCCGCAGACCTTGTTCGGCCTGATCGTCTGCGGTGCGCTGTGGGTGATCTCGCCGACGGTGTTCTACTGGAGCTTGCCGCTGACCGCGGGCTATCTGCTCGCCGTTCCGTTCGCGATGCTCACGGCGTCACCGGCGCTGGGCCGCTGGATGCAGCGCGCCGGGCTGTGCGGCATCCCGGAAGATTTCGTCACCCCGCCCGAGGTGGCGTCGGTGCTGGCGAGGGGATAGACTGTACGCTTGCAAAACAGTGGGTGAGGCGATGACTAGTCTGATCGAACGGATCTCGGTAGATCCCAACATCTGCTTCGGTAAGCCGTGCGTTCGCGGCACGCGCGTCTGGGTGTCGTTGATCCTCGATCTGCTCGCCGACGGCAACGGCGAGGCCGAGGTACTGGCGGCCTATCCGCAGCTCGAACGGGACGATATTCGCGCTGCAATCGCATATGCGGCAGACGTCACGCGGGAACATGTCGTCCCGTTTCCTGCCCCGGCTGCGGAATGAAATTCAAGCTCGACGAGAACCTGGGCGACATTGGTCGGGCCGAACTCACTGCTGCTGGCCACGACGTGATGAGTGTGCACGAGCAGAACATGAGCGGCGTCACCGATCAGCATCTTTTCAATGTTTGCCGAATGGAAGAACGCGCTCTGGTCACGCTCGATCACGACTTCGGCGAGGTGTTGAGATTTCCGCCGGCATCATCTGCGGGCATCGTAGTGATCGAGTGTCGCGGTCGAATTTCTGTATCGGTTGTTCGATCTCTGGTGTCTCAGTTCGTCACTCATCTCCGGGAACAGCCTTTGGGGCGAGAGCTCTGGATCGTTGAACCCGGCCGAATTCGAGTGCGGCAACGGACCCGAGGAGAGGAGTAGAGACCGATGCCTGCGTCGGGCCAGCGCTGCACCACTGTTGATCGGATGAAACTGGACCCGCGCTTCGCATCGCTGCGCCGCTCGCTGGAGGTCTATTACGGCGATGCGGATCGCGACATCGCGATGGATGCGCTCTACGGGCGCTTCGTCTCGAAGGGCGGGCTCGCTTTCGACATCGGCAGCCATGTCGGTGATCGCATCGCGTCGTTTCGCCGCCAGGGCGCACGCGTGGTTGCGCTGGAGCCGCAGCCGCTGTGCTTCGAGGCGCTGTCCGCGATATATTGCTGTGACGGTGCGGTGACGCTGCTCAACGCGGCATGCGGCCCGGCCGAGGGCGAACTCACGCTGCACGTCAATTCGGACAACCCGACTGTCACGACGGCGTCACACGATTTCATCAAGGCTGCGGATGGCGCCGGCGGCTGGGAGGGGCAGGTCTGGGATCGCGAGATCACCGTACCCGTCACCACGCTCGACGCGCTGATTGCGAAGCATGGCGTACCGCAGTTCGTGAAGATCGACGTCGAGGGCTTCGAGGCGGATGTGCTCGCCGGCCTCACGCGCCCGCTGCCGGCGCTGTCGTTCGAGTTCACGACGATCCAGCGCGATGTGGCTTATCGCTGCCTCGAGCGGCTCGCCTCGCTCGGCAGCTATAATTTCAATATCGCGCTCGGCGAGAGCCAGCGTTTCACGTTCGGGACGCCGCTGTCACGTGAGGAGATGCACGCGCACATCACGTCACTGCCGCACGATGCCAATTCGGGGGATGTCTATGCCGTTCTGGTTTGATCGCCTGCGCTTTGCTCTTGTTTCCTGTTCTGCGGTTCTGATCGCCACATCTGCATCCGCGACGTCGCTCGGCATGCTCGGCGTGACGGTGGAGAACCGCTCCGAACCGGTGCTGTGCGCGGAGAAGGACAACGTCTCGCTGACGTTCGCATCGCCGCAGGTGAAGCAGTTCCGCATCGAGGCGGCGCATCCGGTCTATGCACCGATCCTGCGCGAAGAAACTTCGGACCCGGACTGGACCGCGTGCGACTTCACCGGCGAAGCCGTCAACGTCAACCCGCCGCGCCGTACCACCATCTACGAGGACATCGAGATGTGGGTCGTCGCGCATCGCAACGATACGTTCTGGCGGCCTGAGAAGGCGAAGGTGCGGATCGGCGACAAGGTCTACGAGGGCCTGCACATGCTGCAGGTGTGGATGATCTCGCACATGGGCGGCGAGGAAGTGCTCGTGCTCTATCCGCAGGACGGCTACTGGCGCATTCGCCCGCGCGCGCTGCCCGGTCGCCAGCCGACGACGTTCGGCTCGTCGGTGCTGATCGGCCCGGTCGGCGAGGACAAGGGGCGCCTCGTCGTCGACATCGACGAAGTGGCGTTCGACCCGAAGACGCGCAGCTTCACGCTCACGTATCGCGGCGGCGGCAGCGCCACCGTGCGCATCGCCAAGACCGACAGCGAGCGCCATCGTCTCGACGTGACCTTCGACAAGACCATCGAGGGCAAACCGTTCGCCGCCATGCGCTCGATGTACGTGACGCGCCTCAACAACGACGTCGCCGACGTCGCCGTACTGGCGAAAGGCGCGACGGGTTGGCTCGAGGACACGGTCATGGGGTTCAAGGGCGCCACGGACGCGACCGACATCTGGGCCGGACGCACGACGCTATCGCGCCACAACACGTCGTCGCCCGATCACGTGTTCGGTGCGTTCTCCGACGGCACGCAGAAGCCGAAGGAATGGAAGGAACCGCAAGCCGCAGCGAAGTAAGTCCGGCGGCCCGACTCCCGCACTTCGGGTCATGGGGTCGAGGGGACAAGTCCCCTCGCCTTCCCTTCACTTTTCGCACGTCACCAGCGCAGGAAGGGCATCGCGGCGACGGCGGGCGGGGCATCGGCGGGCGCGAACAGTTCAGCCAGCTTTTCGGGCACGATGTCGTCGCCAGCCATGGTCGCCGGTCGGTGAATGCCGGAAGCGATGAACAGTGCATCGACGCCGAAGTTGCGCGCGCCCTGGATGTCGGTGCGCAGTGCGTCGCCGATGACGAGTATGCGTTTGTGATCGACGGGCGCGCCGCGGATCTCCTCGGCCATCTCGTGCGCGGCGCGATAGGCGCTGGCGTGCGGCTTGCCGGCCCAGAACACCTCGCCGCCCATCTCGGCATAGAGATCGGCGATGGCCCCGGCGCACAGATAGTGCCGGCCGCCGACATCGACCCAGTAATCCGGGTTGGCGCAGACGAACGGCAGCTTGCGCGAGAGCGCGAACTTGAGCCGCGCGCGGTAGCTCTCTGCGGTCTCGTTGATGTCGTCCTCGAGGCCGCTGCACAGGATCGCGTCGGCGGTATCGAGCGGCGCCGGATCGCCGGGAGCCGCATCGAAAAGCGCGCTGTCGCGATCGAGCGGGCCGATGCGATGCAGGGCGCGATAACCCTCGGCATCGATATGCGACAAGGCGATGTCGCCCGACGAGACGATGGCGTCCCACGCAGCGCGGTCGAGCCGCTTGGCATCGAGCATGGCGGCGACGCGGGTATTCGGCACCGGCGCGTTGGACACGAGGATGACGGTGCCGCCGCCGGCCCGGAACCGCATCAGGGCGTCGGCCGCGGCGGCGTGCGCAGTGACGCCGTCGTGGACCACGCCCCAGACGTCGGAAAACAGTACGTCGTAGCGCGCGAGCAGGCCGGCGGCGTGCGGAATGATGGCGGGTGGGTTCACGTCTGCTCCGGCGTCTGGTCGATCGGACGCGGGACCGTAGCCGTTGAGGGCCGGCAGTCAAGGCGAGCGCAGCGCGCGGTCGAGCCGGCGCTAACCTTGCCTCCGTTACGCTTGTCGCGGGCGAGCCGGTCGCGCTATTCTGACTTCGGTCATTTCAGCGCTTTCACATTTTTTGAGGGTCAACGCCTGATGAGCGATCTGGCACCGCCAGAGGCTTGGCTCGAGTCCGTGGACGGTCAGACGTGGCCGCTCGAGACCAACTGCCCGATCGGCCGCTCGCCGTCCAATGCCATCGTGCTCAACGACCCGAAGGTGTCGCGCCGGCACGCAGTCGTGCATCGCCAGGACGTCGACGAGTTCTGGCTGGTCGATCTCGGCAGCGGCAACGGCTCCTACATCAACGGGCGGCGCATCTCGCTGCCGGCGCGGCTGGCGCCCAACGACGCCATCGGCCTCGGCGATACGGTGCTGCGCTTCCAGCGCTCGCCGGAGGTGAAGTCGCGCATCCGCAGCAAGGCCGCCTCGATGACGCTGATCGAGGTGAAGAACGTCGAGTGCTGGATGCTGCTGGCCGACATCGTCGGCTCCACAAAACTCGCCGGCGAGCACGAGCCGGAGGCCTGGGCGCGGCTCGTCGGTTCGTGGGCCGCCGAATGCCGCCAGATCGTCGAACTGCACGGCGGTACCATCAACAAGTATCTCGGAGACGGCTTTCTCGCCATCTGGCCGTCGCACCTGCAGCCGCAGGAGCATGTTGCCGCGGCGCTCGAATCCTTTCTGAAGCTGCAGGCGGCCTCGTCGCTGCCGTTCCGTCTCATCACGCATGTCGGCGGTGTGGCGCAGGGGGGCGGGCGCACACTCGGCGAGGACAATCTGTCGGGCGTGGAGCTGATCCTGCTGTTCCGCATGGAGAAGCTCGCCGGAACGCTCGGCCATCGCTTCTTGTGCAGCGAGCCGGTGCAGAAGCGCATCGGTGCTTCGCTCGCGCTTCAGAGCGCGGGCGCGTTCGAGGTTCCGGGCTTCGTCGACATGCGGCCGCGGACGTTCTTCACGCGCGCGGCCGGCTGAGCGCGCCGCAAGCTGAGGGGCCAGGCAGACGGCTGCGATCCGTCGATGGGATCGAACGGAGCTGATCTACACGAGCAGCCACACCGCGACGGCCGCCAGAATGGCGACGCCAAGCCCAGCGATCCAGAGCGTGGAGCCGCCAGCTTCGTCGCCTCCGGGCGCGGCCGAGCCAGCCCGCTCGACGGTTTCGGTGGCGTCGGTTTCGGGCAGGATGCGCGTCGATTTGTCGGTGACGCTCATCGCGCCGCCCTCGGCCCCGGACATGCTGCCGTTGGCCGCGACGACGTTGAGCGCGGCAACCGTGGTGTTGTCCTGGTTCGGCTCGCCGCGCTGCTCGACCGCATCGACCAGGGCCGCGACGAGGCGATCCGGTGTCCCGCTCGCGTAGTCGTGGATCATGGTGGCGATCTCGTCGCCGGTGAGCGTCAGCAGGCCGTCGGAGGCGAGGATCACCCAGTCGCCCGGCTCGAGTGGCAGACCTTCGAGGCCGAGATCCTGCAGCGGGATCGGGTGCCCGGTCAGGGCCGAATGCAGCGCCCGGCGGCGCGTGTCGCTGCGGGCGACCTCCTCGCTGATGATGCCCGCGGCGGCCTGCTGATCGAGGATGGCGCCGTGCGAGTGGTCGGCGTTGAGGCGCTGCAGGATACCGTCGCGGTAGAGCATGAGCGTCGAGTCGCCGACGCTCACCCAGCGCACGCCCTCGCCATCGACGTGGGCGGCGACCAGCGTCGAGCCCATGCCGGCGAGCGAAGGATCGGTGGCGATGGCGCTGGCGACGGCATCGTTGCAGCGTTCGAGAGCGACCACCATGCGCTGTCCGACATCGGGATCGGCGGCGGCTTCCGCAAAAGCGCGCACGTAGTTGTCGCAGACCGTACGGCTGGCAATCTGGCCGGACGTATGTCCGCCCATGCCATCGGCGAGCGCCACCAGCACGCGATTGCCGCCCGCCGTCGCATCGCCGGAACGGCTCGGCGGCGACGTCATGCAGAAGTCCTCCTGGCGCGCGCGCCGGCCCTGGCTTTGCCGCCACGCGTGGAGGAATTGCAGACCGTTGGGGCTAGCCGGCTTCAGCATGCGAATCACGTACCGGGGGCTGTACTCGGTTCGTCGCCCTGCGAGAGCCAGTCGAAGCTCTCGCCGCACAGCGCGACGAACAGCATGACCGTCTCGCCGATCGTGATGCGGTCGCGATCCTTGATCTCGGTCGGGGCCATCACGGGGGCGCCGTTGAGGCGGACGAGGTTGGCCTTGCCATTGTCGCGCAGATAATATCTGCGGGCGACATCGTCGTAGATCACGAAGGCATGCGCGTCGCGCGTGATGCGTGTGTCGCCGAACGCCAGGCGGATGCGCTGGTCGGAGCCACGGCCGATGGAGTTCTGTCCGTAGAACACCGGGCAATGGTGGCCGCGGCCGGGTCCCTCCACGATCACCAGCCAGGCGACGGCGGGATCGAAACTGTCCTGACGCGCCTCGGCCTTGCCGGCCGTCATCATCATCGTGCGCGCTTCGTCGTCCATCTGCTGGCGGGCCTGTCCGGCGACACCGATGATGCCTTGTCCCGGCAGTGCGCCCGGTCGGCTGGCGGCGCGCATCGGCAGGATGCGCGTGGCATCGTCGGGCGGAGGTGCGGGCGCCGCCGGGGAGGACGGCATCAGAATGCGCGTCGCGCCGGCCGTCGCGTCATCGTCTTCGTCATGCGGCGGATCGCCGGCACCGGAATGGCTCGCGTGCATCATGGTGACGTTCTCCCGGCGCCACTCGGGGGCGCCTTTTCGGCACTGTCGGGCTGCTCCGCACTCGACGCGTTCTGCATGCTAATCACGACGCAGGCCTCGCGACAATGGCATCGGCATTGACGAGAAAGCGCAATTTGACCTCGCCCAGCTCGATGACGTCGCCGCTGGCGAGGTTATGCTGATCGACGCGCTTGCCGTTCACCGACACGCCGTTCTTGGTTCCGAGATCATGGATCGAGAAGGTTCCGTCCTGGGCGACGTGCAGGATGGCGTGGCGCCGGTGCACGGAATTGTTGAGCAGGCAGACCTCGTTCTCGCGGTGACGGCCGACGCGCACGCTGCCGACATGCAACGGGATGCGCGCCTGTTCGCCGCCGAGCAGTTCGAGCCAGCCGAGCGGCGCGGCGTTGCTGGTCCACGATTTCATGACGATCTCGGTCGCCTGACTGGCGCCGGTTTCCTCGAGCTGCCCGGGCTCGGAGTCGACGTCCGCCACGTCGGGCTCGAAGTCAGCCTCGGCATCCTTGCGCCGCCTGAGACGCGGCAGCACGACCGAGCCGAGGATCAGCAGCAGGCCGAGGGCGACGCCGAGCCCCGCGACGATGGCCAGCATGTTGCGGCGGCCGAGGTCCATCATGCGGTCGACGAAGCTGTCCTGCGTCAGGCGTGTGACGACGACCGGATCGGCCGCGACCTGCTTGTCGCCGTCGAGCGAGGCCTTGAGCGTCAGTTCGACATCCTTGGGCAGGCCGCGCGCGGAAATATCGACGGTGCCGCCGTTCTCGATCAGTTCGAAAACGTCGGTGGCGAGCTTCACCACATCGGCGAACGAGCCGCCGGAGAGATCGCGGGTGGCGCCGAGCGACTTCTCGGCGATGCGGTTCAGGGCAGCGGACTGCGGCCGGTCGGTCTTCGACAGAATGAGATTGTAGATGGCGACGCCCTTTTCGCGGGCGAGGTCCGAAAGCTCGCGCTCGGTGCCGGCATTGGCGGCGGAGGCGCCGTCGGACACGATCACCAGGGCTCGGCGCTCGGCCTCGACCTTGGCGAGCTTGTCGACGGGATCGCGCAGATGGTCGGTGAGCTCCGGATAGGCGCGCGTCGGCGTCGCCGAAGCGATCTCCTGCACCACGCGCGAGATGTTCAGGCGGTAGGCGCCGAGCGCCGCCTTCTCCGTCAGGCTATGGTCCAGCGTCGCGACGCCGACGATGCGCTTGCCGACCGGGGCGGCGGCCCGCTCCAGGAACTGCGAGACGCGACGCAGTTGCTCGGCGGACAGGTCCGAGGTCTGCACCAGGAAGTAGACGGCGGTGCGCTGCGAGGTCCACGAGTAGGGTTCGTAGCTGAGCGGCACGGGGCGGCCGTCGCCGTCGACCGCCTTGACCTCTTGCAGCCGGGCACCCGAAACCGTGCGCAACTGGCACAGGATCTTTTCGCCTCCGGTTTCGCTCTGCGGCGTGCACGTGGCGAGCAGGTCGGCAGCTCCGGCGGGTGCGGTCAACATCGTGAGCAGTGCAAACAGCGCAACCGGCAGGAGTTGCGAAATGCGCATTCGAATTCCCCGTCCTTTTGCAGCGGCATAGGCGTTGGCGCTCGGCCCCCGCAGCCCGTCGTTTCGGCAATCATCGAACCCGGCCGTCGCGTGGGCCGCGAACGCAAAGATGTCCAGGCCGGTCCGCCGAAGAACTCGCCCTTCGGCAGCATACAATGACTCTCTCAGGATTTGCTCCGGGCTTGCACACATATAGTTGCCGGCGTGTCACGGCGGTCCTTGCCTTCACGACACCCCTATCGCAGGGCGCGCAGCGCCGGCTGTGTCGCCGGGAACAGCGTGGTCGCGGCCCGTGTGCGATGCAGAAGCGGGGCGGTCCCGACCGCACCTCCGGCATGGCGATGCAACTCGAGCCCGCGTGGCTGCGCCGTTGATCAAGTCGGAAATATGCGCGTCGGCCGAAGGGGGATAGGTTCCGCTGAGGTTCGATTTGGTGATAATCTGGAGCACAACGAGCTCCGAGGACTGAGAAAATACTCATGGCGTATCAGCAGACGCTGGCGAACGGCACGGTGCTGATCGAGGAGTTCCAGATCCTCGGGCACCTCGGCAGTGGAGGGTTCGCGAACACCTACCTGGCGATGGACCTGACGCTCGGCCGTGAAGTTGCGGTCAAGGAGTACTTTCCGTCGGAGCTGGCGGTCCGTTCGGGCGATGCGCGTGTCGAGGTCAAGAGCCAGGCGCACGGCGCCCAATTCGAGTGGGCACTCGGCCGCTTCGTGCGCGAGGCGAAAACGCTGGCGAAGTTCCGCCACCCGAGCGTGGTGCGCGTGTTTCGCGTCTTCAACGCCAACCACACTGCCTACATCGTGCTCGAGTTCGTGCGCGGCTCCAATATGGAGGCGTGGCTGAAGGGGCTCGGCCGCCAGCCGACCCAGGCGGAGCTGGACGAACTGCTGCCGCCGCTGCTCGACGCGCTCGAGGTGGTGCACTCGGCCGGCATTCTTCACCGCGACATCAAGCCGGCCAACATCTACATCCGTGCATCCGACCACACGCCCGTGCTGCTCGATTTCGGTGCCGCGCGCTATGCTGCCGGTGATTACGCAGGCACCACGGCGGCGATCGTCTCCAAGGGCTACTCGCCGCACGAAGCTTACGCGACCGACAGCCGGCTGCAGGGACCGTGGACCGACATCTACGGTCTGGCGGCGACCATCTACCGGGCACTTGCGGGCTCGGCGCCGCCCGAGTCGACCATGCGCGTGCTCGAGGACCACTGCGTTGCCGCGACCGAACTCGACCTTCCGGCCAGCGGCGGCTATCGCCAGGATTTCCTTGCTGCTGTGGACTGGGCGCTCGGCGTGATGCCGAAGCAGCGGCCGCAGTCGGTCGCGGAATGGCGTCACAAGCTGCTGCCCGTCAGCGCGTCGATGCCGCGTCTTCGCGACGCGAATGGCGATCCGACGACGGTTCAGGAATGGAACCCGCTGTCGGATCGCGATTCCGACGCGACGACCTTCGATCCGCCCGGCGGTCCCGGCAGTGCTCGCCGTGTCGCATCCGTTCCATCAGGGGCGCAACCGCGCGCCTCGCGCCCCTCTGGCTCGAGTCATACCGCTGCGCCGGCCAGCGACCGTTCGGTACAGCGGAACTCCGTGATCGTCGGCGTCAGCAACTCGACCAGCGGCGCCGTGAAGCCGCGTTCGTCGGGCAGCATCGCGGCGTCGCGCACGACCAGCGGGCCGCACGTGCCGTCGCACGGCGGCGTCATCGACCGTCAATCGCAGCCGCTCGGCAATCGCGCGTTCATGATCGGCATCGTCCTGTTCGCGGCAGGAGGTATTGCGCTGCTCGGCCAGTGGTTCATGTCGCGCAAGCCGGCGCCCGTGCAGATCGCGGCCCCCCTGTCGTCCCCCGACGGTCGCGCCAGCTCGGCCATCGATCGCAACCGGATCGAGCGCGAGCAGCGCCAGGCCGCCGAGACGGCGCGGGCGGAAGATGATCGCCGCATAGCGGAGCAGAACGAACAGAAGGCGCGTCAGGATCGCGACGCCGAGGCGAAGCGGCTAGCCGACGAGACGGCACGTCAGGAGCGCGAGGCCGAGGCCAGCCGTCTCGCCGACGAAAAGGCGCGTCAGGAGCGTGACGCCGAGGCGAGGCGGCTCGCCGACGAAAAGGCGCGTCAGGAGCGTGACGCGGAGGCGAGGCGGCTCGCCGACGAGAAGGCGCGTCAGGAGCGTGACGCCGAGGCGAAGCGTCTCGCCGACGAGAAGGCGCGTCAGGAGCGTGACGCCGAGGCGAAACGTCTCGCCGACGAGAAGGCGCGTCAGGAGCGTGAGGCCGAGGCGAAGCGTCTCGCCGACGAGAAGGCGCGCCAGCAGCGTGACGTCGAGGCGAAGCGTCTCGCCGACGAGAAGGCGCGTCAGGACCGCGAGGCCGAGGCGAAGCGTCTCGCCGATGAAAAGGCGCGTCAGGAGCGTGAGGCCGAGGCGAAGCGTCTCGCCGATGAGAAGGCGCGTCAGGAGCGTGAGGCCGAGGCGAAGCGTCTCGCCGACGAAAAGGCGCGTCAGGAGCGTGAGGCCGAGG
>ERZ1645187.888-NODE-888-length-28824-cov-16.475859_pt1 | contig 28824 bp, 27 predicted proteins | sample MGYA00575352_ERZ1645187 | MGnify/ENA primary metagenome ERZ1645187 (study PRJEB40837, sample SAMN11349314) | freshwater sediment metagenome | isolation source: river sediment | host: Sediment | place: India: Wazaribad , New Delhi | collected 2017-02-21 ...
TCGGTCAGGGACACCGTGATGGCCGAACTCGCCTCCCACCCGGCCGGAGTGTGGGTCGCGCAGGCCGCCTATATGGGGGCACCGACGCCCTACCGGGACGCCCTGATCGCGGTCACCGCCGTTGCGGTGTTCACGCACGGCCACTCCGGGGAGCTGGCGCGCGACGTGGCCGGCCGGATCGACCCGACCGGCCCGAACGCCCACCTTGCGGTTCTTGTCCGCACGGCCGTCGACAACCACCTCGACCCGGCCGAGCTACGCAGATTCCTGGTCGCCACCCGCCGTGAACCGGAAGTCATCTCCCAACCACCGAGAGCCGGCCGGTTCCCCGGCGGTGGGCTCCCGCCCGGACCGGACGCGTTGCCCGCCCGCAGGGCAGAACACCGCACCCCGCACAAACCCGGCCAACATAGCGGCCCCAGGCCCGAAATCGGCCGCTGAACTACCCGACTCCGACCGGACGCCTGGACGCCTCCGGCGTCGCGACCATAACCGAACAAACCGAACCCAACAGGAGTGGAGTTTCTGATGACCGCAACAACCTCAATGACCTGGACCGACCATAGTGTCGCGGCTCAGTCCCTGGTCGACCAGGCACAGCACTGTCTGCTGCAGGTGATCGGGCTGATCGACGACCTGGGGATCGAACTCGGCGCCCTGTCCGGACTGGCCCGCGCTACCGCCCGACAGGCCATCATCGATGACGACGGCTGGCGCGAACTGGCCGGGCACGCGTCCGAGCAGCGGCAAGCCGCCGTCGACCTGAGATGCCTGCTCGCCGAGATCAGGACGGCGGTCACGCAGGCCGGGGCACACCTGCTGTCCTTCGAAACCGAAACCATCCCGGACCAGACGGTTGGGCGGCGGATGTTCGTGCTGTCCCGGGCGGTGCTCGGTGTCGACGGCGCGGTGCGGCTGGCGCAGCCGGCCACCGACGGGTTGCTCAGCACCCTGGTGGACGCCGAGTCGGCGTTCACCGCGCGCGACCGGCAGGGGCTGCGGCAGCACGCCAGGAAGCTGGGGGTCCGTTCCAGTGCCCTCAATGGTGTGGTGCAGCTGCTGCCGGTTGCCCTCAACGTCCCCGACACCTTGGTGGACCGGGCCAGCCTGCTCATCCAAACCCAACTCGGTCTAGTGGACCACTGACAGCTGCGGCCTGACCGGGGTGATGCGATGCAGCCGTTCCACCGAGAAATCGTCGCCGAACCGGGTGAGGAACCTGGCCAGCCCCGGCTGGTGACCGGCCTCGACGGTGAAGTCGTCACCGGCCAGGTGCATCATCCTCAGCGCGCGGCGCGCCGCGACCGGCGCCGCGTAGCTGAGGAACCCCAACAATCCCACACCGACCGCCAGCCACGGCAGCCCATAGACGGTGACCGCCCGCCAGACCGCCACCGCCAGCACCACAACCCGGGCCCGCCACGCGAACCGGATCAACACCATCCCGGAAGTCGCGGCGCCGGCGCCGGCGGCCAGCATCCGGATCGGCAGGCACGGCAGGCCGAGCACCGTGACCGGCCCATCCGCCCGGGTGACCCCGCAGCGCAGGAAACCGACCGCACCAACCAGCAGGGCGGTGACCTCCGGCTCGGTCAGCCAGCCCTGCCGGTACCTGGTGATCAGCTCGGCGGGAACCAGCACGGTGCGACGACCGAACCCCTCCGGCGCCAGCACCCGATGGTCCACCACCAGCACATCCACCGCCGGCGGCCCCAACCGCTGCCCACACAACGTAGTGATCGGTCCGGCCAGCAGCCCGTGCTCGGTCGGCGTGGGTGGGCGGGCCCGCAGCACCAGCCGCGCCACCCAGCGCTCCCCGGCCCGGGAATGCGACCAACAGGCCAACACCAGACCGGTCAGCCACGCAGCCAGGCTCGCCCAACCCGACGGCAACATGCCCGCCGCCACAACCGCGATCGCCATCCCCGCCAACACCGCCGGCAACTCGCCGACCAGCTTCAACAACCACATCCAGACCCGCATGACGCACCCCGCAGTCCTGTCGGCTTTGTCTCCACTATCGACGGTCCCACCGACAAACCGCCCGGGCCTGTGGACAACTCGCGAAACCGTCAACACCAGATCACTGAAACCGAAAGCGAACGATAGGAGAACCCATGGACGCCGACCTGACCGCCGCCCAGCGCAGTCTGCTGCGCGCCACCCAACTCATCCACGTGGCGGCCCAGCGCGCCGAAACCCAGGCCGCCCGCGGACTGGACGATCTCGAAGCGGTGCTGCTGCTCGGCGCTGTCCGGACGCTCGGCTGGCAGGCGATGGTGCTGCTTCCCGAAGGCCTGCCTCTGATCGGGGCCGTCCCCAGCGGGGTGGGCTGCCTGGCCGCGCTCGAGGAAGCCGAACAAGAACTGCGGGCCCGGCCGATCTGGGAGTACCCGGTCGGCACGTCAGCCCTGGTCGTCGCGTTGTGTGACGCGATCGCCACCACCCGGGCGGGGGCCTGGCTATGACCATCCCCGCCAGCAGCCTGCTCACCAGCGCCGAGGACTGGGCCCGCAACGTCCTGCTCGACGCCGACAAACACGACTCCAGCATCGACCCCATCCAGGGCTGGAACAGCCTCATCCAAACAGCCGCCACCGCCTGGAAAGCCCTACCCAACCCGGACCATGCCAGCCGCCCGTTCGAACCCGCCGCCCTGGTCGCCTCCCAAATCACCGCCGGCAACCCACCAGCCACCGGCGCCGGCATCGACCGCCGCGTCCAACGGGTCACCGACCTCGTCCGCGAAATCCCCGAAGGGATGGGCCCGGCGAGCACACCAGAAGAGGTGGCACAGGTGCGCACCGGAATCCTGCACCTCGGCTACCTGCTGACCCACGCCACCACCGTGACCCTGGCAGCCCGATACGCCGAAGCGAACCCGGACGGGGGAGTACCCGATCGTCGGCCGGTCTACGACCGGATCCTCGGCGTCGAACAGCTACTCGATGCCCACCTGCACAACAAGCCAGGCCAGCCCGGCACCACAAAGGCAGTCGTCCAACTGGAGCAGGCACTCAGCCAGTGGCTGCGCGTGGCCTACCAATCCGGCGGCGAACCACCCAATCCGATGACCCAAGTCATCCTCGCCGACACCGCCGCCAACCTGATCGGCAACTCAGCCGCACTATGCACCAACGCAGCAAAGCACGGACAACTCAACCAGTGGGACCTTCACAACCGGCTCATCCCGGCCCTCAAACAGGCCTCTGACAACTGGATCGAAACCCGCAACCTGTGGTCGACCATGATCACCCCCACCAGTCGACAACTGCCGGACCAGGTCCACGCCGCCACCGCCCTCCAGCAGGCCTTCCGGCATCCCGAACTGCCCGGACACCCCGCCATCCGTGCCGCCATCACCGCCGCGCTAGCGGTCAACACCGAAATAGCGCAGGTCAACCATCAGGCCCTGAACCATCCCGACCTCGTCGCCCCCGCCCGCGTCGTCACCGACCTCACCCGAGAAGTCCTCGCCCGCGAACCCAGCGGCTACAGCAAATACCAGATCTGGAACGCCATGAACCACCTCGAAGGGCGCCAACCGGTACCCTTCCCCGAAGCAGTGCGAGCCGACCTCAACAACCGCGGCAGAACCACTCTGCAAGCCGCCCTCGACACACGATCCGCGGGCCACGTCCTCGCCGCCAAGACAGGCACCAGAGCAGAGCTCGTACTACACACCGGACAGACACAAGCCCTGAAGGCCAACAGCAACAGACAACCGCCGCCACCATCTGGTGCTGGCAATCCACGCCAAGGCATGCCACGCTGAACACCCTTCGGGGAGGGCGCCGGGTTCGCCTGACTGGACGGCCCTGCATCGACTGCCGAGGGACACCGGTCAGGGTGAGTCAGCGAACCGGCGCAGGAGCGCGACCACGAAGCTGCCGCACCCCGAGAAGGATCTTGGCGCCATCGAAACCAGGCACCGGCAACAAGTTGAGGGCTCCTCGCTGACTCACGTTGTACTGCATGGCGGGTTGACGGTTACGGGGAAAGGCCGTTCAAGAACAGCATGTCAAGTCGGCCGATTGCTCCTTCGAGCCGGGTGCGGTGCCGAGCAGGATAGGCGTTTCGTAAACGACGGATAATGAGACGCCCCAGATCTTGCCCGCGGAGGAGTCTTGGGACGAAACAGGGTGTTCCAGAACTCGTATCGAAACATGCCAGGAGGCGAGCAGCTTTCGAGAGCGTTTGTGAGACGCTGTGGTATGAGCGGCAGCGATGTGTCCATGGACCCCCACTTGGTTGGGCTGGCGCGGGTGTCCACTGACGGACAAGACACTCGGTTGCAGCGTGATGCCCTCGTCCATGCAGGATGTGCGCGTATTTTCGAAGAGACCATTTCTAGTCGTCGAAGCGATCGGCCGGGATTGGCTGCTGCCCTGGATCATCTTCGACCAAATGCCGGTGACACGCTGGTGGTGTGGAAGCTGGACCGGTTGGGCCGTTCGGTGAAAGATCTGTTGACCATCGCTGACGACCTCCACAGCAAAGGGATTGCCCTTCGTGTGCTCAGTGGAACGTTGGCAGGCGTGTACACGCCCCATGGGGAGGGGAAGTTCTTCTTCACCGTGATGGCGGCTTTTGCCGAGCTTGAACGGGACCTCATCCAGCAGCGCACCGTCGCTGGCTTGGAGGCAGCACGACGGCGAGGAAGAGTTGGCGGCAGACCAACCGTGATGAGCCCGGACAGGCTGGCTGCGGCGCTCGCTCGCCGTGAGCGGGGGGAGAGCCCCAGCGAGATCGCCAAGGCGTTGGGGATCTCGCGGGCCACCTACTACCGGCACATCAACCGCGGCAGCGCCGCAGGCGCTTGATCCAAGTGAGGGTCCCATTCGTCAAAGGGGTCATTTATCCCTTGGCAATGAACCCAGCCTGCATCGACCGCAAGCCTCGAACTGACTATTTCAGCACCCGCCTGCGGTGCGGTGCCCGAAGCGACGAACCGTCGCTCGCTCCGCGCGGCATTTCTATGGCACCGGACTGCTCGAAGGTTCTTCTGGTTAGGTGAGCAGTTCGCCCACCTCTTGTGTTTGTTGTGTTGTCACGGCATGAGCTCCCGCACCGCTTGATCGCTGTGACATGGCGACTACACCCAGGGGTGAATCATGATGTCTGATCGAAGGGCTGGGGATTCTCGACGACGGGGCCCGCAGGACGCCTTGGCGGCAGGCGGCGCGAGGAGGCCGCTTGGCTATCTGAATCGTCCGCAGCGAATGGTGAAGCACCACCCAGTGCAGCCCGCTGCCGGGGCCGGCGAGTTGGTGGTCCTGAGCGGCTTCCTGGTGCATGAGGCCCGTGCGTGGCAGGGGATGTCTCGATGACGGCCAGGAAGGCTGCGGTGGCGACGCTGGATCGGGTGCCCCGGCAGTACGAGTCGATCCAGGACGCAGCCGTGCGTGCAGGTGTGAGTGTCAAGACGATTCGCCGACGGATCGATGACGGAGTGCTGCGGGCCTATCGGCTGGGGCGGATCATTCGGCTCGACCCTATGCAGGTTGACCAGGCGTTCACGCCGGTCCCGTCTTGGCGGGATGGGATGTGATTTGCGATGGCTAGGCACCGTAAGCGACAGTTCGGCGAGATCCAGGAACTCGAGTCGCGCATTCCGGGTCGTGGTCCGCGTTATCGGGCCCGCTACATGGGGCCGGACGGACGAAGATATTCGGCCCCAACGTTCGAGAGCTTCGGTGCCGCGGAGGCGTGGCTGAACAACGTGCAGGCCGAGATCCGGTTCGAGATCTGGAGCCCCGAGAAGGCCAGCCGCAAGACGGTGAAGAAGCCGACTGCGCCGACCTTTGCCGAGTTCGCGGAGACATGCATCGTGAACCGCATGAACCGGCCGGTGAAACCGTTGCGGGCTTCGACGGCGGAGAACTACCGCAAACAGTTGCGGCTGGAACTTGATCCGGTGTTCGGGGACATGCCGATCGACCAGATCACCGAGGGTGACGTGAACGCCTGGCACAAGGCGTCTGCGGCGAAGCAGCATCCGACCCAGACCGCGAACGCGTACCTGTTCATGAACTCGGTGATGCGCGAAGCCGTAGAGGCCAAGATCATCGCTTCGAACCCGTGTCGGGTGCCCGGCGCGAAGGGCAAGCCTGCTCCCAAGCATGAGCCGGAGAGCCTGTCCGTGGTCGAGTTGCGGGACTACCTGAGGGCGGTGCCGGAGCGTTATCGGGTGCCGTTGATGGTGGCCGCGTTTTGTGGGATGCGGTCCGGCGAGGTCCGCGGTCTGCGGATTCGGGACGTCGACTACGAAACGGGACGGATCACCATCCAGCAAGGCGTGAACCGGATCGACGGCGAATACCTGTTCGAGAAACCCAAAACGAAGGCCGGTATCCGAACCGTCTACGCCCCCGAGCTGCTTCGGGCCAGCCTCGCCGCCCAGGTGCAGGCAAGGACGAAGGCCGCCAACAGTGCCCGGGACCGTTTGTTGTTCACCGCCCAGGATGGCCGTAGCCCGCTGCATTCCAGCGTGTTGCGGGAAGCCCATTTGAAGGGCCGTGCCGCGGTTGACCGGCCCAGTCTGCGGGTGCACGATCTGCGCAAGACCGCCGCCACCCTGGCCGCGCAGCAGGGTGCCACCGTGCGGGAGATCATGGTGATGCTCGGTCACACCACCCCCGAAGTGGCGATGATCTACCAGGCGGCCGCTGAACAACGCATGAAGGACATCGCCACCCGCATGGACGACGTCTTCGCAGGAGTACAAGATGACCAGGAACAGGAAGAGCAGGGCGAAGCTGCTAGGTCTTGATGGGACGACCGTTCAGTGACCTCGCGGCCGCCGAGCATGGGCAGGTAAGGGCGTCGAAGACACTGGCGTCTTGTAAGAGCTGCTGCGCGCTTGGTCGCGCTCGGTGTCGCACCGCTGCGATGTCAAGCACGCCCGGAGCCTGGTGGTTGCCGGCGCCCGGTTGACGGCGGAGGTGATGAGAGTGTGGAGCGCTCCGGTCACCATGGCAGGGGGCACTGATCGGGTGCGACTAGGTCGCTGAACAAGCTGGGTTCACTCTGCCCGAGGGCAGTTACGGCTACCTTGGCGACGTCTAGTTGGAAGTCAACGGCGTCTGCCATCTTGATTGATCCATCCTAGGATTGCATCTGGGACAACTCCTCTGGCCGCGGCATCGGTGTGGCGCCGCAGGGATCGAAAACTTGTTCGAGTCCAACCGAGACGCCCGCTCGCACCCCTATTGGCGTCTGCGGTGACGGTACGACTAACAAGACCGAGGAGCTCGCCAGCCGCGCCGGTCCCCTCATGCAGAGTCAGTGCGACGGTGAAGTGCGGCGGCCGTGTGTTGGCTCTTTCCCATGTGAACCCCCGGTGTTGTCTTCTGCCTGGGTGATGCGCTCAGCATGACCGGCTTGGCGAAGGCGTCGGATTCCTCGCACAATTCCTTCCGCCGCAGTGGCCGGTCGTCACGTCGACCATGCGCCTGTTCTGTGGTACACAGCCCTCCGACCAGAGCTTGTCCCTCCGCAGCGCATGAGCGCGGGAAGAACGGCTGCCGGTCGCCGGCACCCTTGAGTCAGACGGGCGCAGAGGTCCGCAGAATCGGGCGTCAGAGGTTTGCAAGATTTGGGGTAACTTTTGGGGAATCAGAGTCCTTTTTGGGGTATCCAGGACCACTTCCGACCACCCCCGAAAACGACGAACCCCGGTCTGACTAGGCATTTAACCTAGTAGAACCGGGGTTGTCTGGGGTGTCCGAGAGAGGACTTGAACCTCCACGCCCTATAACGGGCACTAGCACCTCAAGCTAGCGCGTCTACCAATTCCGCCACCCGGACAGGTGTGTGCTCGGGAACCCCGAGCGCCAAGAAACAATAGCATCCCCACCGGTCCGGACGCGAACCAGGACCTGTCTTGGACTCGTGGCACCATGGAGCGGGAGCCGATGTCCAGCTCAGGAGGCTTGATGCCAGAACCACCCACCACCCACATCACGTCGTGGTCGTTGCGGCAGGAGTTCGTCGGCGGCGTGGAGGTTGAGGTCGGCCGTATGAGTCTGCCCTGGTCGATGAGTCACCGACAGGTCCAGCGAGTCCTCACTGAGCAGGCAGAGCAGGGTGGCTGGGAGCTCATGCGGCTGCGCCGCTATCGGGACGGCAGCCGCCAGGTCTGGCTTCGCCGCAAGGTCATCAAGGCGCGACCCACCTACTTGGTGAACAGGCCCGACTGAACCACGGGTCAGCTGTTCTCGATGTCGACTGCGATCCTGGTCGGCGAATCGAGCATCGACACGTGGAAGCCGCGACTGGCATCCAGTCCGATGAAGATCTGGGCCTGGCCTTCGAAAACCGGGTCCACGAAGACGCCGGTCACGTTGCCGTGGGCGCTGTCTGCGACCAGCCCGCTCGGGGTGGAGGCCCCAGTGGGTGGATACGTCAGCCCGGTGACGATCACCCGCAGGGTGGCTGACCCCGGCAGATCCACCTCATCGCCTTTGCCCTGCGTGCGTGGCTCATCGTCGTATTCGACCCGCCAGCCCACCTGATCGGGCGATCCTCCGGTCAGTTCGACCACGATCCGGTCGTATCCGGCGTGCGAGCCGACGCGTACCTCGGTGATGACCAGTTCTGGGCTTGGGCTCGCCGGGCTCGTCGACGTCGGGGAGTCGTCGAAGACGACGGTAGGGGTGCCGTCCGGTGCGTCACTGCCCCCGGGTGCGGTGGTCGTGGACGCAAGGGGGCCGCCCGATGCGCTGGAATCGGTGCTGGTCGGCGCCGGTGCGGTGGAAGCGGGGCTGGTGGAACCGCCCGTGCCGCAGCCGGCGATCGTGAGGACGAGCAGCCCGGCCGCTGCGAGAACCCGCATGCTTGTCATCTGGCGATCCTACGCGCGCCGGCGTCCCATGTGCGGGCCCCCGGTGATGTCGTCCAGCGCCGCAGCGATCGGTTCCGGTAGCGACTGCGACTCGGTCTGCAATAGGGAAGCCAGTTGGTCGGTCGTCCGCGCACCCAGCAGGGGAGCGGTCACCCCCGGCGCGTCGCGCACCCACAGCAGCGCGACCTGCGCGGTGCTCAGGCCCAGCCCGTTGGCGGCTCGGGCAACCGCATCGACGACGGCGGTCGACCGGGCGTCCAGGTACGGTTCGACGAACCACGCCAAGTGATCCCGGCCACCCCGAGAGTCACGGGGGATGCCTCCGCGGTACTTGCCCGTCAATACACCGCGTCCCAGCGGCGACCAGGGGAACAGTCCCATGCCATGGTGGGCCAACGCCGGCAGCACTTCCACCTCTGCACGGCGGGCCAGCAACGAGTACTCGATCTGGCCACTGACCAGCCGAGCGCGTCCCGGAACCGCGCGCTGCCAGGCTGCCGCAGTACCCAGCTGCCAGCCGATGTAGTTGCAGACCCCGGCGTAGCGGGCCATCCCGGAGTTGACGGCCTGGTCGAGGGCCGCAAGGGTCTCCTCGAGCGGCGCGTCGCCCCAGGCGTGCACCTGCCAGATGTCGACGTGGTCGGTGCGCAGCCGGCGCAACGAATCGGTGAGGTCGTCCAGTAGGGCGCGCCGCGAGGTGTCCACCGTCTGGGCGCCGCCGTGCGTCCCGAACCCGGCCTTGGTGGCGATCACCAGGTCATCGCGGCGCAGATCGGAACGAAGATAGCGGCCGACGAGTTCCTCGGCCCGGCCACCTCCGTAGGCCGGCGCGGTGTCGATGAGGTCGCCACCAGCCGCGACGAAGTCGCGCAGCAGGAGCCGAGCGGTGTCCGGGCTGACGTCGCCACCCCAGGTCATGGTTCCCAGGCCGAGCCGTCCAACGCTCAGCCCGCTGACCCCCACTGCTCGTCTCTGCATCTCAGGCGATGCATCCCGTCGTCAGCGCCGCGTCCGGGTTCAGCACCCCGGTGAGCAGCAGCACGGCTAGGCCGATTGCCAGCAGCACCCGATAGACCACGAACGGGGTGAAGGAGTGTGTGGTGATGTAGCGCAGCAACCAGGCGATCACGGCGTAGCCGACGCCTCCGGCGATCAGGGTGGCGAGAATCGTCGGGCCCCACGCGACGCAGGCGTCGGCGCCGATGTCTTTCAGCTTGAACAGTCCGGACGCGAAGACCGCCGGGATTGCCAGCAGGAAGGCGTAGCGGGTCGCAGCGGGGCGGGAGTAGCCGAGGAACAGACCCGCCGAGATGGTGCCGCCCGAGCGGGAAACGCCCGGAACCAGCGCAGCCGCCTGCGCCAGGCCGTAGATGATGGCGTCGCGCCAGTTCAGCTCGGTGAGTTCCTTGGCCTGGTGCGTCCGGGCCGTTCGGTCGGCCACCCCGAGCAGCAGGCCGACACCGCCCAAGGTGACCACGGTGATCCACAGGTTGCGCAGCGTGGTGTCGATGGCGTCCTGGAAGAACAGGCCGAGCACGGCGATCGGGATCGAACCGGCGATCACGAACCAACCCATCCGGGCGTCCGGGTCGGAGTGCGGCATCTTGCCCGCCAGCGAGAGCGCCCAGTGCTTGATGATCCGGACGATGTCCTTCCAGAAGTAGATCAACACTGCGGTCTCCGTGCCCAACTGGGTGACCGCGGTGAACGCAGCACCTGGGTCGTGTCCGGCGAAGAAAAGTTGGCCGACGATCAACTGGTGCGCGCTCGAGCTGACCGGCAGGAACTCGGTGAGACCCTGCACGATGCCCAGCACGATCGCCTCAAGCCAACCCATACGTGCTCCTCCTCGGTGCAATGATCGCCCGGCACGCGACGATTCGTCCGTCAGCCTAGTCCCGACCGCCAGCCGGCCGGCCTTCGAGGGTCAACCGCTTGCCATCGGCGGTGCCTCCGCCCGATTGCGTCGGACGCGTCCTCGACGTCAATTCAGGGCAAGATCTCAATTCCGGAACGGCGCACGCCGCTGCCAGCAGGCCGGCCTTGGGGAGCTTAGATTTGGCGCATGGACCTGACCCACCGGTACGCCTTTCCGGACCGGTTCGTCTCCGGGGCCATCGGTGAGCCGGAACGGCGGGTCTTCTTCGTCCAGGCGCGGCAGGGATCCCGGATGACGAACGTGGTCTGCGAACGCCAGCAGATCAAGGTCTTGGCCGAGCACTTGGAACGCGTCCTCGACGAACTGGAGCGTGCCGGGGGCCTCAGCCGGGAGCGGTCCGGTCGGCGAAATCTACCGTTCGATTCCGACCCGCTCGACGTGCCGTTGGACGAGGACTTCCACGCGGGCACGATGACCATTGCCTGGCTGTCGGAAACTGAGTCGCTCCGGATCGAGCTCTACGCACTCGGCGTCTACCACGAGTTCGTGCTGCTGGGTGGAAACCCCGCTGTCGACAAGGTGCTTGAGGTCACCATCACCCCCGACCAAGCCCGCGATTTCATCGCTCGTACCGAGATACTGCTCGGTACACAGGCCCCGTCCTGCCCGTTCTGTGCACAACCGATTGCCCCGGACGGCCACTTGTGCCCGCGCAGCAACGGCTATCGCAAACCCTTGTTGGACCGCACCGATTGATCGGCATGTCGTGCAGGCAGCACAAGCCTCGGCAGGTTGTGCCGTGTGGCTAGATTGTGCGCATGGATGCTTGGCCTGCCGCCCCAGTTCCGACTCTGCCACGCAGCGACGATCCTCGGCTCGAAGGGCGCGTTCGGGTCTTCGACACAGTGACCCGCGCACAGCGGATCGTCGGCCCCGACCACGGCACCGCCGGACTTTACGTTTGCGGCATCACCCCCTACGACGCGACCCACCTCGGCCACGCGTTCACCTACCTGACGTTCGACCTGCTGCACCGGGTCTGGCTCGACCTGGGGCTTGCGGTCGACTACGTGCAGAACATCACCGATGTGGACGACCCGCTGCTCGAGCGCGCCGCCGAGACAGGGCAGGACTGGGAGGAACTCGCTGCCGAGCAGATCGAACTGTTCCGCACCGACATGGCAGCGTTGCGCATCCTGCCCCCGCGCCACTACATGGCTGCCACCGAAACCCTGCACCTGGTCGTCGACACCATCACAGATCTGCGGGGCAAGGATCTTGCCTACCAGGTGGCTGACGACCAGTACCCGGACTGGTACTTCCGCAGTGCCGCGGTCGAGCACTTCGGTATCATCTCGCAGCTGACCCGCGAGCAGATGATCGCTATCTTCGCCGAACGGGGCGGCGACCCCGACCGCCCGGGCAAGGACGATGCACTCGATTCGCTGCTGTGGCGGCTGGCCCGTGCCGACGAGCCGGCCTGGGACTCACCCCACGGACGCGGCCGGCCCGGCTGGCACGTGGAGTGCACCTCGATCGCCCAGCGCTACCTGGGTGAGACATTCTCGGTGCAGGGCGGCGGCCGCGACCTGGTCTTCCCGCACCATGAGATGTGCGCAGCTGTCGGACGCGGCGTCGCCAACGGTGCCCGGTTCGCACATTCCTACGTGCACGTCGGGATGGTCGGGCTGGACGGCGAGAAGATGAGCAAGTCCCGTGGGAACCTCGAGCTGGTCTCAAGACTGCGGAGTCAAGGCGTCGAGGCCCCGGTGATCAGGCTGGCGTTGCTGGCCCACCACTACCGCAATGACTGGGAGTGGTTCGCCACCGATGTCGATTCCGCGCAGCGGCGAGCGGACGCCTGGCGCTCGGCCTTCGCCTCGTCCCATGGCACCCCGGCGGCCCCGATCATCGCCAACCTCCGGCGGGCCCTGCGCCACGATCTGGACGCGCCACGCGCGCTGGCAGAGGTGGACGAGTGGACGTCGGCCGTATTGGCTGGCGACGGCTCCGACCCGGACGCGCCGAGGCAGGTTGCCGATGCGGTGGATGCCCTGCTGGGCGTCCGTTTCGGCTGACCAGGCTCACTTGGGTCCGCCGCGATCGGCGGACAGGTTACGTCTGGCTCAAACCTCCGGGCTGATCCGCCGTGCCCCCCGATCAGCGGCTGAATCCTGCTCCGGGGCATTGTCGGACGGCATGGTGGGATTTGGAGTTGGGCTGGTCTGCAACGGATCGGGGCCCGATCGCTCGATGCCGGCTGCCTTGTAGACCTCCGTCTGGTCCAGCGTCTCATGCAGCAGCAATTGCTCGGCGATCGCCTCCAGCTTGTCCCGGTGCTCGGTGAGCAACGCCACCGCCTTCTCGTGACACTCGCTGATGATGCCCTTGATCTCCTGGTCGACCACCGAAAGCGTCGAATCCGAGATGCCCAACTGGCGCGGGTCCATGTCGTCGAAGACGACGGTGACCGGTCCGACCTTGGGCGACATGCCCCACTTGCCGACCATCTGACGGGCGATCGCGGTCGCCTGTCGCAGGTCAGACTCGGCTCCGGTGGTGATCACGCCATAGATGACGGCTTCGGCGGCCATCCCGCCCAAGGCGCCGACGATACGTCCACGCAGGTACTCCTCGTCGTAGCCGTACCGGTCGGTGTCGGGGGTCGACAACGTGACGCCGAGCGCCTGGCCGCGCGGGATGATCGACACCTTGCGCACCGGGTCGGCGCCCTTCTGAAGCATGCCGAGCAAGGCATGTCCGCCCTCGTGGTAGGCGGTTCGGCGTTTCTCGTCCTCCGGGATGACCACGCTGCGTTCCACGCCCAGCTGAATCTGCTCCAAGGCGTTGGTGAAGTCGGCATGGTAGACCAAGGTGTCGTCGCGGCGGGCCGCCCGCAGCGCGGCCTCGTTGGCCAGATTCGCCAAGTCTGCGCCGGTCGCCCCCGGCGTCGATTGGGCGATCGCCTTCAGGTCGACGTCCGGGGCCAACGGGATCTCACGGGTGTGCACGCCCAGGATCTTCTCGCGGCCCAGCTGATCGGGTGCACTGACCGTGATCACCCGGTCGAAGCGGCCGGGACGGGTCAATGCGGGGTCAAGCACGTCCGAACGGTTGGTGGCTGCCATCACCACCACACCCTCGGTGCCGTCGAAGCCGTCCATCTCGGTGAGGATCTGGTTCAGCGTCTGCTCACGCTCGTCGTTGCTGCCGGACGCCCGGCTGGAGCCGCGGGCGCGTCCGATCGCATCGATCTCGTCGATGAAGATGATCGCCGGCGCCACCTTCTTCGCCTCGTCGAACAACTGCCGGACGCGCTGGGCGCCGACACCGACGATCATCTCGATGAACTCGCTGGCCGAAGCACTGAAGAACGGCACTTCCGCCTCGCCGGCGGTGGCGCGGGCGAGCAAGGTCTTGCCGGTGCCGGGCGCACCTTCCAGCAGGATGCCGCGGGGTGCGCGGGCCCCCACCTTCCGGTATTTGTCGGGGTTCCGCAGGAAGTCGACGATCTCGTCCACCTGCGCCTTGACTTCGTCGATGCCTGCGACGTCGGAGAAGTTGACCCGCACCTTTGTCTTCTCGATGGGCTTGACCTCGCGCTGCATGCCGAATGCGCCCAGGCCGCCAGCACCCTTGGCGATGCGCCGGAAGGCCCAGAACATGACGGCGATCAGCACCCCCCACAAGACCAGCGACGAGATCAGGTTCGCGACCGGCCCACGCTGGTCGACCACCGGGGTGGCCCGCACCACCGCGCCGTGCTGCTGCAGTTTGGCGAGCAGGTCGTCTTGGGCGAAGGTCGGACGCTCGGTGGTGAACTTGGTGTATGTGCCTTCTGTGGTGGCGTCGTTGCCGTCGTCGGGGAGTTGGGCCTCGGTGATGAGCTCGCCCTGGATGGTGTCGCCGGTGGCGTAGATCTCCTTGACGTTGCCGTTCAGTACTTGGGTGGTGAATTCGGTGTAGGGGATGGTCGGCGGCGCGTTCTGCGCGTCCTGCCAGCTCAGCAGGCCCCAAAGACCGATCAGCAGCACGCCTGCGATGATCCAGAAACGCCAGAGGTTCTTGTTCCGCTTCGGCTTGTCCTCGCCTTCGCTGTCCTTCCCCTGACGTGGCAGGCCCTCAGTGCGCCATGGCTTCGGCGAATCCAGCGGGGGCGGTCCCGACGGGGCCTCGGAATGGGACGGACGGCGTGGCTCGTCGTTCGTGGAACGGCCGGGCGGGGGCGAGTCGGCCGTCCGCGTCGGCTGGGGATCTGACATCAAAACCTCCATGGTGGTCGGGTCAATGGTAGTCGGACGCCCGTAACCGCAGTCTGCGGCGACCTCCGGCCCCGGCGGAACTGGGCAGGCAAGCTCGGACTGCGGTCCACGCTTGACCTTCTCACGTGAACATTTGTGGCCTTACCGCCCACGCCCCGGCAGGCCGGTGGTTGACTGAGAGCCATGAAGAAGCTGATCAACGACCCCAGCTCAGTCCTTGCTGACGCGTTGCGCGGTGTCGAACTCGCGCACCCCGACACCGTGCGTGTCGACCACGAAAACCGTCTCGTCGTCCGTGCCGATGCGCCGCGCCCCGGCAAGGTCGGTTTGGTCTCTGGCGGCGGCTCGGGCCACGAGCCCATGCACAGCGGCTTCGTTGGTCTGGGCATGTTGGATGCCGCCGCCTGCGGTGAGGTCTTCACCTCGCCCACGCCGGATCAGGTCTTCGCCGCCACCGTCGCCGTCGACGGTGGTGCTGGTGTCCTGCACATCGTGAAGAACTACACCGGCGACGTGATGAACTTCGAGATGGCCGCCGAACTTGCAAGCGCCGAAGGTATTGAGGTGGCCTCGGTGTTGACCGCAGACGACGTGGCTGTGACCGACTCGCTCTACACGGCCGGCCGCCGGGGTGTCGGCGTCACCGTGCTGGTGGAGAAGATCGCCGGTGCTGCCGCGGAGGAGGGCTATGACCTGACGAAGCTTGCCGAGCTCGGGCAGCGCGTCGCCGACAATGGACGCTCCATGGGTTTGGCCCTGACATCGTGCACGGTGCCGGCCGCCGGGCGTCCCACGTTCGATCTCGCCGACGACGAGATCGAGTTGGGTATCGGCATCCACGGCGAACCGGGACGCGAACGTCAGCCGTTGGCGCCCCTGAAGGAACTCGCCAGCCGGCTGGTCAAACCGATCCTGGCCGACTTCGACTTCACCGGCGCCCCGGTGATCGTGCTGTGCAACGGGATGGGTGGCACTCCACTGATCGAGTTGTACGGGCTGTTCGCAGAGACTTGCGAACTGCTCAGTGCCGCAGGCGTTCAGGTTGCTCGCAGCCTGGTCGGCAACTACATCACCTCGCTTGAGATGGCCGGTGCCTCGATCACCCTGTTGCGCGCCGATGACGAGATGCTTCGCCTCTGGGACGCTCCGGTCGCGACTTCTGGGATGACGTGGTGACATCGGAACTCACCGTCCAGAACCTCGCGGCCTGGATGCACGCCTTCGCCGACGACGTGGTGGCCAACGAGGCATTGCTGACCGACTTGGACCGCCAGATCGGTGACGCCGATCACGGCGGCAACATGGTCCGCGGGATGAAGGCGGTGGCAGCGCTCGACGCTTCCGACTTCGCCAGCGCCCGCGACTACGCCAAGAAGGCTGCGATGACGCTGATCGGCAAGGTCGGGGGGGCCGCCGGCCCGCTGTACGGGACGCTGCTGCTGCGTCTGGCGGCAGCGCTGCCGGACGACGGCCCCATCGACCATGCCGCTTGGTCGGCGGCCCTGCATGCCGGTGTCGACGGAGTCCGCGACCGTGGGAAGGCCGCGGCCGGTGACAAGACGATGCTCGACGCGCTGCTGCCGGCGGTCGAGGCCTTCGACGCGAACCCGAACGATGCCTGGGCGGCCGCTGCTGCGGCCGCCGATGCGGGACGCGAAGCGACTGTGCCGATGGTGGCCCGAAAGGGACGGGCCTCCTACTTGGGTGAGCGCAGTGCCGGGGTGGCTGACCCTGGGGCCACCAGCAGCACTCTGCTCGTCCAGGCGGCGGCGCGGACCTTGGCATGATCGGGATCGTTGTCGTCTCGCACAGTCGTCCACTCGCCGAGGCCGCGGTCGACTTCGCGACACAGATGGTTCACGGCGAGGGCCCCAAGATCGCGGTGGCCGCCGGTACCGATGACGGGGGTCTGGGTACTGACGCCGCCGCGATTGCGCTGGCGATAGGGGAGGTCGATTCACCCGACGGGGTGCTGGTCGTGCTCGACTTGGGCAGCGCGCTGCTCAGTTCGGAATTGGCCGTCGAGTTCCTGGACGACGAGGTTGCCGAACGCGTGCGGATCAGCCCAGCACCACTGGTGGAGGGCCTGCTGGCTGCCGTGGTCACCGCGGCAGCCGGCTCCTCGCTGGATGCGGTCGACCGGGAGGCCCGTGACGCACTTGCCGGGAAGGCCGGGCACATCGCCGAGGGCCAGGACGCGCCTCCGCCGCTGGAGATCCGCCCAGCAATCCAACGCCCCCAGCCGCCACGGCGCGTGGTCTGGCGGACGACTGTGCGCAACCCGCACGGAATCCATGTGCGTCCGGCGGCGGCGATCGTCACCGCGTTGCGCGGACTGGACGCAGAAGTGCTGTTGAGCAACGCCACCACCGGACGCGGACCGGCCTCGTCCGACAGCCTGAGCCGGATCACCGCGCTGCAGATCGCGGCCGGGCAGATCTTGGAGGCTCGGTTCGCCGGTCCGGACGCCGAACTTGCCCGTGACGCGCTGGCCGAACTGGCCGGTCGCGACTTCGGCGAGAACCTGGAGTCCAAGCCCACCCGCGTCGGCTCGCAACCTGCCCAGCGCGTCGAGCGGGTGAGCGCGGACTCACTCGAGCTGCCGGCCGCAGCTGAGCATCAGACCGTGGTGGGCAGAATCAACCGAAGCACCGCGCGTCCGTCCACAGCCGGCTACAAACCCGCCGCGCCGAAGGAGGAACTGGTCCGCTTCACCAAGGCGGTGGCGGTCGTCGACGAGTTCTTGGCAGGGCTGGGGGACAACGGGTCGGGCATCGCAGGCATCGTCGATGCTCAGCGGATGATGCTGGACGATCGCGAACTGCAGCATGGCGTGGTGGGGTTGATCACCGCCGGGTTCAGCGCGGTGGACGCGGTAGAGCGGTACCTCACCGACCGGGCCCATGAGTTCGACCAGTTCGCCGACGCCTACCTGCGGGAGCGTGGCCAGGACGTGCGGAGCCTGCGTCGCCTGCTGCTGTTGGCGCTGATGGGCAGGCCGCTGGCCGATCAGGGACCCGATGAGGCACGGATCTGGCTGCTGGAGGAACTGGACGTGGCCACCGCGGTGCGCCTCGACCCCCGGACCTGCTTGGGTGTCATCACGCTGGCCGGCGGATCGTCGGGGCACGGCATGTTGGCTGCGCAGGCCAGGGGTATCCCGATCCTGACCGGGCGGCCGGACGCGGAGAAGATCCCTGACGGCGCGCTGGTCGCCTTCGACCCGGTCACCCGGGAGCTGTGGCTGGACGTCACCCCCGAATTGCGCGCCGAGTTCGACCAACGCAACCATGCCAGGGTGGCCGACGCCGAGCAGGCCCGTTCCCGCGCCCACGAACCAGCCCTCACCACCGATGGTCGCCGGATTCTGGTCGAGGCGAACGTCGGTTCGCTGGCCGACGCGATAGTGGCTGCCAGAGAGGGTGCGGAAGGCAGCGGTGTGGTACGCACCGAGGTGCTTTTCGGCGCATCCCCGACGGCGCCCACAATCGAGGAGCAGACCGACCTCTTGGTCCGCGTGGGCCACGCGATCGGGGGGCCGATCACGGTGCGGAGCTGGGATCCAGCCGGTGACAAGCCGATGGCCTTCCTGCCGCATGCCGTGGAGGACAACCCGGCGCTGGGGGAGCGCGGCATCCGGTTGATGCGCCGGCTGCCAGAGCTGTTCGCCGATCAGATGCGGGCGGTTCTGTTGGCCTCCCGTCAGGTTGAGGTGCGCCTGATGCTGCCGATGGTCACGGTCTGTGACGAGGTGGTCTGGGCCCGCAGCATCTTCGAACAGGTGCGAGCCGAACTGGACGCGCCACCGATTCCGCTCGGGATGATGGTCGAAGTGCCGGCCGCCGCCATCCGGGCGGCAGACTTCGCCGGGCTGGTCGACTTCGTCAGCATCGGCACCAACGACCTCAGCCAGTACACCCAGGCTGCCGACCGCACCAACGGCACGGTCCGAGACCTTGCCAGGCAGGACGCTCCGGCTGTCCTCGACCTTGTGCGGGCGACCTGTGAAGGACTGCACGGCGTGCCGATTGCGGTCTGCGGCGACCTGGCCAGCGACCCGTCGGCAACCGCGACGCTGATCGGCTTCGGGGTCACCGAGCTGAGCGTGCGTCCTCGGATGGTCGCCGAGATCAAGCAGGCCGTCCGGCTCGTCTGACTCCGCGCAGATGGCTGGCAGTCGAGGGCACCCTTGCGCCTGCACTACGCTGATGGGCGTGAGCAAGTCATTCGAGGACCTGTACGCCCAGCTGAGCCAGATCGCCGTCACCCGGCCTGAGGGGTCTGGCACGTTGGAGCGCCTGGACGCCGGAGTGCACACGATCGGCAAGAAGATCGTCGAAGAGGCCGCCGAGGTCTGGATGGCGTCCGAGTACGAGAGCACGGAGGCGGCCGCCGAAGAGATGAGCCAGCTCATCTACCACGTGCAGACCATGATGGTGAAGCTCGGCCTCACCCCCGACGACATCTACCGTTACCTGTGACCTGCCACCGCATCCGAGTCGACAAGGAAGCCCGCCGTGCCTGAGCTACTCAAGATCGCCGTGCCCAACAAGGGCTCGCTGTCCGAAGCCGCTGCCACCATGCTGACCGAGGCCGGTTACCGGCAGCGCAGCGATCTGAAGGATCTGGTGCTGGTCGATGAGGCCAGCAAGGTCGAGTTCTACTACCTGCGGCCGCGCGACATCGCCGTCTACGTCGGCGAGGGGACGCTCGACCTGGGCATCACCGGGCGAGACATGCTGTTGGACTCCGGTGCCGACGCCGAAGAGATCATGACACTCGGCTTCGGCGGAAGCAGGTTCCGCTTCGCCGCACCCGCCGGCTCGAACTACCAGGTCGGGGACCTGGCCGGCAAACGAGTCGCCACCAGCTACCCCGGTCTACTGCGCCAGTACCTGGCCGAGCGTGGCGTGGACGCCCGTCTGATCCACCTTGACGGGGCAGTCGAGTCGTCCATTCGGCTTGGTGTCGCGGACGCGATCGCCGATGTGGTGGAGACCGGTACCACTTTGCGCAGGGCGGGCCTCGAACTGTTCGGTGAGGCGATTCTGGTCTCGGAGGCCATCCTGGTGCGTCGCCCGGCCAGCCGCGGTGAGATCGATCAGGTGGCGCTCGACCATTTGTTGCAGCGACTGTCCGGTGTTCTGGTGGCCCGCAACTACGTCCTGATGGACTACGACATCCCTACCGACCTGCTGGATCAGGCGTCCGCGCTCACCCCGGGTCTTGAGAGCCCCACCGTTTCGCCGCTGGCGAAGCCGGGCTGGGTGGCGGTCCGTGCACTCGTGCCGGCCAAGGACCACCAGCTGCTGATGGACGACCTGCATGATTTGGGCGCCCGAGCGATCCTGGTCTCGGAGTTGTCGGCCTGCCGCCTTTGAGCCGACCGGCACGATGGCAGGAAGCGCCGGCGTCCGCCCGCCGGTGCCGGGTGTCTCACTCGATCCCGTGCTTCTTCAAGATGTTGGCGACCTCGTCGTCTGCGCTGGCCGGCGTCGAGCCGGCGGGCCCGGCTTGCTGGGACGCGGCCGGCAGTGGCGGGGGTTGCTGAGGCTTGGCCGGGGCGTTCTTGGCCTGCTGCTGCCTGGACTTGGCGGCCTGCCCGGCGAGCCGCTGGCGGTCCTTGGCGGCCCGGGTGGCCTGACGTTGTATGACCTCTTCGCGGGTGGGCGCCTTGATGAAACCGCCGATCAGGTAGACGATCAGGCCTAGTACGCCCACCGCGATACCCACCCAGGTGGCGGTGTCCATCGGCTTGTGGCGGACCCAGTCGATCACCCCTCGCACACCCTGCAGCAGCAGGTCTGTCAGGCCGGTGACCAAGGCCCCGACGATGACCAGGATGATGCCCACCCCGCGGGCGAGATGGCGGGGGCTCTGCTTTGAGTTCCACATGATCAGCGTCCAGACTGCCGCCACGATCCCCAAGCCGATGCTGATCAGACTGATGATCACCGTGTCACTCATGGTGAAAGCCTGTCACAGGCGCGTACCGAGTTGGGCTTGAATGCGCCGATGGGCTAGGCTTGCGGGGCTGATCGGTCCCAACGGATCGGTCCCAACGAAGTGAGGGCCCTGACCCTCCACCTTTGGCCGCACCATTCACGCAGGCCCCGGGTTGGTTTGCACAGCTCCGGCATCACGCCGGACGCTCGGACGTGCGTCGTCCGGCGGCAGTTGTGTGTCAGGCCTTCGCGTCCGCGGAGGCCTTTCTTCGTTCTCGGGGTGACCACCGCGTCCGCTGGAGAACCGTTCGGCACAACCAACAGGCATTGGAGGAAAAGCCATCAGCAACGAATTCCGCATCAACGAGCGGATCCGGGTGCCAGAAGTGCGCCTGGTCGGGCCGCAGGGCGAGCAAGTAGGTATTGTCCGGCTCGAGCAGGCACTGCAGCTTGCCCGTGAGGCCGATCTCGACTTGGTCGAGGTCGCCCCGGACGCCAGGCCGCCGGTCTGCAAGCTCATGGACTACGGGAAGTTCAAGTATGAGAACGCCCAGAAGGCCCGTGAGTCGCGCCGCAACCAGGCCCACACCGTCATCAAGGAAATGAAGCTGCGACCCAAGATCGACGAGCACGACTATGAGACCAAGAAGGGTCACGTCGTGCGCTTCCTCAAGGGTGGCGACAAGGTGAAGATCACCATCATGTTCCGTGGCCGCGAACAGTCGCGTCCGGAGCTCGGTGTCAACCTGCTCAGGCAGCTGGCCGAAGACGTCTCAGCGGATGGTGTGGTGGAACAGGCCCCCCGGCTGGAGGGCCGCAACATGCACATGGTGCTGGCCCCGACCCGCAAGAAGAGCGAGGCTCGCGCCGAAGAGGCCGTGCAGCGGGAACGCAGAGCTGCCGAACGGCAAGCTGCTGCTGAGGAGGAGCGGCGCGTAGAGGCACAGCTGCGGGCCCAAGGTGTCGGCCAACCGAAGAAGAAGCGTGGTCCGTCCGACAACATGGACCCCGATATCGACCTGTAGATCACTGGGCTCCGCAGTGGTGGGGCCCTGCCCGGAGCGCCTGTGCGCGTCCGGACGATTGAGAGAATGGAGCGGCACCATGCCGAAGATGAAGACGCACTCCGGTGCCAAGAAGCGGTTCAAGGTGACCGGCAACGGCCAGTTGAAGCACAAGCGTGCCGGTAAGGGCCACCTGAACGAGCACAAGTCGTCGCGGCGCACTCGCCGGCTGAGCGTGGACGGTGTCCTGGAGGGCACCGACGCGAAGAAGATGAAGCGGCTCATGGGCGGCTACAAGCCCAAGTCGAAGCGCGGCTGAGCGGGACCTCCGCGAGTCCCTCACCAACAGAACCACACGAGGAGCACGAAAATGGCACGCGTCAAGCGCGCAGTCAATGCACACAAGAAGCGCCGCGAGGTCCTTGATCAGGCCTCGGGTTACCGCGGCCAGCGGTCTCGCCTGTACCGCAAGGCCAAGGAGCAGTCGCTGCACTCGGCCACCTACGCCTACCGCGATCGTCGCACCAAGAAGCGCGACTTCCGCGGTCTGTGGATCCAGCGGATCAACGCCGCCTGCCGCGAGAACGGCATGACCTACAACCGGTTCATCAACGGGCTGAAGAACGCTGGCGTCGAGGTCGACCGCAAGATGCTGGCCGAGCTGGCCGTCAATGATGCGGCGGCGTTCACTGCGTTGGTAGATGTCGCCAAGGCGAACCAGCCGGTCGTGGTTGCCTGAGGCAGTGACAGACCACCTCGACGGACCGATCGACCTCGCACCGATCTCAAAGGCGCAGGTACGGTCGGCCCGCCGGCTGTTGGCGCGCAAGGGACGCGAGGCGGCCGGCGAGTTCCTCGTCGAGGGCACCCAGGCGGTGGGGGAGGCGCTGGCCGAACCCGGCCTGGTGCGGTTGCTCATCGTGGACGAGCCGTCCCGGCACACCCAGCTGCTGGGCTTGGCGACCGGCCTGCCGGTGGTGCGGGCCAGCGCGCCCGAGATCGCGCAGTTGGCTGACACGGTCACCACGCAGGGCATCTTCGCGATCGTGCGTGACTCACCGGTCGGCCTCGCCGACCTGCCGGCGCGTCCGCAGTTGGTGGTGATTTGTGCACAGGTACGCGACCCCGGCAACGCCGGCACGGTGATCCGCTGCGCGGACGCGTTCGGGGCGGACGCTGTCGTGCTGACCCACGGCTCGGTGGAACGCACCAACCCCAAGACCGTCCGCGCCTCGGTGGGCAGCATCTTCCACCTGCCGGTGGTGCAGGGCGTGGAGTTTGACGATGCCATCGCATGGGCCCGGGCAGCCGGTCTGCAGGTTCTGGCCGCCGACGCTGGGGGCGACGACCTGGACGAGTTGGCCGCTGCGGGCGGACTCACGCGTCCCACTGCCTGGGTGCTCGGCAACGAGGCTTGGGGCCTGCCCGCCGAGCTGCTCGCCCAGGTGGACCGGGTGGTCTCGATCCCGATGTGGGGACGCGCGGAGAGCCTTAATCTGTCGACGGCTGCAGCCGTCTGCCTGTACGCCACCGCCAGCGCCCAGCGCCGCGGCCAGCATCCGGCCCCATTGGGTGCAGAAAATGAGCAAGACCGACCGTAGCTGCACCCAATCCCGGGGCGGTGGGCTGGTCGGTTAGGATGACCTCATGGTTGAAGGCGAAGTGATCCGGACGGCCCGCCATCTCGGCGGTGTCGCGGACTTTACCGTGCAGGTCTAGGCCTGCCACTCGCCACGCCGCCCACCGCTGCAGCGCTTGTTCGCGCATCCCTCGTGGCTCACTAGACTGACCACGGCATGCTCGCGCGCACGGCGGACGCGGCACCCGCCGACACCCAGAGACAACCGAGGGGAGCCATGACCGCCTCAACCAACACAGATCGCCAACCCGATCCACTCGATACCGGGTACGTGCTCGGCTTGGTCGACACGGCGCTGGACGCCATCGCCGCCGCCATGACCGGCGCCGAACTCAAGCAGATACGCATCGACCACGCCGGTGAGAAGTCCCCGCTGGCACTGGCGAACCGGGCCATCGGACAGCTCGAACCGGGCCAGCGCAAGCACGCCGGTCAACTGGTCGGTCAGGCCCGTGGCCGGGTCAACCAGGCGCTGGCCGCCCGCCAGGCCGAGGTGGACGCCGCCGAGCTGGAGGCGACCCTGCTGGCCGAGCGGGTCGACGTGACGCTGCCGGTAGACCTGCACCCGGTGGGGGCGCTGCACCCGGTGACCGCCCTGTTGAACGACATGTCGGACGTCTTCATCGCGATGGGTTGGGAGGTCGTCGAGGGCCCCGAACTCGAATCGGAGTGGCTGAACTTCGATGCGCTGAACATGCCAGAGGTGCATCCGGCTCGCGGCCTGACCGACACGCTGTTCGTCGACCCGCCGTCCGACCGCAAGCTGCTGCGCACCCAGACTTCGCCGGTCCAGATGCGTACCCTGCTCAGTCGCGACGTGCCGATCTACATGGTCAGCCCCGGCAAGGTCTTCCGCGCCGATGAGTATGACGCCACCCACCTGCCGATGTTCCACCAGATGGAAGGACTAGCGGTCGACAAAGGCATCCACCTCGGTCATCTGAAGGGCACCCTTGATCACTTGGCCAGGGCCATGTTCGGCGATGTGCGCACCAGACTGCGTCCGCACTACTTCCCGTTCACCGAGCCGAGCGCCGAGATGGACCTCGAGTGCTTCGTGTGCCACGGTGAGTCGGTTGGCAACCCCGATCGTCCCTGCCGCACCTGCAAGTCGGAGGGTTGGATCGAGTGGGGCGGTTGCGGCGTGGTCAACCCGCGCGTCCTGAAGGCCGCCGGTATCGACACCGATGTCTACTCAGGATTCGCGTTCGGCATGGGTGTCGACCGCACCGTGATGTTCCGCAACAACGCCCCAGATCTGCGCGACTTCGTCGAAGGCGACGTCCGCTTCCCCCGTTCGCTGCGAGGAGGTGCCCGATGAGGGTCCCGATGTCATGGCTGCGTGAACTGGTCACGCTGCCCCCCAACGTCACCACCGCCCAAGTCGCGGACGCGCTCACCCGCGCGGGCCTGCAGGTGGAGCGCATCGAGCGCTCTGGTGTCGAGGTCAGCGGGCCGGTGGTGGTGGGACGCGTCCTGGAGTTCACCGAGCAGCCGCAGCGCAACGGCAAGGTGATCCGCTGGTGTCAGGTGGACGTCGGCGAGTTGGCGCCTCGCGGGGTCATCTGCGGCGCCCGCAACTTCGAGAGCGGCGACCACGTCGTGGTGGCACTGCCGGGCGCAGTGCTGCCCGGTGGCTTCGAGATCACCGCCCGCAAGACCTACGGCCGCGTGTCGGACGGCATGATCTGCGCCGAGGACGAGCTGGGCTTGGGCACTGACCACAACGGCATCATGGTGCTGCCCGAGCAGGTCAACGGCCGCCCGCAGGTGCTGGGTGCCGACGCCATGGTAGTGCTACAGGCCCGCGACGAAGTGCTGGAGATCGACGTCACCCCCGACATCGGCTACTGCCTCAGCATGCGCGGCATCGCCCGCGAGGCCGCCCAGGCATTCGGGGTCGCGTTCACCGACCCCTACCTGATCGGTCGCGTGCGCCCGACCGAGGGTGGCTACCCGATCCGATTGGAGTCCGAGAACTGCACGGTCTTCGTTGCGCTGACGATCAAGGACGTCGACCCGGACGCTCCCACGCCCACCTGGATGGCGGCTCGGCTGGTGGCCGCCGGGATGCGTTCGATCAGCCTCGACGTCGACATCACCAACTATGTGATGTTGGAGTCCGGGCAGCCGCTGCACGCTTACGACGCTGACCGGTTGCAGGGCCCGATCGTGGTCCGGCAGGCTGCGCCGGGGGAACGGTTGACCACCCTTGATGATGTCGTCCGCAAGCTGTCGCCAGACGACCTGCTGATTACCGACGACTCCGGGCCGATCGGCCTGGCCGGCGTGATGGGCGGCCAGACCACCGAGTTGACACCGACCACCCGCAACATCGTGCTCGAGGCGGCCCGTTTCGATCCGGTGACCATCGGACGCACCTTCCGTCGGCACAAGCTGCCGTCCGAAGCGTCCGCCAGGTTCTCGCGCGGCGTTGACCCGGCGCTGCCGCTGGCCGCTGCCCGGATGGCTGCCCGACTGATGGCCGAGCTTGGCGCAGGCACCGTCTCCGACTCGTATACCGTGGTCGGCGAGGCGCCGGCGATGCCCGTCCAGCGCATCCGCGCCGACCTGCCCGCGCGCATCCTGGGCGCTCCGATCAGCTCCGAGCAGACCGTTGAGGTGCTGCGAGCGTCCGGTGTCAAGGTTTCGGGCCAGGGCGACGGCACGAGCAGCGAGTGGCTGCGCTTGGTGCCGCCCACCTGGCGTCCCGATCTTGTCGACCAGTACGACTACGTCGAGGAGGTCGGACGCAAGGTCGGCTTCGGCGTGGTGCGCCCCGCTGTGCCGTCTGCACCACCGGGCACTGGCTACACCTTCGCGCAGCGCTCTCGGCGCTCGGTGCTGAGTGCTGTTGCCGCCGCAGGTTTCGTGGAGCTGCTGACGCTGCCGTTCATGAGCTCCGATGAGTTGGACCGGCTCGGCCTGCCTATCGATGATCCCCGCCGCGCCACGGTGCGGCTGGCCAATCCGCTGGCCGACACCCAGCCATTCATGCGCACCACTCTGCTGCCGGGTCTGTTCGCGGCGGTGGCCCGGAACACCTCGCGCAGCCAGGACGACCTGGCCGTCTTCGAGTGCGGCGCGGTCTTCTGGGGCAACGATCGGGGTGCCGCACCGATGCCGGACGTCTCCCGGCGTCCCAGCCAGGATGAGATCGCCGCGGTGACCGGCAATCTGCCTGACCAGCCGCGGATGGTTGCAGGTCTGTTGGCCGGCAACTGGGTGCCTTCCGGTTGGCAAGGACCGGCCGAGAAGGCGGATTGGCGTCATGCGGTTCACCTTGCGCAGACTGCCGCTGCCACCTTGGGGCTGGACCTGGGCCGGCGAGCCACCAAGCGAGCGCCATGGCATCCGGGACGCTGCGCGGAGCTGTACGTGGCTTCCGGGGACGACGAGGTCGTCCTGGGTCATGCTGGCGAACTGCACCCGAAGGTGATCAAGGCCTTCGGCCTGCCCGAGCGGGCCTGCGCCGTCGAGTTCGATCTGGACGCGATGATCGCCGCCGCCCCGCGCGGCGGTGAGGTCGCGCCGATCTCGCCGTTCCCGCTGACCAAGCAGGACGTTGCGTTGGTCGTGGACTACGACGTGCCGGCGTCCTTGGTGCGGCAGGCGCTGGTCGATGGTGCGGGGGAGTTGCTGGAGTCCATCCGGCTCTTCGACATTTACACCGGCCCCCAGATCGCCGACGGCAAGAAGTCGCTGGCGTTCGCGCTCGGCTTCCGGGCACCGGACCGGACGCTCACCGAGGCAGAGGCCGCCAAGTCTCGGCAAGCTGCGGTGGACCGGGCCACCGCGGTCTGCGGAGCTGTGCAGCGGGCCTGATCGCCGAGCCGGTCAGTCGATGCGGGTTTCGTCGCAGTACTCGGCGATGCGTCCGATGGCCTCCCGCAGCACTGCCTCCTCGGGCAGCGCGACCAGCCGGAAGTGGTCGGGGTACGGCCAGTTGAAGCCGCGGCCGTGGCTGATCAGGATCTTCTTCGACCTGAGCAAACCGAGCGCCCACTCCTCGTCGTCGTCGATGTCGAACAACTCGTTGTTGAGCCGCGGGAACAGGTACAACGCGCCCTGTGCCGGCTCACAGCTGATGCCCTCGATCTGGTTGAGCAAGTGATAGGCAAGAGCCAACTGGTCGTGGAAGCGACCGCCCGGCTTGACCATTTCGTCGATCGACTGGTAGCCGCCCAGCGCTGTCTGGATGGCGTGCTGGGCAGGCACGTTGGCGCACATCCGCATGTTTGCCAGCAGTTGCAGCCCTTCCAGCAGATTGGACGCGGCGTCCAACGGCCCGGTGGCAACCAGCCAACCGGCACGCCAACCGCACGCGCGGTAGGCCTTCGACAAACCCGAGAATGTGAAGCAGAGCACGTCATCGCCGGTCAGGCTGGCGGCGTGCACGTGCTCGCCCGAGTAGATGACCTTTTCGTAAATTTCGTCGGCGAGCACGATCAGTCCGTGCTCTCGTGCTAGGTCGATCATCTGTTGCAGCCGGTCACGTGAGTAGACCGCCCCGGTGGGGTTGTTGGGGTTGATGATGACGATCGCCTTGGTGCGCGGGGTGATCTTGGCCTTGATGTCAGCGATATCGGGCTGCCAGCCGTTCGACTCATCGCACAGGTAGTGCACCGCCCGCCCACTCGACAGGTTCGTCTGGGCGGTCCACAGTGGATAGTCGGGTGCCGGGATCAGGATTTCGTCGCCGATGTTGGTCATTGCCTGCAAGACCATCGAGATCAACTCGCTGACGCCGTTGCCGATCAGGACTTGGGGGACATCGACGTCCAAGCCGTGTGTCTGGTAGTAGTTCGCCACCGCGGTGCGAGCGGAGTAGAGGCCGCGGGCGTCGGCGTATCCGTCCGATTCGCTCATGTGGGCGACCACGCTGCGGACCATCGACTCGGGGGCGGAGAAGCCGAAGGTGGCGAGGTTGCCGATGTTCAGGTGCAGCACGCGTTGCCCTTCGGCCACCATGCGCTGCGCTTCGACCATGTTGCGGCCGCGCACGTCGTAGTGCACGCCCTGCAGTCGGGTCGCCTGCTGGTACTTCGACATCTCTCCACCTTTCCAGCGTCGCCTCTGCCTGATGCGACTCCCCAAGAATACTTGTCTGTGCGAAGCGGCGGTATCGTCGGCATGTGGCAGTCAATCGGGGAGTCATCGTTGCGGCCGCCCTCGGGATCCTCGATGAGTACGGTCTCGCCGACCTGTCGATGCGCCGAATCGGCGACGCCGTGGGGGTCCAGGCCGCCA